>Ga0209635_10004123_pt1 | contig 11399 bp, 11 predicted proteins | sample DeeMarSWOR230_32_FD_187463 | JGI IMG/M metagenome (GOLD analysis project Ga0209635, IMG submission 187463) | Marine sediment microbial communities from White Oak River estuary, North Carolina - WOR-2-30_32 (SPAdes) (version 2) | ecosystem: Environmental > Aquatic > Marine > Intertidal zone >...
CTGCCTCTGGACCCTCTTCCCGTGGACCATGCCGATCGAGATGACGCCGATGAAGGTTGCCATGGATACGATCAACAGCACCCACGCCTGGAGCGTGTTCGCAGTGTTGTCGAGCACCTTTATGTCGAGGTAGTAGGGGATGACCTGTATCAGGGTGCATATAGCCGTTATTATGATGGGTATCTCAATCCGTCTTAGAGTGTCTGACATCTTTCATCACATCGCAAATAGGTCCAGGAGCAGGTTGCTCCCAGTCGTTATTATGAGTGTACCCAGTACGCTCAGGATGATAGCAATAATCCTGCCCACGTCCTGCCCAGCAAGGCTGGCCATTAGAGGTGCATCCTGGGTTAGGTATGCACCAGCAGTGTAGATCTCCTCCCCTATCAGACAGTAGTCCGATGATACTAGGAAGAAAGCTATCTGCGAGGTCTGTGCCGTACCCGTTATCTGCATCGCACCTACCCTGTTGCCTGTCTCAGCCAGTTGCAGTGACTCGGCCCAGTAGGCGCCGACCATGATGTTCGCGCCGGGTCTCTCCCTCATTAACAGTCCCATATAATTTGATGAAAAACCGAACTGGTTAGATGACAAGAACCTGATATCATCTGGATTGTACTGATCTCCCTTACCGGCCAGCTTGTACTCAGACTCCACGATGTCGGCTGCAATGGGCCAGACCTCGGGCTGTCTCACCGGCACGATAAGATGCGCACCCACATCGATGCACCTCTTCGCGACGTAGCTGAGCACGCTCAACCCTGCGATCGTCTGGGGACCACTCGTTGCCCCCCTCAAGTTGGCTATGCCGTGAGAGCAGATGACTGGGCGGCCCATCTCGACCGCCCTACCGACAGCCTCATCGATGGCGTCGATGCCCGGTATTCTCCTGATATTGGGGACCTTCCCTGCTTCAGCCTGCTTAATGTAATAAGCGACAGCAGCCATAATCACAAGTAGACATATCATACCGAATATTCTGCCACTGATTAGAATCGCCATTTTTTCATACACTCGCGTGCGCGTTCGCGCAAAATAGGCGTATTTTTATTAATATTTAACATTTGAGGCGATAAGACAGGTTTTTTAGTTAACATCGAAGGCTTTTAACTTACTTAGGATAGCAAGCATTCGGGGTTATTTTTGTAAAATCATTACAATATATACGCTAACCACGTTACTTGTCCCTTATCGAATAATATTAGGATAAAAGAGTATTTAGCGCGCACTAGATGTCTATTGTTTCTTTAGTTCCTCGATGAACTTGGCGATCTCCTCGATGCCTGCTTTCAAAATCTTCTTTCCCTTCTCCTCCGAGGCGTAGGATGGATCTCCAAGGGAGCCTGATACAGTGATCTCGTTAAAGTCCCTAGCTGTAGTGACCTTGCCTCGATATTTCTGGCTGAATTCGCTTTGTGACTCAGGGGGGACTCCCTTCTCTCCTTTTTCGTAGAGCACTCTCTGCCCTAGATATAGTGCCACAGAGGTCTCCATCTCATCGGCATGTCCACCTCGCGTCTCTATCGTCTCTCCTATTATCTCCGGTACCCATCGTCCAGGGAATACTCCTATGCTGTAGACCGTTTCACCAGTCTCCTCCTTAATTACCCTCAACGCTTCAGATATCGCATTCCTGTTGCCTCCGTGACCGTTCATAATGACGATCTTCTTGAAGCCATGCTTCATAAGGCTCTGGCAAACCTCCGTGTAGACTTTTACCAAACTATTAAAGGGGATGGTTATCGACCCTGGGAAGGACATGTGGTGCGGAGAGTAACCGAAGGGCATGACTGGGGCGACGAGGACACTGGTCTTTACCGCCACCCTCTTTACAACCTCTAGTGCCGTAAAGGCGTCATTGTCAACTGCGATATGTTTTCCATGCTGCTCTGTTGAACCCGTTGGGAAGAGGACAAGATCGTTCTCCTTCAAGTACTCCTCCACTTCAGGTCATGTCAACTTATATAGAAACACTTCTCTCATACTTTCACTATCCATTAGTAACTGGTTTCGATTTAAGTATATAATCGCACGCGCGCAAAGTTTATTCCATTTAAAAAGTTGAAACAACTAAAGAAATGGAAGAAGAAATTAATGTTATAACAGTTCGTACGCAGTTAATTAAAAAAAGGGGATTAGAGATTTTGTAGTTACTATGCGGATAGTTTTTCACCCAATCCACTTCTATCTAGCCACAGCATTACGACGAAGACCAAGATGGCTATGCCAAGAGTATAAGGTTGTTTCCATACAGGAAACATGTAGGACTGCATATGCCCAACGAAGAGGCCGAGCCTACCCATGAAGGTTCCGGCAAAGACGGCACCGAAGGCTAGGTACATGAAGTATTCTCCGAAGGTGGCGGACCAGAGGTGTGGGCCTTTGATCTCCGTCGTGTATATGAAGAACGACATCATCGTAATTATGCCGACCGCTATCACGGTTCGCTCGAATAGCCACATTGCTCCTTGGTCAAAGAGCGGCACTATTGTAGCGCTGATCTGCGTGATGAACTGTGTGAAGATATTGGTCCTAATGGTCCATCCCATTCCGATTCCGATTGTGAAGGCTATTGGCATCCGAGAGATGTAGGAATACTTGGGGTGAATCCTGAACCACATCATTAAGCCGAGTATGATGGCCGGGATCCAGATCCATTCTCCAGCTTGGAGACCTATTATCGCGTGATCTCTGATGTAGTTCCATGCCCACATTACGCTCATCGCTGTACCAGCGGCTAGATAGGAGTATTCAGCAAAAGATCTGAGGGGGTTTCCTTTGCCGTACAGTGTTGTAAACAGGCAGAAGGCTATGAATATCTGGAAGATTTGCGATAAAAATATCCATGTTTCCATCTTTTTCTCACCTTATAGTCGTTCTCTCCCTCTCCTCCGAGACGCGCTTGGCCCATCCGAAGTAGCCGATATTACCTATTACAATGAAAATTATCAGCAAATAGTGGCCAAGGGTAAAAGCATCCATAGCAATAAGGCCGGGTCCAGGTTCATTAACCAGAAGCTCTAGCTCGGATCCCCCCCTAGTACTTGCCAGTAATCCCGTAATGAGACCAGCATCTTTATTGGCCAAGGACCCAGGTAGCGACACCCCTATCTGATTCTGGATCATAGGTGTTCCAAAAGTCAATACGATGTGGTTTATCAGCCCAGGATTCCCAGCCCCCGTTGTATAGTCGGAGATCATGTCGATATCTGCGCCGGTTTCTATCCTATCTAGGAATGTGCCTTGTATGGAATCGCCCTTCCAGTCGACTTTTACGGAACCTTGGAAGTCGGTTGCCATAGCGAGGGTCGCCGCCTGGTTTGGAAGCGCAGTGCCAAGGATGATGTAGTCCTCTCCATACGTGTAGTCGTACTTCTCCATGTAACTTTTAAGCTCCTCATCGAGGAGGGCTTGAACGAGGGCGAGGCCCTCTGGATGACCTAGACAGATGAAGAGTTTAATGCCATTCTTGATAAAGTATTTGTGTGATGAAATCATGCCGGGTTTAAGCTCCATATAGCCGCTATACTCAGTAGACCAGCTGTCGAGTACAATGTCTCCCTCCTCTAGAGTTTCAAGCTGTTCGTAGTATTCCTTAGTTAGTTCACTCACGGATATTGGCATACCTATTGGATATATCATAGGCAATAGAACCAGTATGAAGAGTAATAGGTAGGTCCAACGTTTGTCGTATGTGGCCATCCACTTGAGTAGGTTAAAGTCTTCCTTTCCCATTTAGGACCCCTCCTCGCCTACGAAGCCCATGAACGCTAACTCTCTTCCCGTCAACATTCTTACATTCAGCATAATCGCGCCAGTGATAATGGCTATGGAGAACATCCTGTTGAGAGACATACCTACCTTCTCAGTGAGAAACACTGCGTATGGCGATATTCCGGGGAAGTAGGCGCCTGTCAATGGGGCTTGGTACAAAAGAACTGTAATGCCGGCTATAATAAGAAGGGCGGCTTTGAGACTTCTAGCTCTAAATGCTCTTGCACCAGCTGAAAACATGTAGAACGCCAATATGCCATAGACAACCGAGCTACATGGTGCAACTATGGAATTGACTAGCCACATGTAAGATGCGTGGTGTTCTCCCACTAAAAAGCCCATCAAGATCATCACGGACATCAATACTAATAGATAGATGTTGTACACCCAGCCTTTTCTTCTCTCACTTATGAACCTGAGACTTCTCCTATATTGGGAGTAAATGGCTATCACTATGGCAAATTGCCCCACTACGGCAGAGACCATTGTTAGTGTATTTGCAAAGCCGTAAACCTGTGGCACCTCGAGGAAGTAGGGTACAAAGCCCATCATGAAGGATGCTACCAGAATTGCGAGGTTGACTTGTTTACTTTTAAAGAACCAAGACATTCTTCATCACCTCAACTAGCGAGTAACCCCCTGATGAAATCGTTGCCAGTAGCATTTAGAATGATCAGGCCTACGACTATCAGTACTAACGAAAGGATCTTATAGATATCTATTACTCGTATAGTAGCTAACTGCTCTGGGTCCCTTGATAAATATGCTCCAGCTGCAGGCTGCTCGTCCACGAGCATGATATAGTCCGACGCGCATGCCAAAGCAGCCATGTTAGAGACATAAGTACCTGAGGTTATCGTGAGTGCTCCAACCAAGTTAGACATCTCAGCGATGTTCATAGCCTCAGAGGAGTGTCCTCCAGTCATGATCACAGCCCCTGGTCTTTCTCTTACGAGCATGCCGATGTACCCCGCTGTGAAAGAGTATTGTTCACCGCTGAGGAAGGGCATGTCATCCATGTTAAACATCTCAGGCTTCCCAGCCATTTGATACTGGCTCCTAACTATGTCGACGGCGAGTTCCCGGGTCAAATAACCAGTATGGCTCCCACCCGTAGGAACCAATAACCTAGTATCCGTCTCCGCAGCAATCCTAGCCACATGCCCGAGAACGCTCATGGCAGCGATCACCGAATAAGCGAAGCCCCCTCTGCCGTAAGAACATAGGATAGGTCTCCCCATCTCTGTGGAACGACCAAGTGCCTCATCGATCGCATCTATCGCAGCAACTCTCCTTATGTATGGCAGTTTTCTACGACGCATGTAATAGATTCCCAGTATGAAGATGCCTATGATTAGAATCAGACCTAACGCTCTACCAGATACTACTCCAGGAATATGGAATAACGATTCTACTATTGTAATCACCTAAAACTATTTTTATCCTTATAACTTTAAATAATTTGCCTATAGGTGTGGAGAAAGTCAGATATCGCCTATTCTAATGGTAACTAATTAAAAGAACAAGAATTTTCTACCAAGTGACTGCACTGAGAAGTGGTAATCCTTTATAACTAACCTAGACCCATGGCGAGAATGGGTGGTACTATCTTTGGCTATCGAGAAGCGTTGGGATTATTGGGACGACCTTCCTCCAGAGAAGGAGGATGAGCTCATCAACAAGATCGCGGAGTATGTCGTAGAACACAAGATGGATCTTATTGCCGAGATGCTCTTAGAGACTGGCGGTCCCATGACAAGCATTTTCGCGTCATTTGGATTAAATCTTTTCGGACCCTATCTGGAGTTCTTTGGGGCTGATACCTATACCGCCCTCTTAAGGAGGAGGCAGAATATTCAACGTCTAATAGACGCGATAGAGAAGATAAAGGATGAAAAGGAAAGAAAAAGGGAACAACAATAGAACAATATTCCTTTGAGTATTCATTAGGTGATTCTGTTGGATGAATCAAAATCAGGCGAAGAGGATACTAAAAGAGCTTCTCGTAAGAAGATAGCAATCAAACTATCTAGCAGGGAGAGAAATTTTATAATTATAAGTGATATCCTCATCGTCGGGTTTATTACAATAGATCTATTTGCTTTTACTGGCTTAATTAATATTAATATGGGCCTATTAAGCCTCGCTAACCTTCCTATGGTTGCATTCACCTATTACTATTATAAATTTAAAAAGAGAATAACGATTAGAGCTTTAAGGGAAGCTGAGAAAAATAGGTGAAATATTAGACTTCTATTATCTCAACGTTGGCCCTCGACACGATGACTCTCCTACCGTCTTCGAGTTCCACTTCAACCACCCTCACTTTTGATTCCGTCTCAACGGTCTGTAGTTCCACGGGGAGACCGACCACTCTCCCGAGGTAGCCGAAGTAGGGTTGCCTTATTATTCGTATTGAGGTGCCCTGTGTCATGCCATCGGATAGTTCATCACCGACCTCTTCCAATGCGAACTTTTCATGGGGTATAATCACTTCTGGTCTAATGACGCCAGCCCTGATCTGAGTTGCCCCATTTATACAGGCTATACTACCCTCAAATTCCTTGAAGATCTCTAATGTCCGGGGGTTCATTGCAATATCTCCGAATCCTTCTGTGATAATTAAGGTTAAGTTGATCTCTTCCTGCCCCGTAATCGCGACCCCCAATTCATACCCTAATATTTCCTCGAGAATGATGTCCGTAATTCCTCCCGTGACTATACCAATTACACCTACTTCTAATGCTCTATCGACGGCTTCCTTTGTAACTAGTGATCCTCCGACAACAACTTTTCCCTCATCATCTTCCTCAATAAGCTTGTGAGTTAGAATCTCATGGGGATCCTCGGTAGCAACTCTGAGTTCGCCATGGGCTTCTCCGCCTATTCCAAAGATTCCTTGGATAAAAGCGGCATTGGTTTCGATGATTGTGCCCTCATTTTCTAGCAACTGCACTATTCTACCTGGTATATAGGCATTCATTGAAAGGGGGACAGGTTCCTCTCTGATAATGACCTGACCAGAGATGGGGGAAATACTCTCTATAATACCATTTACAGGAGAATTAATGTGTTTTTTAAAAAGACCAAAGAAAGCATTATACTCTGCAATTACATCTCCCTTCTTTACTTTATCACCAACAACCATCCTCATATAATCATTAATATCCATCTCCAATATGTCAAGTTCAGCGGCGACTTTGATTATATTTGGTTCACCTGGAATCATGGTTTCCGCAACGATGGTGGAGAAATCGACCCTATCCCCCTCTTTAACTAACACCTTACCTAGAATTGGTAACCGTCTAATCCTTCTTATTTTATCAGCTCTCTTAACCTTTAGACCGGGAGAATATGCGTGAGTCTCCCTCGCCGACCTTATCAAGGTCATAAAATTTCACCTAACATTTTCTGAGGATACATATCAAGAGATTTAAACCATTCTAAAAGTTTCCTCTGCCTTTCTTTTATTTCCTCTGGCAGATTCAGTGGTCTTCCTCTTCCATCGAGGATGACGCCGACAACCCCTCCTTCAACCTTTGTAACTACCTCTTTCCCAGCTCCTTCCCCCATATCGAAATGTTTTGTGGGAGATATCCTTACATCGGTTACTTGCTTCTCATTGAGCTTAATCCTCTTCACCTCCCCCCACTTTACCTGTTCCTTCAATGTATCGCCTTCGGGCATTTCCATCTCGATATTAAGAACGTTCTCTGTTTCTCTCCCAATACCCCTAGGAGCAATGACGGAGCCGAGCCTAACTAAACAGTCTTTATCGAAGATATTCCAAGCAGCTTCGGGGTAAACTGTAGAGAGTACTCCGAGGTGGGGCATCATGAAGACGCTGTCTTGGAATAACATTGTGACCCCCTGCGGCTGGAAGGCGTCGGTGAGTATTAGGAGGGATTGCACTCTTCTTGGGGCGTGCGATAGGAGACCGCCTGTTCCAGCGATTATACCGATGTTCATCATATCAATATATGTCTCTATCATCTCCTGTGAGGTCATACCCCTCTCGAAAGCAGACACGGTTCTGGTTCCTTTTAACCTCGTAGCAATTGTTTTATGATGTTCTAATCCCAATCTTAATGCTTCACGGGCTACCGCATGCTCGATAATCATCTCCTCCAGTGTCTCAGGAATAGTAGTAGGACGTATCATCTTATTTCTAAGACTATTCCTAACCTCATTCTCCTCTAATTCGAGTGGTGACCATCTCATGATATTGTCTATACCAGTTTCCTTCAATACATTGCAGATACTGTAGCTCATACCAAGGTTTGCACTTACACTCCGGACAAATCTTTCACGAATAATCGAGTAGATATTTGTAGTGGCTCCGCCGAGGCCTACACCAAGGGTATTTTTTCCGAATGATTTTGAGATTAAATTAACTGCCATTCCCTCTCCAGCGGGTGTAGGCATGATATCCACTTCAGTCCACTTCATCAGCTTATTGTACCCTGGAGCATGGCTCATAACGTGCTCCATAAATAATTCATGGACAGCTCTACGAGCAGGTTCGATATCCTCTATCTCTAGGATTGGGCGTAGATTATCGACGATATCGAGGGCGAAGGGCTCCTCTAAAAGATTTTTAATATATTGTCTGGCTATCTTATTGCCAGCGTATACAATTGGAAGCTTGTATGTTACGCCTAACCTTGCTTTAGGGTCTGCCGACTTGATTAGTTCAGCCAGTTGGACGACGTGGCTTATAGTACCTCCATCAGTCCCGCCAGCTAGTAGGATCATATCAGGTCTTAGATTCCTTATTCTTTGGATTTTACTGTATGTTGCTCTTCCATCGTTGGTTGCGATGACATCCATAACTATGGCCCCTGCTCCAAGAGCTGCTCTGTTAGCGCTTTCAGCGGTCATTGTCTTAATGACCCCAGCCACCATCATCTGGAGACCACCACCCGCGCTACTCGTGGTGCAGTAGAGGTCTACTCCCTTATTATCTTGGAAAGGGAGAATAATACCGCCACCTTCAGACTCTAGCATCTGATGCCCTGTAAGCTCCTCAACCTCCCTCACGGCGTTCTTTACACCCATTGTAACGTCCTCGTAGGGCGCTTCAACCGTAGTCGGTGCTTCGCCACTTACGATATACCGCCAAACCTCCTCCTTCTTTTGAAAGAATCTCGCCTTTGTAGTTGTACTCCCCACGTCAGTTGCGAGAATATAATTCATCTCCTCTACAGGTCTATGTAGCCTAGACCTCGCAGCTTCATCTACTTGAAAAATTATATCTCGTGAACTCATATTCTAGACGCCACCATTCCACGGTATTACGCCTTTACATTTTTAAATATTAAGGAAGTACAAATTTTTCCTTCTAATGCTGCGCTTCTGTGTAAAAAAATAGTAAGGAATTCATGTTAGATTTTTATTTATGGGGCTTGCTTAGTAAATCTTTGACATCCTCTTTCTTTAAAGCCTCTACAAATTCGCATAGGTTCTCTAGGAATGCCTCCATATTTGGCTTGATCTTCTTGGCTGAAGCTGTGGAGGCATCTAGTTCTTGGCCAGCAGATCCAAGGAGGCCTGTATCTGTTAAATCTATTGTATCCCAGGGGAATTGGGCTCGACCCACACGGCCCATGCCCGTCATATTCAGGCCTCCAAGCTTCTCCTTTTGAATGGTCTTTGGTGCCCGCTCCATCTTAACGAGGTGTGGGTGCCAATAGAGGTTCGAACTCGTCTCTCCACCACCAGCGTGTCCTCCCCCTAATTCCATCATACCAGGCGGAAAAGCACCGGTTACCAAAGCAAAGATTCCGCACTTCCTTCTGAGAAAACCCGCGACCTCTAGAAGGCTGGCCGTGTTTCCACCATGACCATTAACGATAATGATCTTGTTTATACCATGGCTTGCCACTGATAGGGCTATTTCCTTCATATATTCTCTAAACACAGGTGGAGAAACCCATAGGGTCCCCGGGAACTGCCTGTGATGCTCGGAGACTCCCACCGGTATGACGGGCAAGACGAGGGTGTCAGTCCTCTTCCCAACCTCCTTACTCACTGCCTCTGCGTTAAGATAATCTGTGCCAAGGGGATTGTGGGGGCCATGCTGCTCTGTACTACCCACAGGAAGGATCACGAGATCCAACTCCGCGAAAAATTTCTCAGCATCCGACCAACTGATTTCAGCTAACTGAACCATTTTTTACCACAATCACATATTGATACTTAGAATATTTATTCCCTTCTTTCTCAGTATAAAAAAGTGATTTAAATGGCTAAAAGTTTAGAGATGATCTCTCCTCTTTTCCTCTTCGACTTGGAAAGGAGGTTCATAGCTTAACAACTAGAGGAGAGGGCTGGGAAGGGAACGGGATATAATAAGAGAATAAGATTACTCAGTTCCATATCATATTTAGTAAAAGGGGCACTCACATGCTTGAATAGGTGCTTTCCAAGCCAAGAGAAAAGCTGAAAGCGTATCGACTATACCTGAACCTCCCAATCTCCCGCGTAGGCACTTACATCAAGCATGTTAACAAGGTCTTCAATGAGTTAAAATTCCTGTCTTTCAGCCTCTTTGTGTTTGTGCCATAATGTGAATCTAATATATTCATAAGGCGTGCGCGTAAGATCTGTGAGATATGACGTGTATCTGCTTCACTGGCATATTATGAGCATATATACTCAGAGAACAAAGAGATGTCGGATTATTACGACACTTTGAATAGCCGTCCATCTTGCTGCTGCTTGAATTCATTGATCCCTTGACTCGTTGCGGGAGCAAACCCACTTTTTAGGCTACTCTCATCAGTAATCGGATACACACTTTATGTGAGTCGCGATTAAAAAGAGAACATTGGAGTACTAATTAGTGAGATGATTTGAGTCAATCCCCTCAATTGTATAGACCTACAGTCACCGATCTAATCTCACTCGAATTACCTCTCAACACTAGTGTCTCCCCTGATGGCAGCAAGGTCGCCTACACGGTCCAGACTGCAGATTGGGGTACGAATATGTACCAATCTTGCTGCTATGTGTATGAAGTAAACAGAGAACGTTCCTCCCAACTCACGCAAACTGGAAATGTGATTCAAGCTCATTGGATAGATCATGACTCCTTGGCATTACTCAGGATAGACCCGAAGTTGTCACTTGGTCCACAAGTCTGGGTTTATGACAACCTAGATGGAGATGGAATTCGAGTAACCAATCATAGAACAGGTGTTCGATCCTTCGAGCCATTCGCAGGAGGAATCGTCTATCTAGCTAATAATCCAGAGAGGGAAGAAAAGAAGACACGAAAGGAAGAATACGGATCTTTCATTCACTTCGAACAGGAAGAGAGTGCATCAGCCCTATATTTCACCAATATTAAGAAGATGGAGGAATATAGAGAAAACCACAGACAGCTAAATGAAAATCAAACGATCGCAGAACCAGTTATTGAATTGTCTCGTATCATCGGTAAAACGTTAAGGATAATGAGCTTTGTCTGTTCACCACTTAACGATGCGATTTATCTAAACTGCCAAATTAAGGATGATGAGATATATAGGTATGAAACAAGCCATTATCGAATACAGGTTGACCCCAACCAAGTTCTAGAAGATTACTCGGATAATTATGGAGTCATTGACTTTACATGCATA
>Ga0209635_10004124_pt1 | contig 11393 bp, 7 predicted proteins | sample DeeMarSWOR230_32_FD_187463 | JGI IMG/M metagenome (GOLD analysis project Ga0209635, IMG submission 187463) | Marine sediment microbial communities from White Oak River estuary, North Carolina - WOR-2-30_32 (SPAdes) (version 2) | ecosystem: Environmental > Aquatic > Marine > Intertidal zone >...
GCTTTGCATTGTAGCAAAGGAAATTGGGGTAAAAACGGTGATTTCTCTTGTAGACGACGCAGAGCATGCGGAAACCTTCAGGCAGGCTGGGATTAATTTACAAGTTAACCCAGACCCAATAGTAGCCAAGCACATCTATCGCCTGATTTCACAGCCTTATGTGAAGGACTTTATCTCCTTCGACAAGGCAGAGATCTTCGAAATAGAGATTGAAGATGGCATGAAATGTGTCGGACAAAGTGTTTATGAGCTAGCAACTCCGAACGGTGTAAAGGTCCTCGTGGTACAAAGAGGGGGGAAATCTCTGAGTGCGGATAACGAGATACAGCCTAAAGATTGGCTGACCCTCCTCGTGAATCGGGAATCTACCAAAAAGGGGGCCGAATTCATGAATAGATGGTTCGCCAAAGGGTAAGATTAACCCTACACATCATTGGCTCGTTCCTAAAATACTTCGCCTTAGCCTACATTGCCCCTTTATTTGTAGCTATTTACCATGGCGAAGAGCAGTGGTACATTTACTTGTATGCGCTGCTGCTCACTCTCGGCATCGGCCTCATCCTTGAATTTAGTTTCAAAACTGCGAAGGAAATAGATCGTTCCGATGGTTTTACCATAGTAGCTTTCACCTGGCTTTTAATCCCCCTCTTTGCCACACTCCCTTACGTATTCCCCCCCGTGGGTTTGAGTTTCATCGATGCCTTTTTCGAGGCCATGTCAGGCTTCACTACCACCGGGGCTACCATACTAAGGGTGGTAGAAGAATTACCGAAGAGCGCTATCTTATGGCGTAGCCTTACCCAGTGGCTAGGCGGAATGGGAGTGATTCTTCTCTTTATTGCTATCTTGCCCAGACTGGGGGTAGGAGGCTCTCAGCTCTTTGACCGGGAGTTTCCCGGACCATTACCCGAAAGGCTGCGCCCCAGATTCAGCACCACAGCAAGGCTTCTCTGGACGATTTACGTGGGGTTTACGGGGGCTGAAATAGTGCTCCTTCGCTTTCTGGCCAGGCTCCCACTCTTTGATTCAATTTGCATAACCTTCGCCACTATGCCTACTGGCGGATTTACTCCCCACACGGAAAGTATTTGGCATTACAATAATCCACTAGCAGAATACATAATCATGGTCTTTATGTTCTTGGCGGGCATGAACTTCATAATGCATTATCAGGTTTTACGGGGAAACTGGAAGGCAATTAAAAACGAGGAATTCAGGCTCTACTTCATTATTCTAGCGGCCGCTATCTTTCTATTAATACTTTCGCAAGGCTTCAACTCATATAGAGAGGGAATGTTCCAAGCAATCTCAATCATGACTACCACGGGTTTTGTCACTGCTGATTTTGGCTCCTGGCAAGCTAGCGCCAGAATAGTGCTTCTGGCTTTGATGTTCATCGGAGCCTGTGGTGGCTCCACTGGTGGGGCAATAAAGGTAGTACGGTTTTTAACTCTGATAAAACATACGAGAGTAATGATGAGGAGGGCTATTTCCCCCAAAGCCGTAATTCCAGTGAAATATAGCCAAAAACCCATCCAAGAGGGGATAATACGAGATATAATCTCTTTCCTCTTCCTCTATATTATTGTTGCTGTTGCAGCTTCAGTAGTACTTTGCTTCCTAGGGCTCGATTTAGAGACATCAACTTCAGCAGTAGCTGCTACTCTGGGGAATGTAGGGCCTGGCTTAGGCGGAGTGGGCCCCTTTTCGAATTATGCCGGGCTCCATGACGCAGCCAAGGCCATCTTGACCATCTGCATGTGGTTGGGACGGTTAGAATTGTTTACCGTTCTTATGCTATTTTCCCCTCGCTTTTGGAAAGGCTGATCAAGCCACAGTGGAAGTTCAAAGTATGTTTAGGCTATACTTTGCAATAGGTTTATGGTCAAGGTTGCTTTTCAAGGAGAAAGAGGCGCTTTCAGCGAGGATGCCGCGGCAAAACTTTTTGGTGGGGACATTGATTTTTTTCCGTGTGTCCGGCTGAAAGAGGTTTTTGAACTTGTGTCGCAGGATAAGGTTGAATTTGGGGTAGTTCCCGTAGAGAACTCTCAAGCCGGCAGTATCAACGAGACCTATGATTTGTTATTGGCGTATCCTCTCAATATATTTGCTGAAGTTATTCTCAAAGTAAGCCATTGCCTGATGGCTTTGCCAGGAGAAAAACTGTCTGGCATAACGACAATTTACTCCCATCCCCAAGCTTTAGCCCAATGTGCGGAATTTTTAAGCAAACTGAATGCCGAAATTATGTCCAGTTATGATACCGCGGGCAGTGCCAAAATGATAAAAGAGAAAGGATTGAGGAACTGCGCCGCCATAGCTAGCAAAAAAGCTGCCGATATCTACAGGCTGGAGATTCTGGCACCGGAAATCGAGACGAATGTTAACAACTATACCAAATTCGTAGCTATCTCAAAGCAGACAGCTAAACCCGCGCAGAGAAACAAGACCTCTCTCGTTTTTGCTGTTGAACATAAGCCTGGCTCTTTATATAGAATTTTGGGTATCTTCGCCACGAGAAATATAAATCTAACAAAATTAGAGTCCAGACCAGGCCGAACTAAGCCCTGGGAATATGTTTTTTATGTTGATTTCGAAGGGCACTTAGATGGCAAAGTTTACCAAGAAGCTGTGAGAGAGCTACAGGGAGAGACTACTTTCATTAAGATACTTGGCTCCTATCCTCAATCTACCTGAAGTTAAGCTGTCAATAATCCCGCTTCTTAAATCCTGTCCAGATTGTAGGAATCTCCTTCTGGTCTTTCACTTTGGAACAACGCTAAACAGTTTGCGCAGCTATCTTGCCTTGGCATCATTTTAACGAAGTATCTGAGTTAAAGGAATTGTCTTGGCTATAAGGAGATTCACCAAATAGTCTCAATAAAATTTGGCGACTATTTTTATAACTTCGTTCTTAGCTTTTTGTATGTACTACTCACGGCCTCCGATACGACTTTGGTATCAGACAAAACCGGCATGAAGTTAGTGTCACCTTGCCACCGGGGGACTATGTGAGTATGGAGATGCTCCGCTATTCCAGCCCCGGCAACCTTGCCCAAATTTAAGCCTATATTGAAGCCAGCTGGCTCCATCACCGCTTTTAGAAGTCCCAAGCCCTTCTTGACAATGTCAAAGTGTTCCTTTGCTTCTTCATCGGTTAAATCCTGTAAATTTGCTATATGCCGATAGGGGGCGACCATTAAATGCCCCGGGTTATAGGGGAAGGCGTTCAGGATTATAAAATTGTGTTGGCCACGATAAAGGATAAAGTTCGTCTCATCATTATTTTCCTTGGGTTTCTGGCACAAGATACAGCCGCTTTCCGAGGCCCTTTGTATGTATTCCATTCGCCATGGTGCCCAAAGATATTCCATTAACCCTATATAGTATGCTGATTGTGGGTTAAGTGCAATAGGATTCCTGGCTTGAGATGAAAAATTCTGGGCATGGCAAAACGGGTTGACTATGGGATTTAGCTAGGAATAAAATACTTCAGGACTAATATGCTTGAAATATTGACCCAAAAGCTGACCGGTGTATTTGATAAGCTTGGCCGAAAAGGCAAGCTTAGCGAAGGAGACATCGATGATGCATTACGCCAGGTACGGCTAGCGCTTCTGGAAGCAGATGTAAATTTTAAGGTGGTCAAGGAATTCTTGTCCAAGGTGCGAGAGCGTGCTCTTGGCTCCGAAGTATTGCGCAGTCTAACACCAGCTCAGCAGATTATCAAAATTGTCAATGAAGAATTAATTGCTATCCTAGGTGGAGAGCCTAGCCGTTTGGCTTCGGTTACTGATCCGCCAGCGGTCGCTTTGCTTGTAGGATTGCAGGGCTCCGGTAAGACCACTACGGCGGTGAAGCTAGCTGTTCAACTTAAACACCTAGGGCAGCGTCCTTTATTAGTAGCTGCTGATACTCGCCGACCTGCTGCTATTGAACAACTCCAATTACTGGGCGAGCAACACGATATTCCCGTATATAGTGAGGATGCTAGCGTAGCATCAACAACAATTTGCCAGCACGCTCTAAAGCAAGCTAAAGAGAGAGGAGCAACCTGGGTTATAGTAGATACTCAGGGGCGCCTGCATATTGACGAAGCCATGATGAAGGAATTAGCTGATATTAAATCCCTAGTACAGCCTTCAGAGATGTTGCTTACGGTAGATTCTATGATCGGGCAGGATGCCGTTAGGGTAGCTCAAGAATTCCACAGTCGAATCGGGCTCACGGGACTTATCCTGACGAAGATGGATGGTGATGCCCGAGGTGGAGCTGCTCTTTCTATTAGATTCGTTACCGGAGTACCCATAAAATACCTGGGCACTGGCGAGAAGATGGATGCTTTGGAGGTATTTTATCCCGACCGCTTAGCGTCTCGTATTTTGGGTATGGGAGATATGCTCACCTTAGTCGAGCGAGTTGAGACGACCTTTGACCAGCAACAGACCAAGAATTTGGAAAGAAAAATGCGCACCGGAGGTTTTGACCTCGAGGATCTCCTTAGCCAAATGCGTCAAATTCACAAGATGGGTTCTTTAGGGCGACTGGCTGAAATGATACCGGGCTTCTCCAAATTCGCTCCTAATTTGCCAGATGTCGAAGGGGAGAAACAGTTAAAAAAGATAGAAGCTATTATCCTGTCTATGACTTACGAGGAAAGGCGTAATCCAGCCATTATTGATGGCAGACGGCGAAGCCGTATTGCTCGAGGGAGCGGCACCACGCCCAAAGATGTTAATCAACTTCTTAATCAATTTCGTGAGATACAAAAGTTGACTAAGTCAATAGCGCGAGGCAAGTTACCTAAAAAGATGGGGACGATGTTTGACATTCCCCTAAGGTGAAATCAGTCTAGATATCCTTTGAGCTTTCGACTGCGGGTGGGATGACGTAATTTTCGTAGAGCCTTGCCTTCAATCTGTCGTATTCTTTCTCGAGTCACATCGAATTCTCTACCCACCTCTTCCAGAGTTCGAGCATGCCCGTCTTTAAGGCCAAATCTAAGCTGCAGTACCTTTTTTTCACGCTCGGTAAGTTCATCAAGCACTTTATCTATTTGTTCTTTGAGTAGCTGCTGTGAAGTGGCTTCAGTTGGTGCCAAACTGGCGTGATCTTCAACAAGGTCACCCAGACGGCTATCAGCATCTTCGCCAATGGGCATGTCTAGCGATATTGGCTCACGGAAAAACAAAGCCATGACCCCTTCTACTTTTTCTGGGGATATATTCAGTCGGTCGCCAATTTCTTCGTAACTTGGTTCGCGTCCAAGTTCTTGAATTAACTGCCGGGTTGTGCGCAATAGCTTGTTAATTGTTTCTACCATGTGTACCGGAATGCGAATGGCACGGGATTGGTCAGCTATAGATCTAGTGATACCTTGCCTGATCCACCAGGTGGCGTAGGTACTGAACTTATAGCCTTTTCTATACTGAAACTTATCTACAGCTCGGATAAGGCCAATATTACCCTCTTGGATAAGCTCAAGGAGGGGCATGCCATGCCCGATGTATTTCTTGGCTATGCTAACCACTAGTCGTAGGTTTGCTTCGGTGAGATGCCTTTCTGATGCTTTTGCTTCAGCCTTTATATGTTCAAAGTAAGCTTTGAACTCATTGCTATGAGAATCGATTCGAGACAAGAACCTGCCGTTAGTCAAGAGAGCCTTTAGGTCTTGCCATGAAGTTTTATCTCTGGCTAGGAGCCCTAGCAATGGCGGAGGCAGAACTTGACTGTTTATGGAAAGATTTACTATAGCATCCTCAGCCGCAGTAGTTCCTTTGTCTATTCCCTTAGCAATTGCCGCTATTAACGATGGGTCTATAACAGCGTCAATGGCGGAGCGAAATTTAGGATTCTTGATCGTCTCCACCACATTGCCGGAGAGACTGATACCAATATGCTCTTCAATAATCTGAACAACGGGGTATGCCTTGGATAATTGAGAAATTACGTGAATACATATGTCACCGGTTGAGGGGAATTTCTTATATTTTCTGAAATGGTTGTCTTCGGCTCTTTCCAAGCTTCTGCCTAGCTCTATCCTCCGGCATAGTAACTTCTCTTCATGCACATTGAGAAGTGGCACTCTGCCGATTTCCTGAAGATACATACGAGCTGAGTCGTCAATTACCTCATATTCCCCTATTGGTGGCGGAGGCTTGATCTCTTCAGTTTCCTCAGCGGATAATTCCTCACTTTCTTCTTTTTCGTCACCTTCCTCGGTTAAGGTGCTGACATCCTCGACTTCGGATTCATCGCTGAGTAAGCTTTCAGCCTCTTCCTCATCACTATCCAGATTGACGTCTTCTTCTTTCATTGAACCCATGGTTTTTCCCTTTTTTAACAAAGATGTCCTGAAGTTGTTGCCCGGAATTTATTCCTTGCTCCTCTAGTTTGGAAACCTCTGAGCTTATACCACCCTTTTCCCTTTCCAGCTCAAGCATCGCCTCCTTCTCAGTTTCTAATTTCCGGGATAACTTCTCTTTTAGACGGAGAACACAATCATCTAAAGCAGAGTTTCGTGTTCGTTCGCTTTCCTGTATGGCTGGCGGGAAAATTTTATTAACCAAATAGTATAAATGTTCTAATAGACTCGTGTCAAGTTTACCTTCAAGGTTCGAGATATCAGAAGAATGCTGCCATTTGACAAAGACCTCCCGATTCTCCGTGGATTCGAAGTATTCTGGTGATAGCTCCCGAGCCAAGGGACGAAGCTCTGGGTACTGAAGGAGAAGCGCCAAGCAGTATTCTTCAATACGGTTGGACACGAGCTGGGGGGCACGGCGAGATTGTTCTGTTGGCTTGCTAATTTGAGGCCTTTTCCGGCCAGTTTTTGATTCCTGCAAAGCGGCTTTTATGGCGGACTCTTCAATTTTCAATTCACGTGCCAGTTTCCTCAGGTAATGGGATTGTTGTACAGGGTCTTTTATTTCACCAATTGAGGGCAGGAGCTTTTGTACAGCCAGGGACTTGTCTTTGGCTTTATTGATATCGACTTTGCTTATTACAGATTGAAAGGCGAAGTCTAGAATAGGCATAGCCTGTTCTACTAGTTTCTGCCAGAGGGCAGGGTCCCCTCTTATTACTTCGTCTGGGTCTTTGCCTGGAGGTAATAAGATAACATTTGCTTCAGCATTGGAGTAAGCTAATATCGCTTTACCTCGCAAGGTAGCTTCTTCACCGGCAAGGTCGGCATCAAGTGCCAGGGTTATGTTATTGGTTAATCTTTTAATGCCTTCCACCTGCTTCTCAGTTAAAGAAGTGCCCATTGAGCCAACTACATTTTGCCACTCGTGTTGGTGAGCAGTGAGAACATCCATGTAACCTTCCACAATTATTACCAAGTTTTCCTTTCTAATGACAGGTTTAGCTTTATCAACGCCATACAAGCTGCTACTCTTATCGAAAATTGGTGTTTGAGGGGAGTTGATATATTTAGGCAGGGAGTCATCCAGAACTCTAGCTCCGAAACCAGTGACTCGACCTTGGATATCAAATATAGGGAACATCAGTCGGTTGCGAAATCGATCGTAACTACCTCCTTCCTCTTTCTCTATTATTAGACCAACTTCTACTAGTTCCTTTTCTGTATAACCTTTACCCAGCAGGTAATTCTTAATGGTTTCCCAGGCATCAGGACTGAAACCGAGACGGAACTCTTTGATAGTCTCGGGCATGACCTTTCTTCTTGCCAGATAGCTTCTTGCTGTCACGCCTGCCTTAGTGCTCGAAAGTAAATGGTGATAGTATTCAGTAGCTGCCTCATTAATTTGAAATAATCTCTCCTTCTTCTCATCCTCAGCCTTGCTTGGCGCCTCAAGGGGGCTTAAAGTTATGCCCACCCTCTGGGCTAAAAGACGAAGCGCCTGACCAAAATCAACCCCCTCCTTCTTCATGATAAAAGAGAAGATATCGCCGCCAGTCCCGCAGGCGCCGAAGCAATGCCAGCTTTGTTGCTCAGGAAAGACGAAAAAGGAAGGGTGTTTCTCACTGTGGAAGGGACATAAGGCTTTGAAGTTACGCCCTGCTTTTTGCAGAGTAACATACTCGGAGACAAGCTCTACTATATCTAATCTCTGCTTTACCTCTGTAATTACGCTCATTGAGATATCTCTTCAGCTAATCTTAGCGCATATTGATCGGTCATCCCAGCAATGTAATCAACGACTTTGCGCTCCTTGTTATCCGGCAAAGATACAAATTCGCGAGGTAATCTATCTTCGTGCTTCAAGAAATGAGAATATAACAGACGCAATATCTCTCCCGCCTTCACTGCATCCTCTTTAGCTAGACTGGGATAATATACTTTGTCGAATAGAAACTGGCGGAGTATATTAGTTGCTTCAAGAACTTCAGGGCTCATGCCTATAGTTGGATTGGTTAAATTGCCATTTCCACTAACAGGCCAGGAGCAGTTTATGATATCACAAACCAGGGTGTTAATTCGCTGTGAATGCGTATGTCCCAGAGTTGCTAATACCGGCCTGGGCAAGCCATTCTGGGAGATAATGCCAGCTCTTATGGCGTCTTCGACATCGTGGTTAACATAGGCCACGATATCGGCTATCTTGCATATTTGGCCCTCTAAAGTATTGGCATCTCCCCATCCCTCCCCTAAGATATCAGCTTGCCCCTTGGAATGATTGAGGATGCCATCTCGTACTTCCCAGGTAAGATTTAGTCCCTGTCCTTCCCTCTCCAATAAATCGACTACTCGTAAGCTTTGCTCATTGTGCTTGAAGCCACTGTGATACAACTCGTTTAGGACCTCCTCGCCTATATGACCAAAAGGCGTGTGCCCTAAATCATGTCCGAGAGCAATAGCCTCAGCGAGGTCTTCGTTGAGATTTAGAGCTCGAGCTATAGTTCTGGCTATTTGGGATACTTCTAGAGTGTGAGTAAGCCTGGTGACATAATGGTCACCCAAGGGAGCAATAAAAACCTGTGTCTTATGTTTTAGCCGTCGGAAGGCCTTGGAATAGATGATACGGTCACGGTCACGTTGAAAACTGGTTCTGATGGGGCATGGTTCTTCCCACTTCAGCCGACCACGACTGAACTTACTCTTAGCAGCATAAGGGGAAAGGGCTTCTTCTCTCTTCTCTGTCTGCTCACGTATATTAGGTTTGTTAACCATGGAATCACTACAATATAGCAAGTCAAGGCAAAATCCTTAATTTATCGCAGCGGCCCCTCGTGCCCTTACGCGCGTTTTCTTTTGGTTTTTGCTTTTATCCTATTTTCTACCTTTGCTATATTTAACCTCGTCGACAGTACCACATCCGGGTTCAAAGACATCGAATCTATACCACACTCAACTAAAAAGTCGGCAAATTCCGGAAAATCACTCGGCGCCTGACCGCATATCCCTATTTTCCTCCTTGGCTTGTGATTATGTGCCGCATCTATGACTTGCTTCACCAGTCTCTTCACCGCTTCATTTCTTTCATCAAATATGTGTGCCACAAGTTCAGAATCTCTATCTAAACCAAGAGTTAATTGCGTTAAATCGTTCGACCCTATACTAAACCCATCAAACACGTCAGCGAATTCCTCCGCCAAAACCACATTTGATGGTATCTCGCACATCACATACACTTCCAACCCGTTTTCCCCTTGCCTTAAGCCAAACTCGTTCATGGCTTTTATTACCTGCCTACCTTCTTCCGGCGTTCGGCAAAAAGGAACCATCACCTTCACATTGGTCAACCCCATCTCATTCCTTACTTTCTTTATCGCTTCGCATTCTAACCCGAAGGCGGGCTTAAATTTCTCATCATAATAGCGAGATGCCCCCCTCCAACCTATCATGGGGTTACTTTCCTCTGGCTCGTAACGATATCCCCCAATTAAATTGGCATACTCATTTGTCTTAAAGTCAGAAAACCGAACGATGACCTCGTTGGGATAAAACCCCGCCGCTATTTTAGCTACCCCCATGGCTAAGTTATCAATGAAAAACTCCCTTTTATCCTTGTATGGTGCGCTCTTCTTGTCTATCTCTTCAATCACCTTTGCCAATTTCTCGTCATTACCCGCTGCTTTCTTCAATTCATCATATTCTATGAGCGCCATGGGGTGTATGCCGATGTAAGAGTTAATGATGAACTCTTCCCGGGCCAAACCCACACCGTCATTGGGAATTTGACTTTGAATAAACGCACCATCGGGAATGCCAAAGTTCATCATTATTCTGGTGTCGGGTCTGGGAATCTTAGTCACCTCTACTTCATCTACTCTGTATTTCAATTTCCCTTCATATATCCTGCCCTCACCTTGCGAACAATCTATCGTGACCTCTTTTATCTCCTTCAAGACCTCCGTACCATTGCCGGTGCTAATTACACAGGGTACCCCAAGCTCACGACTCACGATAGCTGCATGGCATGTCCTTCCACCCTTGTTTGTAACTATGCCACTGGCAATCTTCATTATTGGCTGCCAGTCGGGGTCTGTCATATCAGTGACCAAAACTTGACCCCTCTTGAATTTGTTAATTTCACTACTATCTTCTATTACCTTCACCTCGCCTTGCCCTATCTTTGTACCCACTGCTTCCCCTCTGAGCAGTAACTTCCCCTTTTCTTCCAACACGTAAGTCCTGAGCGAAGCTAAGTCCATTTGTGAATGTACTGTCTCCGGCCTGGCTTGGACTATGAAAAGTTCCCCAGTTACTCCATCCTTTGCCCATTCAATATCCGTGGGCAGACCATAATGTTCTTCTATAGTGCAAGCCCACCTGGCGAGAACCAAGATTTCATCGTCACTAAATACGAACTTTCTTTGGTCCTCTGGTTTGACTCCCTTTTGCTCCGTTCCAGCTCCATCTTTCTTGTAGACCAGTCTCTTCGCCTTCGTCCCCAGCTTCTTTTCCACAATGGGGCTGAACCCTTCCCTTAGAGTGGGCTTGAAAACGTAAACCTGGTCTGGATCAACAATTCCCTGTACCACATTCTCTCCCAGGCCATAGGCACCAGTTATGTAGACCACATCCCTGAAGCCTGAATCTGTATCTATGGAAAACATGACACCGGAGCAAGCTAAATCGGAGCGGACCATCTTTTGCACCCCTATGGAGAGGTAAACGCTGAGATGATCAAAACCTTTATCCACCCGGTAGGAGATCGCCCGGTTCGTGAACAAAGATGCGAAGCAGTCCATGACCTTTTCCAAGAGGTCACCTTCTCCACGCACGTTCAAATAACTCGTTTGCTGTCCCGCAAATGAGGCGGTAGGCAAATCCTCGGCAGTAGCACTGCTTCTCACAGCAACATCGACGTTCTTTCCAAATCTCTCTTCCATCTTTCGATAGCAAATTCTTATCTCCTCTTCCAATTCTTTAGGGCAGGGAGAATTTGCTATCAAATTCCTTATCTTTTCGCCCCTCTTCGCCA
>Ga0209635_10004125_pt1 | contig 11393 bp, 9 predicted proteins | sample DeeMarSWOR230_32_FD_187463 | JGI IMG/M metagenome (GOLD analysis project Ga0209635, IMG submission 187463) | Marine sediment microbial communities from White Oak River estuary, North Carolina - WOR-2-30_32 (SPAdes) (version 2) | ecosystem: Environmental > Aquatic > Marine > Intertidal zone >...
TAGAAATTTTTCCTGCAGCTCGTCATAGGGCGTGCCATAAGGGGCATACAGCTCGACAGGGATGTCTAATTGACTCAAATAGTGGTACAGTGTGGGTCCAACTATCTTCCAGTCCAGTTGACCATGACCACATCCGAGAGGAGGCACAGCCAGCGATTTGATTCCCCACTCCTTATAATGTTTGAGCAAGTACTTTAGCCCCTGGATGATATCCTCAATGCGTGAGACAGATCGCCAATGGTCCTTGGTGGGGAAGTTCAGAATCCATGGAGGGATGAGCCTTTTATACAAATACGGCTTGCCAGGTTTCAGCTCCTTGCGTTCACAAATAGTCACATAGTCATTAAACATCTCAGGAAATTCATCCTTGAATTGGAGTGCAATTCCCTTACCCATCACACCAACACAGTTCACCGTGTTGACGAGGGTTTGGGCCTTGGATTCAAGCAAGTTACCCGTCAATACTTTTACCATCTCAGTAACTCCTTATCTGAAGAACAAATGTGCATTAACGGTTACAGAGATGCCCACATTCAATGCCTCTACAGACGCCTTTGCGTTGGAGCACGAGACATAAGCCCCAGTAATGAAAACAGGATCAACACGATCTGGAACCAGAACTTCAGCGCACATTATGGAGCCATGGCGCAACTCTTCTATTGGGTTATCTGGATGTGTCCAGTATTTTGCGAATACGAGGTCGTGATGAACATTTCGAAGGCCGTCGGGTGCAGGAGCAAACCGAGCATAATCACTTGAAGCGTTCCGGTCAGCGACAACAACATTAGGCAAATCTAATATATCTGTTTGTACCTTTAGTATGCAGAGATCGGCGTGGTGAGCTTTCCCCTGGTGAAGTACTCTAAATAGCATCTTATTCTTAGCATTTATATACAAATTAACATAATCATGCAATGGCTGTCCCCCAGGAACAACTTTGTTTTTTCTTCGATCCTGTATTTCTTGCATTGCGACAGAATCATGCTGTATCTTTTTTGAGCGCTTGTGTGAAAATATTCCTTTTGACATAATGGAGACGACATTGCTTATAGGCGTTATGTAATGTAGCTCTCGAAGGTCATTCCGATTCATATAAGATCCTGGGTGTACTTGATGGCATTTTGAATTGCCTCCGCTGAAATTTCAAAAAATCTCGCAGTTACAACCTCGCGCTTGACATAATTGAGGTAATTGAATGGTCAGGCCTCAACATTCAACATGAAGGGGTGAATGATGAGGCTAGCCTATGCTTATCTCCTTGATATGTCAAGAAATTGGCGGCCATAAACTGGACAGGCGAAAGGCCCAATTCTGGGCCGATAGCTCATAGCTGATGGCAAAGAAGGCGCAGGGCTAAACGCAAAAGGATAAGATAGCTCATAGCTGTTAGGTGATGGCGACTAAGGAATGTGTAAAGGGCAGAGGGCATGGCACAGTTGATAGCGAAGAAGGCGCAAGGCCATATTAAGCTGAAAGGAAAAATTCGTTCAGGGTTCGGGGTTCTGGAAACCGGGGCGGAGGAAAACCAGCTTGTGGCTCCCTGAGGGAATGGGGGTTATTTCAGATCACTGAATAAATTCGAGATAATTTTCTCGGTGAATGACCGAAAAGCCGGCAGTGGGGTAGCCAGTGCTCCAGTCTCGAGGTATCTTGACCGGGGCATTCTTCCACTTTATCTCGTAGCCCCATAATTCCCCCTTCCCTTCCTCTACGAGGTCAATCTCCTTTTTATCGTACGTTCTCCAGAAATAGGCGTTTGTTGTTTGACGCACATATTCCTGCCTCTTGTATCGTTCTGTGACGATATAGTTTTCCCAGAGCTCACCCAGGTCATTACGTATCGCGAGCGGGTTGAAATTTCCGATCAGTGCATTACGAATGCCATTATCAAAGAAATAGAATCGAGGATTCTTTGTGATCTCCTTGCGGAGGTTTCTGCTGAATCCGATGCGCCGGTATATGACGAAGACCTTTTCAAGTAAATCCACATATCGTTCTACGGTATTTTTGCTCATTCCCAGTTGCCTGCCAAGTTCAGTGATAGATACCTCGCTTCCGAGTTGGAAGGCTAACAGCTGCAGCAATCGAACGAGCTTGTCGGCATAACGGATACCTTCCAGTTGTAGGATATCCTTCAAGAGGTATGAGCTGATGATTTCACGGAGATAGTCTTCGCGTTTGGCATTATCCCGTGTGGTGACAACCTCCGGATAGGAGCCATAAATCAACCGTGATTCCAGGTTCGCTTCTGTCTCGTGTCGCTTTTCGATCCTCGATATTTCCATCTGGGCCAATGGAAACAACGGTAAGACGAATTTCCGCCCGGTGGGGGGCTCTCCCACATCCTTTGCCAGATCAAAGGAAGAAGATCCCGTCGCAATGATCTTTACATGGGGCATGTGATCGACGATAATCTTAAGATTCAATCCGATCTTCTGAATGTGTTGGGCCTCATCGACCACCAGAAGCGAGTGATCTCCGACGAAATCCTGGAGCTTACTTATGGACTGGCTCTCGAGGTATTGCCTGACCACGATATCATCACCGTTTACAAAGAGGACTCGTTCAGCATCCTGGGCTTCAAGAAATTTTTGTACCAGCGTTGTCTTGCCTACCCGACGAGCTCCGTAGATGACTGCCACTTTGCCTGGCGTTATCAATTTTTTAAGGTTATCAATCTGCTTCTGGGGTATATATGCCACCATTTTTCTTAATAGGGGTCTATTCGATGACTAAATTATGCAAAATATAGTCATTTTGTCAACGATAAATTGAGCACCCGGCGTGAGGCAGATTGGTAAAGGCGTATGGCGCACGGCGCAAGGCCAAAGAGCGCATCACCCTTTCTGAAAGGAAAAAAGGCCTCCAGCGGGCACGGCGATGGTGCCCTTGCAGGCCTTTTTGTGCGCCTTCCTGATGAGCTGCCTCATGCATTGCGCGGTGGGATGTTGGATTCATAATTGACACAGAACGGTGATTTCCTTAGACTCGGTTCTGCAAATGGTGAGTTTTCATGTGAGGAGTTCCATGAGATGAGTGACGAGCTTATTAAGGCGCACCTCAACCTGTACGCGGTGCTAAGGAATCTGGAAGACATCGTGGAGTACGATCGGGAAACGGCATCACTGGTAATGGATTGGGATGTGTCCGTACAGTTCAGCGTCCTCAACGGTCCAAGGGCCTACATTGAATTCAGGGGCGGTGTTTGCACTGTTGGAAGGGGAAAATACGATAATCCCTCCGTGAGACTGCTATTCCTTTCACCAGCACATCTCAACCGGATGATTGACGGAAGGGGGAATCCCATTCCGATAAAGGGTTTCACCAGGCTGGGATTCCTTAAAAGGGATTTCACGAGGGTCACTGAGAGACTTGAGTACTACCTTAAACCGACCGCTGAATTGCTCAAGGATGAGGAGTACCTTGCATTAAATACGCGCCTGACCCTGCATACGGCTGCCTTTGCGGTCAGGGAGATCGGGCTTCTGGACCCAGTCGGGAGGCTCCTTGCATCGCATATTGGAAACGGCAGTGTTAACTTGAAGATACTGCCCCACGGCCCTGGAGTTTGTGTCAATTTCAAGGACGGCGATATTGAACCGCGGAAAGGTGAGGCGGATAGGCCAATGGCAGTTATGTGGATGAAAAACGTAAAGGCGGCCCATGATTTCCTCAGCGGGAAGACGGATGCCTTCACTGCAATTGCATCTGGAGACGTAATGATAAGAGGGCAGATCCCGATGCTGGAATCCCTGAGCCTGATTCTCGACAGGATCCCGCATTACCTGTCATAGGAAGACGTCAGGCTTCCGGGGTCTCATAACCTTAAAGGTCTCCCACCAAGAGGGGCAACTGAGATGAAGACCTACCATTTTGAGAACTCACAGAGGATGTTTAAGAAAGCGGCAAGGGTAATCCCCTGCGGCATCTATGGACATTTAAGCCCGGTGCCGCTCATCCCCCCGACGGCTTATCCGTTCTATGCGGTGCGGGCGAAGGGTTCGAGATTCTGGGATGTCGATGGAAACGAGTTTATCGATTACGTGTGTGCCTATGGGCCTGTGATCCTCGGATACAATCATGAAAAAGTGGATGCTGCTGCAATGAAACAGTATGGGGAGGCGAACTGTGTGACCGCCCCGACCCCTGTGATGGTTGAACTGGCTGAGTATCTTGTGGATCTAATACCGATCGCAGACTGGGCCTTTTTTGCAAAGAACGGCGGCGATGTCACGAGCTATGCGCTGATGGCCGCAAGGGAGGCGACGGGCCGTAAGAAGATTGTCATGGTGTGCGGCGGCTACCACGGAGTAGCGCCCTGGGCACAGGCACCAGGTCATCCCGGGGTGATGGATGATGATCACAGGAACTGCATAAGGGTGAGATGGAATGACTACACCGAATTTGAGCGTGTTGTAGAGGAAAATCCCGGAGAGATCGCGGGGTTTATTGCCACCCCTTACCATCACCCGACCTTTGCTGACAGCGAACTGCCTGCTGAGGGCTACTGGCAGAAGATCGAGGCGCTCTGTAGGAAAGAGGGGATCGTGTTAATAGTGGATGATGTGCGCTGCGGCTTCAGGCTCGATATGCGGGGATCAAATGAGTACTTCGGTTTCAAGCCAGACCTCATCTGCTTCTGTAAGGCAATCGGAAATGGCTATCCGATCTCAGCGCTTGTGGGGACTGACTCACTGAAAAATGTCGTATCAAGGGTGTTCTATACAGGGAGCTACTGGTTCTCGGCTGTACCAATGGCAGCCGCAATTGCCACGCTGAAGGAATTGAAGAGCATCGACGGTCCCAAGCTGATCCGGGAGACCGGCAGGAAATTGCTGGATGGCCTGGTCGATATAGCAAGGGGATACGGATATGATTTGAAGGTTACTGGCCATCCTTCAATGCCATACCTGAGGATAACCAATGATGAGAGTCTCATGCTTCATCAGGATTGGTGTGGAGAGTGTACGAAACGGGGTGCATACTTTTCCTCGCACCATAATTGGTTTATCTCAACGGCACATACCGATGAGGATATACAGAGGTCCTGGGCAATTGCCGAGGATGCATTTAAGGCGGTAAAGAAGCGGTATGGATAAAACCTACGATACCACCTCGCGTACGGCCTTCAGGATATCCTCTAGATCGGCGAGGGCTGCGTTTTCCAATGAGCGATTATAGGGGATGGGCACGTCCATACTGGCCACACGGCGTGGTGGCGCCTTGAGCGCACCTAAGGCACTGTTCACCACCCGTGTCACTACCTCTGCGCCAAAGCCATGGGTTATTGCGCCTGGCTCAGCTACCACAAGCCTGCCGGTCTTGACGACCGAGCGCACGATCGTGGCCCAGTCGCAGGGCACGAGGGTGCGCGGGTCCACAACCTCGACGCTGATTCCTTCTCCGGCCAGCTTCTCGGCGGCCTCCAGTGCGGGCCCGACCATAGCTCCAAGCGCGACCAGGGTCACATGCTCGCCCTGGCGCTTGACCTCGGCCACCCCGATGGGCACAAGGTACTCCTCCTCAGGCACGGGCCCAATAGCAGTATAGAGCAGCTTGTTCTCGAAAAAAAGCACCGGGTTGTTGGAGCGGATCGCTGCCTTGAGCAGACCCTTGGAGTCGTAAGGCGTCCCGGGCGCGAGAATCATCAGGCCAGGGATGTTGGTCAGCCAGGCCTCCAGGCTCTGAGAGTGCTGTGCACCCATGCCGATGCCCCCACCCCCTGGCGTGCGTACCACTAAGGGCAACGCGTATTGCCCGCCACTCATGTAACGAAGTTTGGCTGCCTGGTTGACGAGAGGATCCATGCAGGTAGTCAGAAAGTCCGAAAAGAGGATCTCGGCCACAGGGCGAAACCCAGCCATGGATGCCCCAACCGCGGCGCCCACAATAGCGTACTCACTGATGGGGGTATCGATGATGCGACGCGGGCCAAACTCCTCTGAAATGCCCGCGGTCACACCGAAGTAGCCGCCAGTAGACACGTCCTCGCCCAACAGGAAGACCCGTTCGTCGCGGGCCATCTCCTCTGTCAATGCCTCGAGGATAGCCCTGGAGCAGCTGATCTCACGCGTCGATGCGAGGGGAGATATGGGACGGTAAAGCGCGGCCAATTCTGGCGCGTAAATGTCCTCCGTAAGCGCCTCGGCAGGTGGCTCTGGGCTGCCCTTGGCAAAGGCAACTGCCTCCTTCACCCTTTCCTCCGCCTGGCGAGCTATCTCCGCAGCCTCACTCGGGGTTAGATGGCCGCTCTCCTGCAACTGCCGCTCAAGCAGAAGGATAGGGCACTTCTGCTTCCAGGTCTCGATCTCTGCCTGGGCGCGATAGGGGACTCTCTCACCCTCCATGTGACCGCGCCAGCGATAGGTGAGACATTCCAGCAAGGTAGGACCGTGTCCCCGGCGTGCCCGCTCCACTGCCTCCTGTGTCGCTTGGTACACAGCCCAGACGTCATTGCCGTCCACCGTCACGCCGGGAATGCCGTAAGAGGCCGCACGATCTGAGAGGTGCCCTACGCTGGCATGCTGGCTTATGGGCGTGAACTCGCCGTAGAGGTTGTTCTCAATGATGAAGATGGCTGGTAACTTGAGCACGGCCGCGAGGTTCAGCGCTTCGTGGAACATCCCCTGGTTCGTGGCACCGTCACCCGAGAAGGCCACTGCAACCCGTTTGTCCTCCTTCAGCCAGGGAGAAAGTGCAGCACCGGTAGCGATGAGAAAAGGTGCCCCGACGATGCCGTTGGCACCAAGCGCCCCCACTGCAGCTTCGGTGACATGCATTGATCCGCCTTTTCCCTTGCACAGGCCGGTGTGCTTGCCGAACAACTCAGCCATCATGCCGTTCAGGTCCGCACCTTTGGCCAGCATGTGGCCGTGGCCTCGGTGCGAAGACGCCACGTAGTCCTCAGCCTGCAGTGCAAAACAGACCCCTACCGCTGTCGCCTCCTGTCCGGTGGAGAGGTGAATAGCTTCGGTGGGCACGTCTCCCCGGGCAAAGGCATCTGCCAGGGTTTCCTCGAAGGCCCGTATGAGTCGCATGCGGCTGAGCATTTCCACTTTCAATGCGGTCTCATCAGTGGGCAGGTCCTGCGCGCGGAACTCGATGCGCCATAAGTCCTCCGGCAGGTCTTCGAGTAGTGGAATAAAGTGGCGGTTTAGTGCCTCGTACTCAGGGGATGTCGGTTGAGCGATCCCCGGCCTCCGCCATAGGCGAAACAGGCGCGCCAGCCACCCTGCTTTCCTCTCCCTCCTCCGCCGTTTTTGCCCCTTCTCCACTGGGAGCATCTCCTCGTAGCCCAGGTCGCGAAGGACCTGGTGGTACATCTCGAACAGGGGCTTAACCGCGGGCAGTAGTGCAAGTGCCTTGGGCACGGAGCCTCGGGAGATAACCTTGCGGGTGGCGAGAGCCCTTGCCACGTTGAGCCTTCCGAGCCAGAACTGATGAGCTGTGTCGCCCGATTGGATCATCTCCACATCGGGTGTGAGGGTGGATTCACCAAACGTATAGGTGATCGGCGAGCTCCGCAGATCGATGGTGACCGAGCCCTCAGGGTCTGAGAAACGGAAACGAACGATCAAGTTGCCCTTTAACAGGCGGCTGGCGATCGCTGGATCGGTAGCCGCTTTATCGAACAGGGCACCCAGTACTTGGTACAAGTGGACGGTGTTACGGAAGACTGGCATGAGGGACCCCCCTTTCTGAAACAGAAACCTGTGCTTTCCCATTCCTGAAAACCCCGCTTCTCAACATGAGAGCGAGGCCGTTATTCGATCAGCTCACGAAGAAAATCAGTTATTATTGAAGACTTAGGGGACTGAATTTTTCGGTTGTGCCCCCAGATCAAGGGTCAGCTGTGGGTCTTTGGCTTTTTCCCTTGCCCTTTCAAATGCCGCCTTTGTCCTCACATCATAGGTGGAGGCGAGTTCGCACACACGCTTAATCAGTTCGACATCCGCCTCGGAAAAATCGTTATAGTACAGGCTCTTTTTCCTGATCTTCTTGGGCATGACGTAGCCAGCACGGACAAAATACGTGAGCCTATCGTAGGTCAGCCCGTCAACCTGTTTTAAAACACCACCGGCATACATACTACCAAACCCTATGCCTCGTCTGTTTCGTGGCCTCCCAGGATCGTCTGGAGGACCCTCTTTGAGTCCATTGCGCTGGGGGCGTCTTCAGGAAGATATAAAACGACACCGCCCCTCACCGGACGGGTTACGATCTTCCCTTCTTTTGCCAGCTTCGTGGTCGCTTCAACGGGATCCTTATTGAAATATTCCCTGAAGGCCTGGTTGAAACCGCTGTAGACAGAATGGATCCCCTTATAGGGTGGGTTGCGGAGTCTCTTTATGGCCCTGGCTACGAATTCATGTTCGGTGAGCTTCTTACCCATAAACTCCCTCCTCTTTTGGACTCACTAAAAACCGGTTGCACAGTGTGGAACAATGGATTCGAAGACGTAGGTCAACAGCACCGTAACCATATCACATAAGGGATATAGGGTTAAAGGATAAAGTGCCGTAATGGTTCGCAACACTATTTTCTCAAATGGGGCAAGACTCGGAAGAGGGGACATCTGGCTGGCCAGGTGGGATATGGGTTTGGGAAGATGCTCAGGATGCGATAAACCGGTGATAGGCTGCCATCCTGGCCAGTACATTGACCGCGCTGTCCAGTGTCTGATAGAACACACCGCTGTATCTCCTTCCGGCCACCGGACGGACTGTTCCCTCATCTGTCTTGGCCAGGGATACACCGACTACTGGCTTCTCGTATATCTCCATCAATTCCACTATCCTGGTGATGTACTGCACCTCATATTCCCGGCTATACGTCTCTATCTGCTCCAGAAACCCAGGAGGTGCAGAGGGGTCAACCTCACAGGTGGACTGGGCCCACAGCCGGATAAGCTCAATTCGGCCTACAACTCCCAGGCTTATCACCGCATCGATCCCCTCCCATTTCAGGAGCTCTTCCACAGCCACAATGGGCACCTCAAGGTCGCGTGTGCCTACGAGATCCAGCGGATTTGCCTTGCTCCAGAATGGGGGAAGGTACCGGCTAATCGTCTCAATGAGATTCTCAGGGAGATCGGGGACCACCAGCCCCTTTTCACTGCACTGATCGGCGGTCACCACCCCCCATCCCCCGCCAAGCGTAACGATGCCGACGCGGTTACCCCTTGGGAGCGGCAGAGAGGAAAAACCAGCGGAGAGGTCAAGGAGCTCTGAAGGCACCGATACATTGAGGAGACCCGCCTGACGGCACGCTGCCCTGAATATCGTAGCCTCTCCTGCCATGGCACCTGTGTGGGATGCAGCAGCCGCCCGTCCAGCTTCGGTGCGTCCACCCTTTAGCACAAGCAGGGGCTTCTCTCGGTTTATGCGCCCCGCCACCTCGAGGAAACGCCTGCCGTCGCTCACTCCCTCAACGTACACCATGATAGTGGCAGTATGGGGATCGTGCTCCAGGTATTCCAGATAATCAGCACACGTGAGCATTGCCTCATTTCCCGATCCAACAAATAGCGAGATGCCAACCCCCTGCTGCTCTGCCCAATGCATGACCTGGTTGCCGAGATTGCCGGACTGTGACACAAAGGCTACTGAGCCCCTTCGGGGCCTCGCGTGCGTCCCAGAAGCGAAAAGTCCCGCGTGGGGACAGATAACCCCCATGGTATTGGGGCCAACGAGCATCAAGCCCCTTTCCCGGCAGATAGCAACAATATCTTCTTCAAGCCTCCTTCCGGTCTCACCCGTCTCGGCGAATCCGGAGGTGATGAGGACCACACCCTTAACCCCCTTCTCACCACACGCCTCCACAATCGATGGAACGGTCTTGGCTGGCGTGGTGACAAAGGCCAGGTCAACAGGTTCCGGGATATCCTGGATGCTCCTGCGCACGGGAAGGCCGCACAGCGTCTTCTCCCTGGGGTTGACTGGAAACACCTTCCCCTGAAAGCCGCCGGCCAGGATGTTCGTGAGGATGACCTGCCCCCATTTCGCGAACGCTGACGATGCGCCGATTACAGCTACCGATCCGGGATTGAAAACGGCATCGAGGCCAGGGCTATATCTATCGACCATGGGACCTTTTATGGGGGTTTCCATCTTCATCTCATCCCTTGTCCCTTATCGCTCCAGCAGGGCATCGGATGACTCCCACAGCTTACGGCGGGCCTCATCCCGTGTGGCAATAACCAGCCCCTCGTCAGCGGCACATACCTCACAGAGTGCCCGTATCATGGCTTCCTCCTTGGGTGGACACCCAGTCGCAAACTGGCCGAGGTGTTTGAATTCCTGGGCACATTTGCCAATGACAGCGGCCCTGCCGGTCACCGTGGGCTCTCTGGGGTTCCCAATGATGATGGTCAAGTCCTCCAGACGGTCGCCGTAGCCCGCCTCCTTCATATACGTGATGGCGCTCACCAGTTCGTTGGTACACCCGGTGCAGGCGGACTCACCTTGCAGGATACGCACCCCGGGGAATCGCTCCTCGAAGGCCTGAAAGCCGGTCTTGAAGTGCTGTTGGTGCCGCTCCAGGGGCTCGCCAACTACCTCAATTCCACTGAGGTCAACTGTCCTGCCCTCCTGTTGGGCAAGGTAGGTGAGATGCATGACCTGATGTGGATCGATGCCCATCAGCGAAGCGCCAACCATATCTACAGCAAGGGGATCGCGCCCTGCTATCACCACCCCTACCTCCCTTCTATCCTCGGGATATTGCCACAGCCCCTCCATGCCCACCGTGCCATCAATCACCGCATAGCTGGGGCGTATCACCGAGTTGAGATCCACAATGGCCAGATCCAGTCCCAGCCGGTGGGTCTTCCGCTTCTCCGCCCCGGGCATGACGCCCTTCATGTTCTTCAGGCTCAGGGTCACGTGCGTCCTGATATGGCTCTTGAGGACCGGGAGGCTGATGATGACATCGCTCTCCAGCGCCGTCTTTGCGATCCTCACCTTGTCCATTACATTGGCGTTGTGGATCGTAATCTCCTCAAAGGCGTCACGGTTCAGATTGCGCAGTTCGACCCCCAGCCTGCGGGCAACCTCCAGTGTCCCGGACTGCTTAAAGGCCTCCTCGGTGCTGTGGCCTGGAAAATCATATCCCGCGCCGGCCCCATCTCCTATAATGAGGGACCCTGGACTGAGTTCAAGGACTACCTTGGTCACGGCCTCGGTAACACGGGCGTCTGTCACAAGGCCATGACCAGAGGGCGCCGGTTGCAGCATATTGGGCTTGATCAAGACCCTGGAGTCATGCGTGATGATCTCCTCAAGGCCGCCGGCTAAGGATATCGCCTCGCGCACGGCGGCCTCGATGTCCCCCTTCTCTACCTTGCTGATCGCTACTCTCCGTGCCATGTTTTTCGCTCCTCCTGTAAAATTATC
>Ga0209635_10004126_pt1 | contig 11393 bp, 8 predicted proteins | sample DeeMarSWOR230_32_FD_187463 | JGI IMG/M metagenome (GOLD analysis project Ga0209635, IMG submission 187463) | Marine sediment microbial communities from White Oak River estuary, North Carolina - WOR-2-30_32 (SPAdes) (version 2) | ecosystem: Environmental > Aquatic > Marine > Intertidal zone >...
GCAAATTGAATGTGGATCGCAATAAATTCACTGCTCAAAGATACAGCATTGAGGGGCTACCCACCTTTATCATCTTCAAAAATGGAAATCCCGTGGTGAGAGAGGTGGCCTCCAAGTCAAAGAGGGAGCTACAGGAAATGATTGAAGAGAATTGTGGTTAAACTACGATTATCTTTCTTAAAGTAGATCGGGAGGAGGGTGAATTCTACTGAAAAAATTCCTTTTATTTTTCTTATTTCTTAATTCTCCTTTTCATAACTATATATTTCTTAGAAAAATAAGGCACTAAAGATAGAAACTTCTTCTCCTTATCCCACACCCATTTTCTTTTAAGCAGTTTTATCTTGTTGTGGATAATACAGTCTTGTTTCTTACAGTTCACATTTACCTCGCTGGAATTACCTTTGACGAATCCTTCACGAATAACTGCAACATTGTCTGGAATATTTTCTATACCATCATCATTAATCTGATTAGTAACCCATTTATCGACCCATAGTTCATAATTATCTTCATAGATTTTATTGAGTACTTCACATAAACTCTTCGCATAGTTATACCACTGATTTTTCTTGGTCACTGCATTGATGAAAACTCCATCAATTACTCCCTCTTTTTTAAGTCGTTCTCTATGATCGTTCTGGACATCTTCAACCAAATTACCGTAAAACTCAATATTAGTCAAAGCAGGATCGTAGCATTCATAGGATCTCAGATAGGTAATATCTGCAATTTTTTTTCCATGAACCTCATCGACTTTTCTGAAAGATAAATTGCTGACTGCAGTTGAAACTGATCCTGTAATCTTTGAATGCCTACAGCATACCAGAATCGCAGCTTTTGGTAGATCTGATTTGATTTCTATATCAGATTTCTGGAATTGTGGGTTCATGAAAAATCTTTTGAGTTCTCGATCTACTGTACCTTCTGGAATCTTCTTAAGCGTTTCCAAGTTTTTGTAATAGCCTTCATTATTGATTAAGTTCTTAACCTTTCTCAAGTAAGAAGCCACAGAACATGTTATTCTTCGACTGCAGCAGGAACAAATATCATGCAACCGGAGCAAATCTGGATCTCTCTGCAATTCTTCTGTTATATCTTTAATATCCAGTAAATGCTTTATGGATTTTCGAGTAAGTTCTCTCCTCTTAAGGTTTTCGCTTTCACTTTGGAACAAACAAAAAAACAAGTTTTCTTTTTCATTTATGCTCTCTTTTTCATGCAATTCAGCATTAGCCAGAAAAGAGTAGTTTTCAACACCTGAACAACTCTGAAATCGACAATAATGTAGAGAAATGGCCTTTCTTGCATCTACAGATTTGACATCAGTGAACTTAACACCAGCCAATTTGCTCAATAGGCTGCCAAGACTTCCTGGAAGATCATCTATACAGCAGTAGAGAGCAAGTGGTTCCTTTATTTCTCCTATTATTTCTCTTATCTTCTCATTTTTATGTTCTAAATTACCTTTTCGAGTAAAAGACTGTGCTAACCCACCAATTTGCTCCTTTGAATCATCGTAAGCTCTGACAGCAGCATCGATATATTGAATTGGAAACTTGATTTTTGATGGGGGCTCCATTTGTGTGTAATACAGTAAGATATCCTGTATTTCCTCATATTCGTCGCCAAGAACTCCCACAATCATTGTTGGTTTATAATTCTCTTTTCCAGCGGAAATGTACCTTTCTGTGCCTAAGAACCATTCATGAAAAATCTTTGAAACTTTCTGGATTGTATCAGAGGTAATAACGATGATTTGGGGCTCCTTGTCTTCAATAATTTTTTCTATTGTTTTTAATCTATCTGGATAATCCACAATCACATCAACTGATAGGTAAGCATCATTTTTATCTTTACAAGCAGAACGTTTAATTATTTCCTGCAATTCCATCATTTTATCGTATTTATCAGATTCTTTTGATATACTACGTTTTGTGATCTCTTCACTATTGGTTAAGATCGATACTGGCAGTTTGTACATTCCCTGATTCCGTGAACCCAAGAACATGCCTGCTCTTTCTGTCTCCATCCAAAAGGTTTCCATAAGATAGTGGATTTGCTTACCCTCGCCCGCAATAACAATTTCTATATTCTCTAATAATTTTTTCTCCTCCAATTCTTCCCTTAATCTCAAGAAGCAAAGGCTAGCTACTCTTCCTAATGAAATTCCTTCTTGGAAAGCAGGATATATGAAGAAAGTATCATGGGCGGTCATCTTGGGAGAGAAGTAATCTCTTTGAGCACTATCTTCTACTGATATGATACTGTCCAGATCCTCAGCATTTGCAAATTTGGACAGGGTGAAATTGGCCCTGTAATCAGATGGTGCGGAAATGAAAAATCTAGAATTCCTCAGTCGAGAACTTTCTTTTGTCGTTTCACTATTTATATCTCCAATAATCGCCGGAATCAAAATATCCTCTTTCTTACCATTTATCCTTATTTTGCTCCTGGCAACACCAACATTTTGGAGAATCGGATCTGTATGAACACGATCGAATAATTCATCATTTGAATCAACGACAAGGAGTGTGTCACAAATCTTTCTAACTTCTATGTCTGGAGTAAGTATTTCAGTAGTATCTTTCTTCAGAGAAATGACATCTCTTTCAATTAGATCACTACAAACTTTCTTTCCTAAGTTTCCAAAGCCAATAACTACAATATGCATTCTTATTTTCTGAATGATCTCTCTCAAATGCCGATCGAAGTTTGCTTCAAACTTTGTCTCAAGTTGAGTTAGACCTACCATAAACGGAGTAAACCATAATATTAGTGATCCGACCCATAGATGAAATAAGGCTAGAATCTCAAAAATCCTTAGATTCTCAATGTTTGCTCCGGCAAGTAGATTTCTGAGTGTGAGAACTATTCTTCCAAATATATCGACTGGTAGAGGGTATGGCTCGAAATTTGGAGGGAGTTGAGGGACTATTATAAAAAGAGAAGTGAAAGAGAACATCATACAAAGCAAGAGCCCTACAAAAATTGCTACCATATTCTCATGAAAAACTACATCAAAAAAAGATGATAAGTATTTTTCTGGGTACCTGAAATCGGAAAAGTAAAACCCAATTATGAATGGAAAGAAAAAGAAGAAATTATAAGGAAGAATGTAAAGCGATGATACACCAGTTCTTGCAAGGAAAAAAACAAAACGACTCATCCCGCTGTCCAAAATCTCCCCAGGAAGGAAAGGCTGATAGGACAATATGAAAATAGGGATATTCGACAATATGAGAAGAAGCAAAATAACTATCTTGCTAAAAGGTTTTTCTACTGAATACAGAAAAATGATGAGAAAAATAGACAGTAACATTAGTAATGATCCATGGAATGAAATTGGCAATGATTTATATAAGTAGAAAGCAACAATAATGAAGCATCCTATTATTGTATAAACCAGTTTTCTGAAATTCAATGTCAGTTCTTCACCATTTTTGGCCTTGAAAATCTTTTCTATAAGTCTATTGTAGATCTCTCCACATTCAGAAATCACTCTTTTGTCTCTAATGATATATCCTGTAAATTTCATAAGAATCAACAGAGCATTCAGTGCAATCAAAATGCTCAAAGGTAGAATAATGAAATCATATTGAAGACCCCCTTGCCCGTAATCTATTCTGAAAAAGGATATCTCCCTGACATCAACACGAAGAACTCTTGATGAAATGTAAAAAGCATGGGAAATTGTTGCCGGGGTCACACTAAGCACCATAAATAGGAAGATTTTCCAATTCCGAACAGATAGGTATTCTTTGAAAACTGAAGCAAGAATATGCAGAATTCTATATACAGCTCTCTTGATAGCAAAGAAAAGAGACTCCTCTTTAGGAATTCCTACTCCATTCTGTAACCAATTTTTTCCACTGAGACCAATCATTCTGTTCCCTCCGGTATTTTATATGCTACATTCATCTTATAAATCTTTGGGCTTTTGGGGACTGTCAAGTCTTTAGGGGATAAGGCACCTGAAATTAATTTGTCACCTGGAAATGAGTTAATGGTGGGGATCATTCTATCTACTTGAAGAGCCATAAAATTGATCCGGCCACTACACTCAATGCGGCAACGTGAAGAAAGAGGGAGAAAAGAAAGGACCAGAAGGGGATATGAGAAGAATGGGAAAACCTCTCTTCATTCTTTTGATGTTTTCATAGAAGAGAGGACCACTGCTTGCTTGTATTTCTTTATCATTTCTGCTGTTTTCAGGTCATAGATGGTGCAGAATACTCTTGTGGCAATATAGGGAAAGGGTAGGTGAGTGGAAACGAACAACTGCTCACCGATATTTGTAGTACGAGAAGAGATGGGGAATAATGAGAACAATGATTGAGTTACAGATGCATGATCACTGGAAAGGAGAAAGCAGCAGTTCAAGTAGGTTTTGTACCCTTCAGGATAAAATTCAGTATGGGTAGTGCAGTGGGTATCTAATATGTTGATCCATTCCCTGTAGGTTTCGTATCGTACATTTATTTTGCGTAAGGTAGGAGTGATTTTCTGTCTCATATTGGATTTGAAGGCATGGTATAACTTCCATTCATCATTGCCCCAGGTTAAATAAGGTAATGTAGGTTTAAATTTTCTTTGTGCAGGAGTAAATTCTTTTATTTTTTCATCGATTTTGGTAAAGCATAAATCCCACGATATATACTCCACTTTTGGAGTATTACTAATTCTTTTCACTCCTCTGGCCACCATGGATTGAAATCCCACTAATTGAGAGAAATCCAGCAATCTATTGGTAACCACCATGATATTCCAGTCACCAAAAGTTACTGCACAGCACAATACATGAGGGAATTCTTTTAATCCCTTGAATGCAAAGAAGGGATCAGAAAAATTCATCAAATACACGTACTCTCTGTAGTTTTGTGCAGGTTTCATTCTCAGGTAGGGGCCAATGAGGATATCCTGGGAATACATTTCCTGCAGATATTTACGCACTGTATTCCTGGATATGCCTGTATTCTGTGTTATGTCAATGATAGATATACGCGGGTTCTGGTATATTTGTTCATATATTTTGTGATAACTTTTTCTTTTCATCTGGGAAATTTTGTCCATAAAATCACCAGTGTCTCAACATTTATCCCATTCTATAGTACTCAGATTGGTGTGCTGCAAAAATAGGGAGTGCCTGTCCGGGAAATAACCCGAAACCCTCCTGCAGAGTACAGTCTCTCCACAATGTACCCTTGTACATCTGGTAGATACTTTCCACTGATCAATTTGCCACACACAGGGCAGACGAAGCTATCATCTCTTTGTTCCTGAATTTTATGGTTTCGGTCTTTATCTCCGTTGCACTTATCAGCACAATCTTCCATGAAATCCCTCCATGAAATTTGTTAAAAAGATAAGAGATTCTGGTGCCCAGTGATTTCTCAATTTCGATCTCTGGTCTGAAATCTCACCCTCTGAATATGGAACCTCGAACTGATACACTTCCTGTAGAATCTCCATCTTTGTGCAGTCAAATCTATTCAATCCCAATTCATCTACCGTTATACCTTCAGAACCACTACCTTCCATCAGAAACAATACGCTTTGGTGATTCTGGTTCAGTAGTCCCGAAGCTTTTTCAGATACTTCCAGCAGTCTCATATTGTGACCTCCTGCTTTCTCTCATCTTCCCCTAAGGACCGTGAGGTTGCAGACCTTGTTACTCTCTTCTCTCCTCATATCAAGAAGACTCAAGCGTAGGGAGGTGAAGCTCCCATCCATGACCAGAGATTGGCAATGACCCTGTGTTCAATGGAATGGAAGCACTCTGCACCAACATTTTCCGTAAGTGCCAATCTCGGGGGTCTGCTTTTGTACACCTACAAATAGGTTTATGAGGAAATCCTATAATAAAGTGATTGATGCTTACGGTATCACAATTAAAGACAGTCTATGGGTTTATGACAGCATTTGAAATTGATCCTAGAATAAAATTCAAAATGCTACATAGAAAACATAGCACATACCAGGCATTAAAATCAACAATTGATCTTTATAGAAAAGCCTTTGACTGTCAAATTCTAATAGCCCCTTCAATTCTTATAAATGCCCACATAGATGTGGAACTCATCAAGGGTGAAGAAACAAATCCATCTGACCTTTTTGTACTCTGGGATGAAACAATTAAGAGACCAGAGGTTATGTATGCAGTTCTATTAAAAGGAGCACACTCTATACTCATATTCAAAAGAGGAGCAACACTGCTGACTTATGCTGAAGCAATAAAGCCATCATTTCCAGGTTCCAAAAAAATGGAAGACATTCAGCCCGCAGAAATAGGGAAATTACCACATGATCACTATCCACATGGGTGGAATGAATTTGACTGGAAAGTCTATGACTACTTGAAATATCCCAGAGAATTTTCCTATCGCCAAGTAGGAGAGAAACTGGGAGTAAATTGGATGACAGTCAAGGCCCATTTCAAGAAAATATTGGAGGACTGCAAGCCATGGAATTCATTCTTCCCCAGAGGAATGCCCAACTATTATCACACCTATATGACATTTGAAACTGATTACGAAATAGGAATTCGAAAAGAACTGCAAAAAATTGATAGAACTTCCTTCATTTACAAGTTTGGTAAAACACTTCTTCTCTATGCACTACTTGAAAATCAAGAGATTTATAAGAGATTTTACGATTTGGAAAAAGAAGGGATAATACACGATTTGCGTGTATCAGTCCCTGTTCAGTGGTTCAAACCTGACATAATACTCTAACCGGGGTGTCCTGGCCCACCGCCCGGACCTCCTCCGCAAGGTTTTACGCCATCTAAGAGTTCAAAAGGCCAACTTTTCAAATTCATTTGATCACCTCATTGATGTTTGGATATTCCTAAGAAAAACCTACTTGAAAAAGTTTGGTTACTTTTTGAAGAATATTTGTGCAAAACCTTATATGGTATAGGAGAGAACAGGCTGCAGTGTGAGAAGGTATAGTGCTGAAAGGTACAGGTGAGGGCAGGTTGAGATGAGAGGTGAGCGATATGAAAATGATAAAGGCAATAGGATTGGCAGCCATTCTCTTGTTTGGGTTGGTGTCCAGTATTAGTAGTCTGGCTGCAGTGTTAGTTATTTCCTCTGAGGAAGAGGTACCAGATTTTTCTTTTGATCAAATGAGACGTTTTGCATTACAGGATGCAGTTCCCATTTCTGAGAGAACATTTGGTGAAACGGAAATACCTGATCATCCACCAGTACACATTGTTTCCAGTGATGCAGCTGACTTTGAGCATATGGCGCAATCTCCCTACTACAAAGTCTTCTTTGAGAAAACAACAGTGAAAATCGTTGTACAGAATTACTGGGTTGAATTAAAATTACCTGACCAGGAGCTGGGAGAAGTAAGAGCAACAGAATCAGTTGTTTCAGGAAATGCATTATCTTTTTCTGAAGTATTTGAGTCTGTGGATGTATCATTTACTGTGGATACATCCTTGTTAACAGAAGCGCTCAAACTGAAAGAATCAAAAGATGTTAATCGATTGATACTGAACATCTCCTGGAATGGATTAACACCAGTATACAAAGAGGATGGTTCCATTCTCTTTATGAATGACGAGGAAAAGGAAATCCTTGAAATGTTACCTCCTTTTATGGAGGATGCAACAGGTGCTACCTGTGAAGATTTACACTACGAATTAATAAAGACTGAAACTGGATACGAATTGCATAAAGTCATTGATGAGAATGGATTGAAATGGTTAAAAACAGCTGTGTACCCTGTAGTAATTGATCCTTCCATGCAGACTTTTGAAGATGCTTGGGAATCATCTGGGTTAACGCCCTATGGACAGTATTTCAAGAATGTAAAAGAATATGTGAACCCTGCCAATGGCCATTTAACCATAACCCAGAAAGATCTAATGATCCCGGGAAGAGGTATTGATCTGGTCATATCCAGAATATATGAAACACCAGCAGTCTTCTATCAAGCAGAACCCTATGATTACGAACAGCCTCCCACAGATGTGGGAAAAGGATGGCAATTAGATCTTCCCTACATTGGTGACAAGTATCTGCACTTACGGGGAGGAACCATATACAAGATTGAATGGGTAAATGACACCTTTGAGAACCATGAGGGAAGCCATTTCGTACTGGTGAAAAATGGAGATTCAACCTATACACTGACCATGGCGAATGGTATTGTTTATGAATTTTCTACAGCTGGACAACTGACTGAAATCAAAGATTTAGACCAGAACACTATTACATTTAACTACAGCAGCGGGAAGCTCACTTCTATTACTGATACCATTGGGCGAACAGTGACCTTTTCCTATTCAAGTGATAAACTGAAGAAAATCATCTACAATGGAGCTGAAATAGAATTCGGATACAACTGTTACGACTGCTTAACATGGATGGATGATTTTTTGGACAGGAGAACCTATTATTCCTATGATTTAGTATGGACAGAATGTGTTCCAGGAGGTCAGAAGTTCAATGTATACTTACTCTCACAGATTACGTATGCTACAGGGGGTTACACCACATATACGTACAATAGATATTCTTACGAAGATGTTTACGGTGATGATGGCACCTGTTATGACTACTACAAGTATTATGTTACTACCCAGAAAGTGTATGAAACAGCACAAGTACGCCACAGTGCATACACGTACAGTGGCAACTTTGTGCACATAACCTCCTGCACCGTGACTGTGAAAAATGAATCTGATATCACAAAGGGGTCCTATGTTTTTACAGTAAGTGATGGATTGATTGCTCAGAATGTCATTAAGAATGCATCAGGCACGCCAATAAGGAAATACGCATACACCTACAACACCAGAAAGGAAATTACAGAAGAGAAAGTGTACTATGATGGGTCCACCCTATCGTACACCAATTACTATGCATACGATAACTGGGGAAATAAAATCTATATCAAAAATGCTGAAGGACACGAGGAATTCTTCTCTTACGCAAATACATCCACCTCTGGGTATTTCACTGATAATACTGGTGCTGTAATCAAGACATTCACCAATGCTTTCTCTGGTACTGTCCCCTCCTCTGTACATACCGCATTACTGGGCACAGCTGAAAAACAGGATTCCACCTTTGTCAGAGAAGCATATCTGACTTATGATTCAGAAGCGCATCCCACTCACACTACCAATACCTTTGGAAACTATACTATCTGGTTAACCTATTCTGGCACCTTCAACGAGAAAACAGGTTCCACCAGTTTTCCCATTGATCTGACTGGACACACAGTTACTGGAAATGCAGTTTTAGTTGTCACTGGACAGCCATCTAATGACACTTACCAGGAGAACCATTCCACCAGTTGTCACACAAACCCATCCATTATATGCACCTGGAATAATGGATACTGGTCAAATAAGTACTACAGTGTGATGTGGTCATTTTGTTGGGGAACAGAATGTGATTCTGACCGAGTTTCTATTGGCCCATTTACCCACTATCCAGGTACCCTGGGATACCAGAGTTATACCACAAATCCCAGCTTGGGTGGTAGATCAAACACCTTTTCTGTCACCACTTACTGGAAAGCATATCCTGTCCAGGTGGATTATAATATTGATGGGTCAGCCTGGGAAACTATTAGTACAAATCTGAAGAACACCACTGCAAAAACTGCTGTATCCATTACTGGCGGTTCCCACACCCTGAATTTTTCTGAATCGTCTTCCTACAACACCAAGTTTTCATGGAGTTTATACGTTCCAGTAGATAATTCACCAGATACATACACTACCACTATGCAGTACGATACCTATGGGAATATCACTTCTATTACTGATGCTGAGTCAAATACTCTTACCTTTTCCTATTCATCTGACTATTCATATGCTTACCTAACAGAGATCTCTGCAGTTGTTGGCACTGATACCATCACCACAAAAGCTACCTACGATTACTATAGGGGCTGGATCACCTCAATACAACAGCCAAAAGGAGTTGAATCAGGTTCAGGATACGACTATTTATACAGTTATGATTTACTGGGAAGAGTCGTAAAAAAGGAATTTCCACTACTCACAGGACAATCTCAAAGATCATATCTAGAAACAATATATGATGACACTAATAGAACAGTCGCCATTATTGATCAACTCAGGCACTACATAACCCGTCACTATGATAAACTGGGAAGACTCACAGATATTAAACTGTACACTGGAGAGTACGGATCTGGCACTTTGTATACCACCATGTCTTACACCTACCGGTACGATAACCTGGTAGAAACAATAACAGATTTTGGAAATGACCAAGCCATGTACACTTACGACTTCTTAGGCCGCGTTACTCAAATTTCATATCCAGATTCATCTTCAGTGGCTTACTCGTATGATGACACCAACAATAAAATCACCTTCACCAATGGAAGGGGCTACAATAATGGAAGGGGCTACAACAATAGGTGTGTTTTCTATAGCAATCACATGGAAACTGAGGGAAAAGCTCGGTGGCACTCCTAAATATCTTGCGTATTGTTTGCTTATTTTTCTTGCATGGATTATGATCCAACTGCTATATGACAGCTGTTTAGGTGGGTAGAATAGTGAATTAGTCTTCTATAGTGGCGTAAGATATTAGAAAGAACACTGAGAGAACATCAAAGAGTATCTAAGAGAATATACTATAAATAGCTGAAGTAAATGCTCGATAGAGGTGACAAAAAAAATGAAACCTGAAGAGAAAAAGAGTCTAATAATAACATTTGTGCTCATTATGGCTTGTTGGATTATTGTTGGCTACTACATACTCAAAGGGCACGATACTTGTAGAGATTCTCTAATTACATCTGGATTGTTTTTATTGATGGCTCTGATAGGTTATTGGCGATTGGGAGAAAGAAAAAAAGAATCCGTAATTTATATCTATTACTTTCTACCCCTAATATTAGTACTCTTTATTGCTTCTATAATTAAGAACGGTTGTTTTGAGGGATAAAAAAGAATATTTATTGTTTTGATGCTAACATTAGATAAATGCTATGATACATCAGATGTTGGCAAGGGCCCACATCACATTTTTCAAAAAATGCTTATATAGCACTGCTGAGACACATGGAAATTAAATTTGATTCTTTCATAGATGCTCTTCTTGAGCTGATAGAATACTGCGATGAACAAGCTGACATCTATGGTAGCATAGGATTGATGGATGCTGGAGCTAGTGCAGCCGCAACACTCGCAAAAATGACAAATCCGTTTGGATGGGCCGTGATTTTTGGCGTGGGGGCAGTTTCTGGCTATTTGTATCTTCGGTGGGATTCTTGGCGTGACAGGCTTTTTGAGTTTTTGAAACTCATGCGAGCTCTGAATAGGTCATACCCCAACCCTGACGAACAAACTTATTAATTGAAACAAGCCTATAATGGAAAAATCGTTTTCG
>Ga0209635_10004127_pt1 | contig 11392 bp, 8 predicted proteins | sample DeeMarSWOR230_32_FD_187463 | JGI IMG/M metagenome (GOLD analysis project Ga0209635, IMG submission 187463) | Marine sediment microbial communities from White Oak River estuary, North Carolina - WOR-2-30_32 (SPAdes) (version 2) | ecosystem: Environmental > Aquatic > Marine > Intertidal zone >...
AGAAGACGCAGGTACGCTCCCCATCTCGGTCACCTTGCCCAATGGGCTCAAGAAAACCATAAGGAAAGTCCAGCCGGCGAGAACACGTATAGAATTTATAGATAGGGAACTGAATCTGGTGGACACAGGTTTTATTAACAGGCCCGCCGCTGACCAGCAAATCGCTGCACCTATGGCAGCAATCGCACCCATTACGAGTTAAACCTCTGGCTCGGTCGGATACCTGAGGTTACCATCCCAGAGCTTTCTCTACGGCAGATAGCTCAGCAGGAAGCTCTGTAGGGCGTTTAGCATACTTTTCTGGCACACCGGGGTCCTTTAGCCCGGTGCCGGTGACAATGCAAACTACACGCTTACCCGCGAAGTTAGCACTTTTAGATAGCTTGATAAGCCCGGCTAAAGAGGCTGCTGAGGCTGGTTCACCGAAGATGCCTTCCTTGATTGCTGCTAATCTATAAGCATTTATAATTTCATCATCAGTGACACAATCAATGACACCTCCCGACTCATCGCGGGCAGCTATTGCTTTCTGCCAGCTAGCGGGATTGCCAATGCGAATAGCTGTGGCAATGGTCTTTGGTCGTTTGACAACCTTACCCAATACTATCGGGGCAGCGCCTGCGGCTTGAAAGCCCATCATTTTGGGAGTGTGGCTGGTCTTACCCGCGCGATGGTATTCCACAAATCCCTTCCAGTAAGCGGTGATATTGCCAGCATTGCCTACAGGTATAAAGAGATAATCGGGAGCATCCCCTAGGTCGTCTATAATCTCGAAAGCTGCTGTTTTTTGACCTTCGATGCGATTAGGATTTAGTGAGTTTACCAGGGTAACGGGGTGTTTTTGGGTTAAGGCACGTACTATATGAAGAGCCTGGTCGAAATTACCTTTTATGCTTATAATCTGGGCGTCGTAAACGAGGGCTTGGGCTAGCTTTCCCATGGCTATCTTTCCTTTGGGAATGATGACAATAGTTTTGAGTCCGAATCTAGCTCCGTAAGCAGCTTCTGAAGCGCTGGTATTGCCTGTGGAGGCGCAAATAATGCTCTGGCTGCCACTTTCCACCGCCTTAGCCACCGCCACCACCATACCCCGATCCTTGAAGGAACCAGTAGGGTTACAGCCTTCGAGCTTGAAATAAAGTTCACCACAGCCAAGCTCCTTTTCTAAAATTCGTGACCTCACTAAAGGAGTATCTCCTTCCCCCAGCGTAATCAAAGGCGTAGCTGGGGTAACTGGTAAGAAAGCACGATATCTATTTAAGACGCCTTGCTTCATCCTTCGACTCTGATGAAGTTACTAACCTCATTAACCACCGATAGCTGCTTTAATTGCTTAAGAGCCTTCTGCATCCCCTTTTCCTCCGCCGGATAGGTCATAATTACGATTATGGCGGTTTGTGCTGCCAGGTCGCTCTCTTTCTGGATTACGGATGAAATGCTTATAGAATTATCACCCAGAACTTGCGAGATTTGAGCTAAGACACCGGGGCGGTCAGGCGCATTCAGCCTGAGATAATACCGTGTCGTTACCTCGGACATGGGCTTAACGGTTATTCGCTGATCTAATCTTAGTTCAGGAACATTATTTACGCCGCGATATATATTTCTGGCTATCGCTAATACGTCAGCCACAACAGCGCTGGCGGCTCTGAGGGAGCCAGCCCCTTCCCCATAAAAGACTAGTTTGCCAGCTAAGTCAGTTTCCACTTCGATGGCATTATAAACACCACCCACTTTGGCTAACTGGGAATCCTGGGGAATAAAAACGGGATGAACTCTCATCTCTACTTTGTCATCATCCCTCTTGGCAATGGCCAGAAGTTTAATAGCATAGCCAAATTCTCTGGCATAAAGAAAATCTCGAGCGGCAATGTTCGATATGCCTTCACAGTATACGTCTTGAGGGACAGATTTAGTCTGAAAGGCTATGTTGGATAGGATGACTAGTTTATAAGCAGCATCTCTCCCCTCTATGTCATTAGTTGGATCGGCTTCAGCATAACCTAGTTCTTGGGCTCGTTTTAAAGTCGGGGCAAAATCCATTCCCTCCTGTGCCATTCGGGTCAGAATGTAATTGGTGGTGCCGTTAAGGATGGCATGGATGGCGGAGATTTTGTTGGCTGCTAACTCTTGTTGGAAAGGAAAGATGAGTGGTATGCCGCTACCCACGCTTGCCTCATAACGGAGGTCAGTATTGTGTTTCCTGGCCAGAGCTAATAGCTCATATCCATGTTTGGCCATTACCTCCTTGTTGGCCGTAACTGCGTGCTTACCGTTAGTAATCGCTCGTTCTATGAACTCCTTGGCAGGATGTTCGCCGCCGACAAGTTCGATTACTATATCTACCTCAGGATGAGAGAGGACCTCTTCAGGATTACTGGTCAACACGTTGGGATCAAGTTTGGACGCGCGTTGTCTATTCACGTCACGCTCCAGACCCTTTTTCAAAATTAGGGGAAGCCCTGCTTGCTCAGCCAGACTGTCTGCCTTGGTGACTAGAACTTCGGCCACACCACTGCCGACAGTTCCTAAGCCCAGTAAGCCGATACCAATATCCTTCTTCATTGTGTATTACCTTCCCTGCAGAACCTTGTTGACAGCCCACCCTCTCTTTGCTTCATCAAGTAGATTTTCAATTATGCTGTTCTTCTTCAATTCCTCGAGCCAATCGCTAAAGCGCTTGTCTATCAGTTCTTCCTTAGTTTTCTCTTCAAGCTCACGTTCACCCCTGTCGATAACCTCTACTAGCCAACAGCCACCGGTGGTGCCTGTATTCTTAATCGCCGTATCATCATAAATAGGCTGGCTTATCTCGCCGGGAGTAAGGCTAAAAGCAGCATCAGCAATCAAGGTATTGGGCATTAACTCCTCTGGTAGCCAACCTAAATCGCCTTCAATAGAGGAGTTACGGGAAAACTCGTTAACTAAAGCTGTGAAGTTGCCGCCTCCTTCAATTTTAGTTATCACTTCATCGGCTACATCTTCGTTTTCTACAAGCATTACTTGCACGTGAGCCTGCTCCATTGTGTTAGGCAGCTGCAACGGGGAACCAAAGTATTCCTCAAGCTTTTCCTGCAACAAAACAGCCTTAGCCATACTTCGATATCCCTCCTCATCAGGCAACTCTGTTTCTTTGAGTTTTGCTTCTATCTCCTTAGGAGTAACTTCAATGGTCAGATTTCTAGCTCCTTGTGTTAGCAATTCAGTCTCGACAATATGATTAGCAATGTCATTGGCAATCGTGTCACCCGTAACATAAAGTTCGTAAGGATCCATGCCTTCTGTGAAATTATCGAGCACCTTTACATAGTATTCCATAGTGAAGGGAACGCTGTTTACCTCAATCACAACCTCACGCAAGGGGTCGCTTTTGTAGTCTTTATAATATCCATACCCCACATAGCTCAAAATGCCAGCCAGGAAAACAACGGTAGCGATTATCACAATTCGGCGTATTCTCATCTGGCGCTGCCATTTGGAGAGTTGGTGCTTAGTGGGAGTTCGCTCAGGTGTAGCCTTTCTTTGTTTCTTAGCCAAGAGTCATAACCTGCCAATCTGATATTTTCTTTGCTGCGGCAACTATGATAACATATCAAGGGCAGTCAGGGCGACGGGGTGTAGCGCAGCCTGGTAGCGCACCTGAATGGGGTTCAGGTGGTCGGAGGTTCAAATCCTCTCACCCCGATTTTGAACTGAGAACAAAGTGATCGTGCCGCTTGAGTGGACCAATAGTAAAGGTGTCGCTAGTACCAGCAAAGCGTGAAACGGAATGGAATACTATGATAATTGTCAGCTTGCCTAAGGAGAAGAGTAATGAACGTTCGTGATTGTATGAAAAGCCCAGTTTTTACGGTAACTCCTGACACTCTAATAGATACCGCTCTAGAAAAGATGTACGAAAAGCATATCCGCCGCTTACCTGTTGTAGAAAACGGAAAGTTAGTAGGCCTAGTAACACGGAACATACTGAGAGAGGCAATACCATCATCACCCATACCGTTGACTTTATGGGGGTTTCATCATCAATTGTCTCGGATGAAGGTAAGGGATGTAATGAGGACTGATGTCATTGTGGTGCACCCTGATGACGCAATTAAAGAAGTATTAACATTATGTGAGAAACATCAAATCGGCACTTTCCCTGTAGTGGATGACAACGGGAAATTAGTAGGAATTCTTACGAATACCGATTTACTTCATATAATGGCAAAATTGCTAGATTAGGGTAAGCGAAGAAAATCATCGCTTTTCTATCGCACGGTCATATGCCTATTCCTCAAACAAGAGATTCAAAACACATTTTTATATCTGAATTCAGAGTGACAATATGGATTGAGCAAGAGCGGAAGGAATATGGTCAGGTGCGTTCCTGTAGGTACTAGGGCTATTTGACACTTGGTCCTGGTGATAGAAGGCTGGTGAATATGAGTTAAAGAGCGGTGTCTCCGTCCCCGTTGTCCATCTCGTTATTAAGGTTTAATAGGGAACTTGATTTCTTTAGTTACTGTTTGCTAGAATCTCACCCGGTAAGGAGGCAAGTGGTCTCTGGCTTTTTACTAGCTACATGGGTTCAGGAAGTCGGGGGTTCAAATCCTCTCACCCTGACATGGTAGGACCAACGGTAGAATCGTTTTAGACATAATACTGCAGGACGGAGAGAAAGTCTGCGGATTGAAGAATTATCTGTACTCGGCTAATCTGGCGACAAACCTATATTGGCGTTGAATCTGAAGAGATACAGTCATGCCCTGCTACTTGCCATCAAGACAAGAAAGGACTGGGTGTATGACCCGTCAGAAGATTATGTTATTGCGCTTGAGATTACTTCGGTCTTCATGACTACGCTCGAAGGAAGAAGTGAATTAGCCAGATTTCTTATAGACCAATAAATGATATAGCAAAGAGGTGATTTCAATGATAATAAGATTCCTGGGGACACATAATGCGGAGTCCAAAAACACGAGGCTCGTGTCCTTTCTCATTGATGATATCCTCGCTGTAGAGGCAGGAAGCCTGGTTTCAGAACTGACGTTTGTTGAGCAGAGCAAGATAAAGGCCATATTGCTTTCTCATGGTCATTACGACCACATCAGGGCGGTCCCCGCTTTTGCCTTCAACAACTCTGATCGCACTACCAAAGTCATCGCCACTCCGAAGACCCTTGAGATTCTATCGTCTCATCTAATTGATGGTGTGGTTTATCCCAAATTCACCAGCGAGGCTTCATTTCTACGAAAAGCAACAGTTCAATTAGTCCCGCTGGAGCCTTTTAATCGGCAGAACATAGAAGGCTATGAGGTCACGGCAATGCCTATGCAACATAATCTTGATGGCGTGGGCTTTGAAATAACTTCTGCAGATGGGAAGAACTTATTCTACACGGGCGACACCGGTCCCGGTCTTTCCTCTATATGGCGCAACATATCTCCGCAATTGTTAATAATTGACGTAACCTGGCCTAATAATCTCGCTAAAGCAGCTAAGGATGCTGGCCATCTTTGTCCAGAGATGCTCAAGGAGGAGTTGATCGATTTTCGTCGAGTAAATAACTATCTACCAAAGGTAGCTGTAATTCACGTAAGCCCCCAAGATGAGCCCGTGGTAGAGAGAGAACTAAGAGAAGTAGCCAAATTGCTAGGGATCTCGATTGACATTGCCCGCGAGGGTGAAGAGCTTATCCTGTAGTAGAAATATGAAGCTATCTGTAGGCCGTAGGTTGTGTGAGAATAACAAGGCCGACCCTTTGGTCCACTGGTGGCAATATATTATCCGCAGCCACTGCGTTTAGCGCATTAGTAGCTAGACAAGTCAAAAATCAGCTGAGGGAAATCGCAGGTTATTCATTGGAGCAAGTAAGGCATTGCAAGTGAACAGTAGGTACTCCAAAATGCTCGTACTGCTGATAAGGCACTGTCGATACTTGTAGGAGACCTCTCATGGGTGAAAGGTTGTTGTCAATACTGGCTCTTACTATTCTCGTGGCTGCAGTTGTGGTTGGCTGTGCCGGGTCGTCGTTGACTCCCTCTACGCTTACTATACTTTCAATAACCGAAGGAGATGTGTTCATAATGGAGGCAGGTACTGACAGCTGGGTAGAAGCCAAGGCGGGGATGTCTCTAGAAGACGGAGATATTGTAAAGACGGGCGATGATTCTAGCGCCGAAATCACTTTCTTTGATGGCAGTGTTGTCGAATTACAACCTGGCACCGAGGTCGAAGTTGTTTCACTCGAAGTCTCGGACACTGGCTCTACAACCATTACTTTTGAACAGACGGTAGGCGCTACCATAAGCCGTGTAGTGAATATTATTGACCCGGCATCTCGTTACGAAGTTGAAACACCGGCTGGTGTGGTGGCGGTGAGGGGTAGTGTCATGGTAGTCTGCGTCATCGAAGACGGCACAACCTGGATAGCCAATCAACAGGGGAATATATTGACCAGGGCACAGGGTGTGGAACTGCAGGTCCCTGAGAAGCGAAAATGCCTTCTTAAGCCCCTTCTGCCACCTGAACTGATGCCCCCGAATGGTCCGCCACTAGCAGGAGACGATATGGCCATTACCGATGAAAACACTCCGGTCACTCTAACTTCTCCGGGAGTATTGATTAATGATTTCGACCCCGATGTTTATGACCTCCTACTTGTAACCGAGGTGGATACCAGCGGGACCCTAGGTGCAGTTACCCGTTGGGGTCCGCGTGGCGCCTTCACCTATGACCCCAATGGTCAATTCGATTACTTGCAGGCTGGCGACTCAACCACCGATAGTTACACCTATACAGTATCGGATGCCAGTGGCGATACGGATACTGCCACTGTGACCATCACCATTAATGGTGTTAGCTAGGGGTGTCAACGATGCACTTAGGGGCATTAACTTGGGGAACAATAGTATAGCGGAGAATGAAACTTCCCGCACAGCGGTGGGCAATTTTTCAGCCGTAGACTCACACACTGGAAAGGTTTTTATGTGTAGTCGGGAGCAAGGTTATTTCTGCTGCGTTAGATTTTTTGGCTCCCAAGAGAAAAACCTATTGACATTCGGATTGTACCAGAGTGCTGTGCGATACCGTTCTATTTTGGTTGGTAGCCAGAATTCAGTGTATTCCGCTCTCTGGCTGAATTCTTCGTACCCACCGGTGGATGGAAGACACTGATGGTGAATAACCGTAGTGTTCTTCAAGATATTGAGCGATTTCCCTGTATATTAGGTTGTGCGCCCGTAGGTTTTGAGTGATTTCGACAAATATGCGTGGCACCTTCATATGAAATAGATTGTCCTTAGAAGTGAATTTCCGTTTGCAGTCACAACAAAAATAGCGCCTCACTCCCTTAACCATCCCGTATCGAGAAATATGATTACTCCCACAATATTTGCAGGATTTAGGCTTCGGTTCTGCTTTGTCTGTGGTCAGTGTTCCTTGTTCAAGTAAAATAGGCACTAAGCCTTTTAATATTTCATCTTCATCCGCAATACAGTCTGGCTCGGGGCAAGTAAAGCAATCGACATGATTCTCACAGCCATTTCCATGCGGTATGCTTCTGGCTACCATAGCACCTCCGCGTTGAGCTCTTCCTCTAGCGATTATCCGTACCAACCAAAACAGAACTATATATATTGTATAATATAATTGGTGCTTTTGTCCATAACTACCAATGTACAATTTCTGCCATTACAATTCTCGCATTGGTAACTAAAACAATCAAAATTAGTTGGCAGAAATTATAAGTTGTGTATTAGAATAAGTAGAACATTACAGATGAATAGTAGATACCCCCAAATGTTGGTGGTAAAGTATTCTCGGTACTTAAAGGAGACCTACTGTGCGTAAGAAACTGCTGTTAATGCTTGTTTTGTCTATTCTAGCGGCCTCGACTTTAGTTGGTTGTAGTCAGACTTCTTCCTCTAATCCTTCTGCGCTCACCATACTTTCAATAACCAATGGGAATGTATACGTAATGAAGGCAGGTACTAACAGTTGGAAAGATGCGCAGGTTGGGATGTCTCTAGAAGTTGGAGATACCATAAAGACCGACGATGATTCTAACGCCCAAATCACCTTCTTTGATGGTAGCATTATCGAATTATATGGTGGCACCGAGGTCAAAATTATCTCACTCGATATTTCGGTCACCGGCTCTACAACCATTACTCTTGAGCAGACAATAGGGACCACCATAAGCCGGGTAACAAAACTTCTTGATCCAGCATCTCGCTATGAGATTGAAACTCCAACGGGTGTGGCAGCAGTCAGAGGCAGCAGTATGCTTGTCCAGGTCTTTCCTGATGGCTTTGGCTTAGGAGCCTGGTTTGTAAATCTCGAGGGGGAAATATGGGTCACCTATAACGGCGCTGAACTGCAAGTCCCTGAGGGGGAAGTATGTGTTGTTAGATTCAATGAGCTACCCCAATTCATACCGTTTGTACTCCCTGAAGGTGGTGATATAGTGACTGACTTAGCCATTGACAAGTTGGACAGTTCTGATCCAGTCGACCCCGGCACTAGCCTTACCTACACACTGCAGATAACCAACAATGGCCCATCTGATTCTACCGATACAGTTGTTATCGATGCACTGCCATCTGGTGTTAGCTTTGTCTCAGCTACAAATGGCGGAACCTATGACCCCGACTCACATGCCGTCAGCTGGACTATAGGTACACTGGCCAAGGATGCCAGCACCTCCCTCAATATTACGGTTACAGTAAACGAATCTACCCCTCCAGGTATTATCAGTAACGTTGCTATGGTGAGTGCGAATGAAGGTGACTCTTACTCAGATAACAATGTCGCTGCTGAAGCTACCACCATCAATATTATGAACAATCCACCAGTGGCAATAGACGATAGTGCCACTACCAGTGAAAATACGACGGTCACCATCGATGTCCTAAGTAACGACTCCGATATCGACGGTGATACATTGACTGTGGACTCGGTAACACAAGGGACCAACGGCTCGGTCATCAACAATGGCAGCAATGTTACTTACACACCTAACGTTAGCTTCACCGGTACAGATAGTTTCACCTACACCGTCGGCGATGGTAAGGGTGGTACCGATACGGCTAGTGTAAACGTCACTGTCACTGTCATTGAAACGCTTGCCACAATGAATGTTGTAATAGATCAGGGACCGACGGCTTCAATATATATTCGGGATAATACCACTGGTGATTGGGCTACAGACGAAAATACTGGAAATCCAGTAGATGGCGAGCATCACCAAACATCTGGTCCAACTCATATCATTAGTGTTGTTGGAGGAAACTCTCATTGCGTCTGGGTGGAGGCGGTAGATGAGATATACTATGTAAAAAGCTGTCCTGAAGGTTGGAGTATCACTTCTGCTCCTGTTCCTTATAGTGGTCAGGCCACCTGTGGATATACGGCTGCAAACACTAATTACAATGTTCATTTTACTAACCAACCACCATCATAGAAAGGGTTAGCTGGGTTGCCAGATCATAAATGTCTTTTCCAGCTTGGTTGTGCCAAAATAAGAGCAGTATATTATGATGGCGCGGTTGTCTCAAAAATCGGTGACGAGAAACAGATACCTAGAGGCGAATCAAGATTACAGTTAATTCGTTATCCAAGCGTAGAGGGACTAGACGCCAACGTAAGCGCCTTTATCATACCCTGGTACTCGTAGGGGTGGGTCTCCTCTTTACGCTTGTAGCTCTACTAGTTCAACCATTCTATAGCCTCAATCTGTGGTTTTCAGACCAGCTTTTTATCGCTGAACCTCCTAATCCTAATATCGTCATCGCTGGTATCGATGATAATACCCTTGAAACTTATGGGCGGTGGGCTGAGTGGCCACGCAGTCTCCATGCCCAAGCTATCGATAACTTAATTCAAGCTGGAGCCAAGGTAATTGGCTTTGATGTCATCTTCACCGATAGTTCGTCCGATGATGAATTGGTGGCAACAGCGATGACTAAGGCCGACAACGTTGTCCTGGCCGCCGTTGGTACTGAACTTGTTTCCCAGGCTGGTTCTGAGATTACCTATGATAGTTTCCTGTTACCGATAGATTCACTAGAGCAGGCTGCCAGTAGTATTGGACATGTTAATGTGATTCCCGATGGCGATGGCACGGTAAGGTTACTACCACTAATTATTAAATCAAGCTCAGGACAGGTTTATCCCTCATTGACCCTGGCTGTACTCTACGAGCATTTCCCCTCTATGACTCTACCGCAAGAATATCCGATCGAGAATGGCACCGTTGACTTGTTGGGTCGTGATATTCCAGTTGATACCTCATACCGTCTACGCATCAACTTTTCCGCCGATATTGCTAGACGTCCATATATCTCCTACGGTGATGTTATCGGCGGTGACTTTGACCCGTCGCTGGTCAAGAACAAGATAGTATTGATCGGGATGACAGCTACGGGTGAACCCGATACCTGGGCAGTCCCCACCTCGGCCAGCAAGATTCCCGGGGTTTTTATACACGCAGGTGCCATGGATACTATTCTCACAGCACGTTTTCTGACACAACCTGGTCCAATCATCACGTTGATGATTATGCTGCTGCTGGTTGGCATCACTGCCTTTGTCTTGCCCCGATGTGGGACATGGTACTGGACAGATATAGCTAAGGGGGTGGGAATAACTGGAGGCTTATTTGTTGGTTACCTAGTAGCTGGCTTCTTTGCTTTCGACAGAGGATATATCCTAGAGCTACTTTATCCCTTGATGCTACTACCGGTAGTTTATGTCGGTAACGTTCTTTACATGGTCGTTAGTGAGCAGAGGGATAAAAGGTTTGTCAAGGAACTTTTCGGTCGATATATTTCGCCCCAAATAGCTAAGGTGATAGTTAGCCAGGCTGATACTGGCGAACTCCGCCTCGGAGGCGAGCAAAGGGAAGTAAGTGTGCTCTTTGCTGATATCCGCAACTTTACCACGATAAGCGAGCAGTTGTCTCCTGAAGATATAGTAAAAATGCTCAATACTTATTTGTCAGTTGTGGCCGATGCGGTAATACAGCATAGCGGTATAGTTAACAAGTTTGCCGGTGATAATATCATGGCAGTATGGAACGCGCCGCAATCGCAGCCAGAGCACGCACTGCTGGCAGTAAAGGCAGCGTGGGAAGCACAGCAGAAACTTGCCGAACTATTACAGAGAGATACCCAGCCGCTCCCGGTACAATTTGGCATTGGCATTAACACCGGTATAGCTCTAGCCGGCAATGTAGGCTCGGCCGGACGAAGCGAATACACTGTGATTGGAGATTCCGTCAACACTGCTTCACGCATTTGTAGCAGCGCACCGGGTGGTGAAGTCTGGATTGGCGCTGAGACGTATAATCAGACAAAGGATTACTTAGAAACCGAGCAACTCGAGCCACAGTATGTTAAAGGAAAAGCAG
>Ga0209635_10004129_pt1 | contig 11390 bp, 6 predicted proteins | sample DeeMarSWOR230_32_FD_187463 | JGI IMG/M metagenome (GOLD analysis project Ga0209635, IMG submission 187463) | Marine sediment microbial communities from White Oak River estuary, North Carolina - WOR-2-30_32 (SPAdes) (version 2) | ecosystem: Environmental > Aquatic > Marine > Intertidal zone >...
GGCGGGCAGGTCAAGATATTGGCGGTTTAAGTCCGCCCGGGTCCACCAAGTCAGACTTGGTAGTTGTTTTTATACGACACTACGTTAAAATTATGAACTCTAAAGAGCTGGGGAAATTAGGAGAAGATATTGCTGTAAAGTATTTAGAAAACAAAGGATATACTATTTTAGATAGAAACTTTAATTTAAAATTAAAAGCTTGTTTTGTTTTAAAATCAGAAATTGATATTATAGCTCAAAAAAAAGATATTACTCACTTTATTGAAGTAAAGGCACTTACCAACAATAAAAATTTGAGAGCTTTTGGCGGTCCAGAACAAAAAGTAAATCAGAAAAAGAAGGTAAAAATAGAAAAAGCAGCGCAATCATGGCTTTCAAAAAGAAAAATTCCTTTTGACTCTAAATGGCAAATAGATGCAATAGCTATAAATCTGGATTTTAAAAAAAGAAAAGCAAAAATCTCTTATTTTGAAAATATTTAGTATATATGCAAAAAAGAAAACATTTTATAAAGAAAAAAGAAGATTTTGTTTGTGAAAATTGCGGTGTAAAAATTAAGGGTACAGGATATACTAATCATTGCCCAAACTGTCTTTTTAGCAAACATGTGGATAAAGAATTGCCAGGAGACAGGCTTTCTAAATGTCAGGGGATAATGGAACCTGTAGCTTCAGAATACAAATCAGGCAAATGGGTTATTTATCATAAATGTCAGAAATGCGGAAAGGTTTCAAAAAACAAAGCAGGACCTTGTGATAATAATGATAGATTGATTGAGCTTTCTAAAAAACCAATTGAAAAATCATAGTTTTAATAATTATAATAAAATATTTTCTCAGGAATAATATTTTTTTGAATTTTATTTGACATAAACTTAAAAATTAGTAAAATGAAATTAGTCCGTTCAAAAAACGGACTAATTTTAAAAGATATGAACTTAAAAGACATAAAATTAATAGTATCTCAATTGGCTCAGGAAAAAGGAATTCCAGAAGAAAAAGTGCTTGAAATAATTGAAGCAGCTTTTGCATCTGCTTACAAAAAGGATTATGGAAAAAAATCTCAGAAAATTAAATCAGAGTTTGATTTAGAAACAGGAGATTTAAAGTTTTGGCAAATTAAAACAGTGGTTTCAGAAAATATGATATTAACCGAAGAAGAATTAGAAAAAGAAGAACAGATACCAGAAGATAAAATCCGTTTTAATCCAGAAAGACACATTTTAATTGAAGAGGCAAAAAAAATAAATCCTGATATCAAATTAGAAGAGGAATTGAAAATTCCTTTAGAGGTCAAAAAAGATTATGGGAGAATTGCAGCCCAAACAGCAAAACAAGTAATTTCCCAGAATATTAGAGAAGCAGAAAAAGAAGTGATTCTTGAAGAATATAAATCAAAAGAAGGAGAAATTATTTCAGGCACTGTTCAAAGAGTGGAAAGAAATAATGTTTATTTTGACGTTGGAAAGGTTTTGGGAATATTGCCAAAAGAAGAACAAATTCCTGGTGAATTTTACAAATTAGGACAAAGATTTAAACTTTATGTTCTAAAAGTTGAAAAAAGCACAAGAGAACCGTTAGTGTTTTTATCACGTGCTTTTCCGAAATTTATTTCTAAACTTTTTGAATTAGAAGTTCCTGAAATTGCTTCAGGTCAGGTTGAGGTAATGGCAATTGCAAGAGAAGCAGGCTCCCGAGCAAAAATAGCAGTTTTCTCAACAGATGAAAGTATTGACCCTATTGGTTCTGTTGTTGGACAAAGAGGAACAAGGGTTTTGGCAGTGATAACAGAGTTAGGAGGTGAAAAAATAGATATTATTCAATATGACCAAGATCCAGAAAAGTTTATTATAAATGCCCTTTCTCCGGCAAAAGTTTTGGAAGTAAAAATTGAGCCCAAAAACAAAGCTCTTTGTTTAGTTCCTGAAGACCAACTTTCTTTGGCAATTGGAAAAGACGGACAAAACGTAAGATTGGCGGCTAAATTAACAGGCTGGAAAATTGATGTTAAATCAGCGGGAAAACCAGAGCCTTCAGAAGATTTGACAGAAAAAGATAAAGATAAAAAAGAAGAAAAAGAAGTAGAGGAAAAACCAAAAAAGAAAGTATCTAAAAAAGAAAAATCTAAAAATGAAAAAAAATCTAAAGAAACTGCCTCAGAATCAAGTTGAGTTAAATATTGAATTGGAGATAGAGGAGTTTAAGAATTTTTTTAAGAAGGCTGCTTTTCGTTTGTCAAGAGAAATTAAAGTTGCAGGTTTCAGAAAAGGAAATGTTCCAGAAAAAATTGCTTTAGAAAAAATAGGATTAGAAAATGTTTTAATGGAAGCTGCAAGATTTGCTATTCAAGAAACTTCTCTGAAAGTAATTTTAGAAAATAACTTAGAGGTTATTTCCCAACCTAAAATTGAAATCTTAAAATTAGCCCCCGAAAACCCATTTTCTTTTCGGGCTGTTTTTTTAGTCTTGCCAGAAATTACTTTGCCTGATTATAAGAAAATTTGTTCTGGGATTAAAAAAAAGAAAATTATCCTGGAGGATTCAGAGATTGAACAGGCTTTAACTTGGTTGCAGAAATCAAGGTCAAGATTAGAAAAAACAAACAAAAAAGCAAAGAAAGGAGATTTTGTAGAAATTGAATTTTCAGCAGCTGAAATTGAAAATGGAAAAATCCAAAAAGATACTTTTTTGTTAGGACAAGGACATTCAATAAAAAAATTTGAAGAAAATATAGAAGGTATGAGGCAGGGAGAAGAAAAAAAATTTTCAGTATCTTTTCCAGAAAATCATTTTCAAAAAGAAATAGCTGGCAAAGAAATTATTTTTTCACTAAAAATGATAACTGTTTCAGAATTAATTCCTCCTGAAATTAATGATGAATTTGCAAAAGGGCTGGGAAATTTTGAAGACATAAATCAGTTAAAAGAAAGCATAAAAGGTGGGATTAAAAGTGAAAAAGACTTTACAGAGAGTCAGAGAGTAAGAGAAGAGATTTTAAAAAAGATTGAATCAAAATGCAGGTTTGAAATCCCTAAAATTTTGATTGAAAATGAAAAAAAACAAATGATGAATATTCTAAAGCAAAAAGTTAGCAAAGATTTTAATATTTCTTTTGAAGATTATCTAAGAAAAGTAAAAAAAACAGAAAAAGAATTACTGGATTCATTTACAACCGAAGCTGCAATGAAAATAAGAAGAACCTTGATTTTAAAAGAAGTTTCAAAAAAAGAAAATATTGAAGTTTCAGGGAAAGAAATTACTGAAGAAGTTAATAAAATATTAAGACAATATCCTGATGTGGGGACTGTTAAAAAAAAGGTTGACCTTGAAAGACTGAAAAGCTATACTGAAGAAATGATAAGGACAGAAAAAACTTTGAAAAGACTTGAAAGTTTTATATAATAAATTAATGAATCTTATTCCTACTGTCATTGAGAAAACTCAAAGAGGAGAGAGGGCTTATGATATCTACTCAAGGTTGCTAAAAGATAGAATAATCTTTTTAGCAGGACCGATTACAGATGCAATGGCCAATTCAATTATTGCCCAGATGCTTTTTTTAGCTTCAAAAGATTCAAAAAAAGATATACAATTATATATAAACAGTCCAGGTGGCTCTGTTACAGCAGCTTTGGCCATTTATGATACCATGCAATATGTAAAATGCCCTATTTCCACTGTTTGTGTGGGCTTGGCTGCTTCAGGTGCTGCGATTTTGCTGGGCGCAGGCGAAAAAGGAAAAAGATTTGCCCTTCCTAATTCAGAAATTTTATTACACCAAGTAGCAGGAAAAGTATCAGGTGAGGCAGCTTTAATTGAAATTACTGCAAAACAAATAGTGAAAATCAAAAACAAGATTAATAAGATTTTAGCTCATCACACAGGACAGCCCTTAAAAAAGGTTCAAAGAGATACAGACAGAGATTTTTATTTGGAATCTGAAGAAGCAAAAGAATATGGTTTAATTGATGAAGTAATTAGAACTAAAAAATAAAATTTTTTAAATTATTTTATTATTTAAATAAATAAAAATATGCCAAAATTAAATCTCTCTCAAATTAAAAGCTTTATTTTAAAGCATCGTTTTTTGTTTTTAATTCTTGGTAGTTTGGCCTTAATTGTTCCTTTAGTTATTCTTGCAGGAATACAGTATGGTGGTGGAGAATACACTAACTTGTATGGTTGCGGCACTGCTGCCAATTGTAATGCAGGTCCTTACTGCGATCCTTATACAGGAACCTGTACTCTTCCTTCAGGATATTGGGCAGTAAAATATACTTGTTCTGGTCGTCAAACAGAATGCAGGCCATCAGGTTGCGCATCAACAAGTGGGGAGCAATGGATGCAAGGTTCTGCAAAAGTGGACAGTCCTCATCCTGGCAATGATAAAACTGTTCAAATTGATGTTTTTCCTAGGAATTGTAGGGTGGGAGATTGCGGTTGGGAGTGTTATAACAGTGATCCGAACAATGCAAACAAACCAAGAGTTGAGGACTATATGGTTTGGTATTCAGGAGGTGCGGCTCCTCCTCCAAGTTGTGAACCTATTAATGGCTATGTTGACCCAAGTACATCAGATATAAACAGCCCAGTTACTTTTATTTTTACTTCTAATCAGGGATTTACAAATGTGAGTATAGATCCGGGGGGTGGTGCAATAAATTGTGGCAGTGTTATTGCACATAGTAGTGGTAATCCAAAGGATGGCTATAAATATTGGTACGAAAGAAAATGTACTTCAGTTGGTACATCAGGTACTTATACAGCAAGTTTTAATAATGCTCAGAATTGTCCAAAACAAGTTTCCTATAAAGTTTTTACTTGTGAGCCTGTTTCAGGTTATGCTGATCCAAGGCCAGTAGATATAAACAGCCCAGTTACTTTTATTTTTACCTCTAATCAAGGACTGACAAATATAGTTATAGATCCAGGAGGCGGTGCAATCAATTGTGGCAGCGTTGTTGTTCACAGTAGTGGTAATCCCAAAAATAGTGATAAATATTGGTGGGAAAGAAAATGCACTTCAGTCGGGACAGCAGGCAGTTACACAGCAAGCTTTGACAATGACCAGAATTGTAAAAAACAGGTTTCTTATACTGTATCAACTGGCTGTCAGTTTATCCATATTTATCGGGAGCCTCGGCCAGTACCTATAAATGAGCAAATTACTTTTACTTTTACATCAAATCAACATTATACAAACGTGAATATAAATACAGGGGGAGGGGCAAGTAATTGTAATCTAACTAATAGTTCCTGCTCGGGAAATCCAATGGGTGATGGAAAAAGCTGTTGGTGGAGATGGAAATGCACTGCTTCTAATACACCAGGTACTTACACAGTTACTTTTAATAATGCTGAGAATTGTCCAGCATCAGCTACTTATGATGTGTCAGAGCCTGAACCTCCTGCCTGTGACCCGATTAATGCTTATGTTGACCCCGATCCAGTAATTGTAAATGGTCAGTTTACTTTTACTTTTACATCAAACCAAAATTATACAAACGTGAATATAAATACAGGGGGAGGGGCAAGTAATTGTAATCTAACTAATAGTTCCTGCTCGGGGAATCCAATGGGTGATGGTTATAGCTGTTGGTGGAGATGGAATTGTACTGCCTCTACTACAGGAGGCACTTATACAGCTACCTTTAATAATGCCCAAAATTGTCCTAAAACTACTTCTTATACTGTATCATCTCCTCCTCCAAGTTGTATTCCGATTAAAAGTTATGCTCAGCCTGGTATAGTTTTGTTTAATAGCAGTATTAAGTTTACTTTTACTTCAAATGCAAATTACACAGGCGTGACCTTGAATCCAGCAGCAGGCGCAAGAAATTGTAGCTTGACTAATACTGGATGTAATGACATGCCAGGGGCAAATCCTATTCCAGGAGACACTAATAGATGCTGGTGGGTATGGAACTGTATTTCTTCAGATGCAGCAGGTGTGTATGATGCTGTTTTTAATAATGCGGAAAATTGTCCCGAATCTGCTCGTTATATTGTAGAAGCTCCAAGCTGTCCTCATAATTCAACCCAGGTTCGGGTTCATAAACAAGATGCAGATCCATGGGCAGATATGTTAACTCTTCTCCCTGGGGAAAAGTTTATAGCAGGCATTTTCAGGGATGGAATGAGCGCCTATACATATGGCGCAAGACTAAGAATTTTTGGCTCTGATTATTCTGGTTCTTTTGATAACGGTAATTTATTAGAGGACAGATATTCCAATCTTGCTCTTTTTAATGAAGGCTGGTACACAATAAGAGGAGAAATGATAGGATATGAGTATCTTGTAGGTTGTTGGGATATAATTCAAATAAGAGTAGTAGCGCCTCCTGACCCTCCTCCTACAGTAGATATAAAAGCTAATGATTCTAATGGCCCGATAACCATTGATTACAACACTCAAGCTTTACTTTCCTGGACTTCAACTAATGCTGATTCCTGCACAGCTTCAGCTTCTCCTGCAAAATCAAATTGGACAGGACCAAAAGAAATAAATGGAACTCAATGGACAGGAAATCTCACTCAATCTACTGTATATACTATAACTTGTGCTGGCTCAGGCGGTTCAGCTCAAGATTCAGTTACAGTAAATGTTAGGCCGCCTGTTGGGCCCACAGTAGACATAAAAGCTAATGATTCTGATGGCCCGATAACCATTGATTACAACACTCAAGCTTTACTTTCCTGGACTTCAACTAATGCTGATTCCTGCAAAGCTTCAGCTTCTCCTGCAAAATCAAATTGGACAGGGGCAAAAGAAATAAATGGAACTCAATGGACAGGAAACCTCACTCAATCTACTGTATATACTATAGAGTGTACAGGAATAGGAGGTTTTGCTTCAGATTCTGTTACTGTAAATGTTGGGGAGCCAATTCTTCCACCCATGGTAGATATTAAAGCTAATGGTTCAGATGGCCCGGTTATTATTGATAATAACACTGCAGCTTTGTTGACCTGGACTTCAACTAATACAACATCTTGTACAGCTTCAGCTTCTCCTTCAAAATCAAATTGGACAGGGGCAAAAGCCCTTTCAGGTTCTCAAACAACAGGTAATTTAACCCAGTCAACATGGTATTTTATAAATTGTTTAGGTCCAGGAGGCTCTGCTGAAGATTCTGTTCTTGTGAGTGTAAAAAGTCCTGGAATCCCTTCAGTAGACATAAAAGCAAGACCTTTTCCAAGTGCTGAGCCTTTTTCAGATGGCCCAATTACAATACAAGAAAATACTTCAGCTGAATTGCAATGGGTTTCAGAAAATGTTCATGATTGTATAGGAGTTGGTCACTGGTCTGGAAATAAAAATACCTCAGGAACTGCTGTAGTTGGTCCCTTGTCTGATCCTTGGCCAGCATCAGAGTATGTGTATATAATAACGTGTGAAAGAGATGATGGCCTTGGTCCAATGAGTGATGAGGTCCGAGTTCAAATTATAAAGTTACCCACTCTTTTCGTTGGTTTAATAACTATGAGAAAGAAAGATGGTGGGTTTGATGAAGGCGTAACTGTATTTAATGTTGGTGAGCCAGTTTATTTAAAAGCTGTAGTTTCTGGAACAGCAACAGGACTTATTAGGTACAGTTTTGACTGTAATTTTGTTAAGGGTGTTCCTGTTACATGGGAATACGATTATAGGAATGAGGCCAATGAAATATTAATAGTAAATAACGCATGCCCTGATATTTATTCAAATGCTGGAACATATAGAGTAAGAGTGCGGGCAATAAGGGAAGGGTTGGTAGCTCGCGATGCTGAAACTATTAATATTGTAGATACCGGGAATAATTGTCCTGTACCTGATTTTTACTGCTCTGAAGTTTCTGGCATTCCAAATGACTGTGAGATTTATGCTACTGACAGATTAGTATTTGTTAATAATTCTACTGATGCTGATGGTGAAAATGATATTCTGAATTCAAGATGGGATGTAATAGGTTGGGGGGATATGCCTGATTTAACTTGCAGTGGAAAATGTAATTATACAAGGCCTATGACCCTAGGTGTTGGCTCTTATGCTATGAAGCTTTATATTGAAGACCGGGCAGGTTGTATAAGAGATACAACAAAGAACTTTATTATAAAGGGAGAAGCTGAGGCAGGATTTATGTGTTCATTAGATAATTTGAATTTTCAGATTTGTGAAACATTGGTAGCTGAAATCGGAGATACAGTTTATTTAAAAGATGATCCTGCATTATTTGAGCATTCTATGCCTTCTGAAGGAGCAACAATTATATTTAGAGCCTGGCAAAAAAATGGTGTTTTGTTCTCTGGTCCAATGACTAACGAAACTAATCCATCATTGGTATTACAGGATTATACAACTGATATCACCCTTACTATTGTAGACACAGCGACAAAGACAGCTTCACGAACCCACACAATTACAATTGCTCTTCCGCCTCCTGAATGGATAGAAGTGAATCCATAAAGGTTTTAAAGTGGGTAAAAATTAACATAGATAAAATAGAAAAGGTCGAGAATTTGATTTTTCAGTTCTAAAATTATGGAAAATTATAAATAAAAATTTTTAACCTATTTTAAGTTTATGTTAAAAACAGACACAAAAACTTATTTGGTTTTAGGTGCAACCTTAATTGCAGGAGTATTATTGGGTTATTTATTAGGTTATGCAGCAACTAAAAACAAAGCCTATCAATCAGGATTTTTAGCAGGGAGCACAGATGTAGAAACAGAGTATCAGCAAAAAATTGGAGAGCTTTTTCCTGAAGCTCCTGAGCCAGAAGAAATTTTCTCTGTTTTAGGGAGAATTAAAGACATTCAAGGAAAGACACTTATTTTAGAAGAAATAGTTTATTTTTCTAATCCTTTTAAAGAACCTGAGATTAAAACATGGAAAGTAAATGCAACGGATTCCACTAGTTTACTAAAAAGAGTTGAAAAAACAGCAGGGGAATTAATAAAAGAAAGAGAATTGTTAGAGCCAGGCGAAGAGATCGTCCCCTATTGGCAGAAGGCAATTGAGTTTTCTGAGTTGGTAATTGGCCAGGATATAAAAGCTGAGTCACAACAAAACATCAAGGGAAAGAGTGAGTTTGATAGCTCGCGAGTTGTTTTACTTCCTTTACCTGGAACTGAATAGATTTTTTGGAGGAAAATTTGTTGTAAAATAAAATAATATCAAGGAATAAAATGTTTGAAAGGCATAAAATTGTACGTGTTTTATTAACTTTTTTTCTTATTGGAACATGTGTTTTCTATTTTTCAAACATTTGGAAAAAGCAAGCACTTTTTGCTTCACCAGACACTTTTATTAGATCAATTGGAGGTCCGGTGGTAAACAAAGCAGATCAAACTTCTATATATGATGCTTCCCTTTATGAAACATCAGATGGAGGGTACATAATAACAGGATATACCAATAGCTATGGAACTACTGATTATTCTGCCTTCACTGTAAAATTAGATTCTTCAGGTAATTTTTCCTGGGGAAAGGCAATTGAACAATCAACAACAGACAATGCAGGTCATAGTGTAAAACAAACTTCAGATGGAGGATATATAACAGCAGGCTATGCTTATTATAGCCTTGGATATCAGGATGCTTATGTTTATAAATTAGATTCTTCAGGTAATTTTTCCTGGGCAAAAAGATTTGGAGGATCAAGTTATGATAGACTATATTCAATTGATTTGACTTCTGACGGAGGATATATTACAGCAGGAGAAACTCAGAGTTATGGAACAGGATGGAGCAGTGGTTATATTCTAAGATTAAATTCCTTAGGCAACCTTTCCTGGGCAAGAGCAATTGGTGGTCCTAATTACGATGCTACTCATTCTGTTAAACAAACCTCAGATGGAGGATATATATTAGCAGGAGAATATGGTTCAACTAGTTCTCCAGATGGTTACGAGTTTTTAGTAATTAAATTAAATACTACAGCTACTGTTTCCTGGGCAAGAGCAATTGGAGGCAGTTTAAGTGATAATGCTTATTCTATTAGTCAAACTTCAGATGGAGGATATATAGTAATAGGAGAAACCCAAAGTTATGGAACAGGTACTGATATGCTTGTGGTTAAATTGAATTCTTCAGGAAATCTTTCCTGGGCAAAAAGAATTGGAGGAGCTGGCTATGAAATTGGCCATGCTGTTATAGAAGCTTCAGATGGAGGATACATAATAACAGGAAATACTTCAAGTTATGGTTTCAGCAGCGGCACAAACCTTATTCTTTTAAAATTAGATACTTTAGGTAATCTTTCCTGGGCAAGAGCAGTTGGGGCTACTGATGGGTCTTTTAATAGTGGCTATTCTATTCAGCAGGCCTCAAACGGAGAATACATAATAGCAGGTAAAACAACTGCTTGGGATAGTTGGGGCGACATTTTCCTGGTGAGAACTGATTCTAATGGAAATGTATCAGGGTGCAGTAATGCAGTTTCAATAACTCCATCTATTAGCTCAGTAACTCCTTCTATTTATGATCCAGGAGTGTCTTTAACTTCTATTAATCCTTCGGTTTCCTCACAAACCCCAACAATTTACTCTGCAGACCTTATTAGTAGTGATCGTTGTTTTGGTGTTCTTTCTGTTTCCACTAATCCAGCCACTAATATTCAACCCACCCAAGCCACTTTAAACGGAGACCTTATAAACATGGGAGGAGATCCCTCTTGTGATGTCTGGTTTGAATGGGGCCAAACAATATCTTATGGAAATACAACTAATTCACAGTCAAAAAGTTCAACAGGTACTTTTTCAGATATAATTTCAGGCCTAAGCACTGGAACAACTTACCATTTCAGGGCTGTAGCCCAAAATAGTTCAGATACTGTCTATGGTATTGATAGGTCATTTGCAATAACTACATCTCCTTCTGTAATTACTAATCCAGCCACTAATATTCAACCCACCCAAGCCACTTTAAACGGAGACCTTATAAATATGGGAGGAGATCCCTCTTGTGATGTCTGGTTTGAATGGGGCCAAACAATATCTTATGGAAATACAACTAATTCACAATCAAAAAGTTCAACAGGTACTTTTTCAGATATAATTTCAGGCCTAAGCACTGGAACAACTTACCATTTCAGGGCTGTAGCCCAAAATAGTTCAGGTACTTCTTATGGGAGTGACGAATTCTTTCTTGCCAGTACTATTGTTTCTTCTAATTCTCCTTTTGCTACAGCTTATTCTTTTCAAAGAAAAACCTGGTATGACGGAACAAGATACTGGATATCGTTTCATTCTGATGAAAACAACAGAATAGAGTTTTGGCATTCTCTTGAAGGCCTGGTTTGGACAGAAAATAGTGCTGGCCGTATTTTGGCTGATACCAATGATTTTTCAATAGAAGCTGATTTATCAAATTTATTTATAGCTTATAAAGACGGAAATGAAATAAAAGCA
>Ga0209635_10004132_pt1 | contig 11388 bp, 7 predicted proteins | sample DeeMarSWOR230_32_FD_187463 | JGI IMG/M metagenome (GOLD analysis project Ga0209635, IMG submission 187463) | Marine sediment microbial communities from White Oak River estuary, North Carolina - WOR-2-30_32 (SPAdes) (version 2) | ecosystem: Environmental > Aquatic > Marine > Intertidal zone >...
TACAATAATGGAAATTATTAAAATTGAATTTTTAAATATTTTAAAATATATTGAAGTTAAATATTAAATTTAATAAATTTTTAATAAAATGATGTTAATTTAATACATTAAATAATTCTTCCAATGGTGTCTATATATTGAATGATGAGGAATATAAATACTGTATAATTAAAGACAATATTATCTATATAAAAAGTGATTTTAAACAAAAAAAAAAAGAATATGGAATTGTAACATTAAATAAAAAACTCATTGATACCTTACAAGAAAGTATTGATTTACTTTCAAGATCCCCGTTAATTTCTCCAAAATTTAGTGAAAGAATTGAAACATTTCTATTACCTAGATTTGCTGAAATAATTGAAATTTTATACACAATGAAAACCTTACCTCCTGAAATTGGAATCGAAATCACAAGAGAAAACCTAAAAGATATCAATAAGGGGCTTACTTCTGGTTCTGTTATCACAAAATTAGATGAAAAAGGTTACTCAGCAAATGAGTTAAAGGAAACCCTTAAAGAAGTGAAATTTGCTAAATAAATTATTATCCATAAATTCCATGTTATCTTTTATAACCTCATTTAATTCATTAATAAAAAAACAAATAGTTCTTTTATCTTTACTTTTTTAAAAATGTTTTTTTAGTAAAATATAGCAAATTTCCTGTAATTTAGATAATTATAAAAACTATCTTATAAGCAAAAAGTAAATAACTGCTTCATATTTGCTATTGAATAATAACTAAAAAAATAGTAATTGTTATTTTACTTACTGTATATCATTAAATAAATGATAATTGAGGAATTTAAATTTTTAGATAAAAAAATTCCAATTGAAAGAAAAGATGAAATTGATTCTTCTTATAAAATTAAATCTTATATAGCGAATTTAAAAGTAATGGAAGAAAGGAAAATTCCTCAAAAGGAAATTAAAGATCTCCTTGCTCATTTTTTTAATACTAACAAAACTATCTCAAGAAAAACCAAAAATTCAATATCTAAAATAATTTATTCTCAAACAGATAGAATATTAGTTCTTATTACTAACTTAGGTAAAGATATTATATTAAACCGAAATCGATTAAGTAGAGATTATGGCTGGTTTTTTTTCATAGAAAAATCTGAGAAGAAGGAAAAAGAATCTAAAAAGAAGAAACCCAGAAGAAAGAAGGAATCAAAAGAAGAACACACCATAAGTACAGAAGAATTTCATTTTGAAGAAACAATTATTCCTTTAAAACAAAAGGAAAATATGAGGGCATTATACCGAACAAAAGAATATAATCATTACATGAAAATGATTAAATCCAAAGAAATACCTCAAATTCCAATAAAAGACGTTCTTGAAGATTTTTTCTTTAAAGATCAACTCGTTCCAGTTGAAGAAAAAAAAGGTATTCGAAAGATTATCTATTATCATAAGGAAAAAGTCATCGTTATTAAATCTCTGGTAGGTGATGAAATGTATGAAAACTTAGAGAATTTAGTTAAAAAGTATGGTTATTATTTTTACATAACTGGCGTTCCTGTTGGAAAAAGTGAACTCTGTATTGCAATTGATAAAATTGAAAAAAGATTTGATACTGAATACTTTTCTAATATCTCTCTTAAAAACGATAATGATATGGATATAAGAGTTACAATTTACCCTATAGTCCTTAAGCCGAATCATAATTGCCATATTTTGGGATTAGGAAATATTAACATCTTATTGGACTGCGGTCTTTCAGAAAAAGATGAAGAAAATGAAATAGAAGGGGATTTGCGACATATAGATGATTATCTTCAGAATTTACCTCAATATATTTTGGAAGAAGAGAAAACTAGAAAGGAGATTACAACAGATGATAAAGATGAGATAATTTTAGATACTATTCCAAAAAATCCTAAAATTGATGCCATATTTATATCACATAGTCATTATGATCATGTATCTGGTTTAAAGGAATTAATTAAATTATATCCAGATGTACCTATTTTCTGTTCTAGAATTACTTTAGATTTATATCTCCTGAGGGATTCAAACTTTTTAAAACAAGAAAATCATGAGGAAATTGAAGAAGATGAATACCGAAATATAGTCAAAAATATAATATATGTTGAAAATGGGGTTAAAATCGACCTTAAAGAAAAAAATAGTTATCTATCATTTTTTCATGCTGGTCATATGCCTGGTGCTTTGATGATGTTAGCAAAATTAAACGATTTTAGATTTTTATATACCGGAGATTATACTTACATTGATATTACTCCATTTGCAGGTACAAGACGGTTTTTGGAACAAATATCTCGTCCTATAGACTATTTACTAATTGATGGTACAGCCGCTCAAGAAGATTTTGGAAATATATCAGATCAATTTCATAGTCTAATCTTATTTTTAGAACAAAAAGCAGAATATGGAGATAACTCTTTAATTGGGGCAGATCCCTCAAGTTTGGCTATAAGTTTCATGTTGATCTTTTGGAGATATTTTAGAAAGCTTCAATTACGGCGTGGTTTCAAGAAACGTCCTAATATCTATGTAGACATGATGGTCAGGAAGAATATCCAAGTTATCAACCATCGTTATGAATACATTTATGGCCCAATTTCAAGATTAATTCGAGATAAAGCAAATCCTTTTAATAGTATAAAATTTAGATGGTTTGATTATACTAATTTTAACTTTTTACGTAAAAAAAACAATATCATAATTTCACATCCACCTGATCTTTCTTATGGATTAATAAGAAACATTATTAATAGTATAGGACGAAATCCACATAATTTTGTTTTTCTTGCAGGTTCGATTCATGAATCTCCTGGTGTAGAATTAATTGAAGGTGCTGATGAAATTCAGTTCTCTGAGACATGGAAAATGCCATTTCGAGCATTTCTACTTAATACTTTTGCGCCCCATATTAAAATAAAACTACACGCGGATAAAAATCAATTGAAAGAAATGATTAAAAGTTTAGAGCCAAAAGAAGTCTGTTTTTTCCACCAATCTGCTAAAAAATTAACAGAAGTAGTAGAATATGTAAAAGAGTTAGGTGTTGAAAAAGTTACATTGCCTATAAAGAGAAAACTTCTAATACTGAATTAATAAACTTAAATTATAGGAAACAAACCATAAATCTTTAAGGTAATAGTTACTTATTTTTCATAGAATTACACATACAGTAAGGTGACAAGACATTTACTCTGAAAAGGTAATGGAGCACTTCAGAAATCCACGAAATATGGGTGAAATGAAAGATGCTGATGCAGTAGGTGAATATGGAAATCCTATATGCGGTGATTTAATGAATATATACATTAAAGTGAAAGAGATAAATGGCCAAGAAATAATTGATGACATCTCTTTTCAAACGTTTGGGTGTGCAGCAGCCATTGCAACTTCATCAATGATTACTGAGATCGCTAAAGGTAAAACATTAGATGATGCCGCTAAAATTACCCGAGATGATGTTGCTAACTCATTAGATGGACTTCCCCCCATTAAATTACATTGTTCAAATCTAGCTGCAGATGCATTAAAAGAGGCTATAAAAAAATATCGAGAAAAAAAGAAATAATATCTACTGTAAAAGACTACTATATTCATATTTTTTAAGTTTACTTTCAGATATTATCATGAATTTTTCTAAACCAATAACTGATATAATCCGAGAACGAACATCCCGTCGGACTTATTCAGGGCAACCTCTTGAGAAAGCTATGAGAGAAAGGATAATTAAATTATTAGAAACCCATGATTTAAAAAGTCCATTTAGTAAATTTGCTGGAAAAGCGAGATTCGAACTTATTAGTGTTCCAGAATTTGATCCTAATGAAAGAAAGAAAATAGGAACTTACGGTTTAATTAAAGGAGCTCAAGATTTCATAGTGGGCGCTGTTGAAAAATCTAAGTTTGATCGTGAACATTTTGGATATCTTATGGAAACGATTATATTATCTGCTACAGATATGGGCTTAGGAACTTGTTGGTTAGGAGGTTTCTTTAATAAAAGTCTATTTTCGGCAAAAATTAATAGCGAACCAAATGAAATCGTTCCTGCTATTACTCCTATTGGTTATTATGTTAAAAGAACTGTAAAGGAAAAAGCAATTCGATCATTCATAAAAGCAAATAAACGATTCTCATGGAATAAAATATTTTTCAAAGCAGAATTGAATACACCACTTACTCATGAAGAAGTAGGAAATTATGTTGAATTACTTGAAATGATTAGACTAGGTCCTAGTGCTAGTAATCGTCAACCATGGAGGATTATTAAGGATTTAAACCAGAATATATTTCACTTTTATACTGTGAAAACTAATTCAAAATATAGTAAATTTCCACCTATTGATATCGGAATAGCTGTATGTCACTTTGATCTTACAGCAAAAGAATTAGGTATTAAGGGAACTTGGATCTTTGAAAATCCTCAAATTCTCGGAACAGAGGATCTAATATATAAAATTACTTGGAATGCATGACTTTAGATAAAACCATGATGGTTTTGATCTTAATAAACAAAATTCCGGTAAATTAATTATAAATCAATAACCAAATCTAAATTAATTTGAGAATCAAAATCATAAAAAAGTTTTCAAATTATAATCAAAAGGTATAATTGCTGAACATAGTAATTAATCAATAGAGATAGAGGTGATTTTAATAAAAACCGAATCTATTGAAAAAGTTAAAATTAAGCTTGGTGGAATGACTTGTGCTAACTGTGCTTACAAAATTGAAAATAAGTTAAAGAGTTTAGAAGGTGTAAATAGATCAGTAGTAAATTTTGCTAATGAAGAAGCAACTGTAGAATTCAACCCTAAAATAACAAATTATGATGATTTTAATAAAGCAATTTATGATTTAGGTTATAAGGCTTCATTAGCTAAAATAGATCTTAAAGTTATTGATTCTTTAAATGAATCGGATTATAGAGAACTTGTAAACAGTGTAAAAAAAATTGATGGAATTCATGAAGTTAGAGCCAATATTAAAGCAAGTAAATTATTTATTGAATTTAATGAATTTTTATTGGATGAAAACAAAATCTTCGCAAGTATTAAAAAGCTAGGTTTTACAATTGAGAAATCTGCGGGTGTAATGGATAAGGAGATTGAAAAACATAAAAAAGAAATGAAATATAGGCTTCGAATTTTTGCAATATCATTAATCTTTACTTTGATCATTACACCAATTAGTTGGTTTGTGGAAGAATCCTTTACAAGAAATATGATATTGTTTCTTTTTGCTATTGCTAATTATTTGATTGCAGGTTCTTTTTTTTTAATAGGAGCATACAAATCATTACGAAATAAATCAGCTAATATGGATGTGTTAGTTGCTTTAGGTACAACGACAGCGTTAATTTATTCAATATTAACTACTTTCTTAATTGAAGGTAAAACCTTTTATGAAGCGATGAGTATGATATTATCTTTTTTACTAATTGGAAAATATTTTGAACATAAAACAAAGGGACAAGCATCAGAAGCAATAAAAAAACTAATTGGTTTACAAGCAAAAACAGCAACGTTATTAAAAGATAATCAAGAAATTGAAATACCTATAGAAGAGATCGAGGTTGGTGATATTCTAATAGTAAGACCAGGTGAAAAAATTCCTATAGATGGAAAAGTCATTAAGGGAAAGACTAAAGTTGATGAATCAATGATTACAGGTGAAAGTAAATTTATAAAAAAGGAAGTAGATAGTGAAGTTATAGGAGCGACAGTTAATCAAACTGGTTTGATAAATATAGTTGCTGAAAAAGTTGGTAAAGATACTTTATTATTTCAAATAATTGATTTTGTTAAAGAAGCACAAAGTAAAAAACCTGCAAAACAACAATTAGCTGATAAAGTTAGTAATTATTTTGTTCCAATTGTAGTTTTAATAGCAACAGGTGCCTTCTTATATTGGTATTTAATTGCTCAAATTGGATTAGAGTTATCTTTATTAGTTTTTACTTCAGTAGTGGTCATATCATGTCCATGTGCTTTGGGATTAGCAATCCCTACAGCAGTTATGGTAGGAACAGGTAAGGGTGCAGAAAATGGAATTCTATTAAAAGGTGGAGATTCTTTAGAGGCAATTAACACAATAAATACAATAGTATTTGACAAAACAGGGACTTTAACTGTAGGTAAACCAAAAGTTTCTGTCATTTTAACAGAAAAAGAGTTAGAAAATCAAGGATATGATGAGAATGAACTTTTATTTTTTGCCGGGAGTGCAGAAATAGGATCTGAACATCCAATTGGGCAAGCTATAATTGAAGAAGCTAATCAAAGAAACTTGAAACTTGAAACTCCCGTGGAATTTGATGCTATTCCCGGTAAAGGGATAATAACGGTTATAAATGAGAAAAGTATCTTAATTGGTAATGAAAAATTAATGATAGATCACAATATTTCTTTAAACAGCTTCGATGAGAAATATAGGGAATTTCAGAACCAAGGTATTACAACAATATTAATCAGTATTGACCATAAAATTAGAAGTATTATAGGAATTTCGGATAAAGTTAAAGATCAAGCATTATATGCTCTGGATAAATTAAGGGAAAAAGGATTAGAAATCTATATGATTACTGGGGATAATAAACAAACAGCTCAAATTATTGGAAAAACTTTAAAAATAGATGAAGAACATATTCTAGCAGAAGTTTTGCCTAATGAGAAAGCAATTACAATTCAAAAACTTCAAGAATCCGATGACCATAAAATAATTGGTATGGTTGGAGATGGTATTAACGATGCTCCTGCTTTAGCACAAGCAGATGTCGGAATTGCTATTGGTTCTGGAACAGATGTTGCAATTGAAACAGCAGATATAGTATTAATGAGAGGTGACCTAAGAAATGTAGTATCAGCTATTAACCTGTCTAAAAAAACATATAAAAAAATGATCACCAATTTATTTTGGGCTTTTATCTATAATCTAATTGGTATCCCCATTGCTGCCGGTGTTTTATTTTATGCAACAGGCTTCTTTTTACCACCATATCTAGCAGCGGTTTTCATGGCTTCAAGCTCGGTTTCGGTAGTAACTAATGCCTTGTTTTTAAAAAGATATGAACCTAAAACACCTCAACAAATTGAAGAAGAAAAATTGTTAATTTCTCAAGAAAAAGTTGTTGATCCCGTGTGCGGAATGGAAATTGATCCAAGACGCGCAATTGAATATGAATATAAAGATAAAATCTATCACTTTTGTAGTTCTAACTGTGAAGCTCATTTTAAATTGGATCCTGAAAAGTTTAAGAATTATGATGCTATGGATCCAAAATTAATGCAAATGAGAAGTTCGGACAAAAGTGAAAAAAAAGAAATTATAAAAAAAGAGGATGATAAAAAAATGGGAAAATTAAAATGTATAGAGTGTGGATTAGAACAAGAACTTCCAATGCATTGTGGAAAGCCAATGCATAAAGAAAAAAATCAATTAGTGTGTTGGATGGGAGCCTCCTGTGGTGCACAACCTATTCCAGAGCACCATGGTAAACCCATGGAAGTTATTGAATAAAATTATTGTTAAAAGAGGATAAAAATATGGCTTTATATAAATGTAGCGGATGTGGAAAAGTTATAGACACGATCCCTAAATGTTGTTCGGAAGATATGGTTTTCAATGAAGATGAAAATCGATTTGAATGCTATATGGGTTCAAACTGTGGTTATCTTCCACTCAATGAGTTAAAATGTGAAGACTGTTGTAAATAGTAATCAAACTTAAATTTTTTTTCTTTTTTTTTTCAAATTTTAAAAAAGAATTTTATTCATTCAATCTCTTAAATTTTTCTTTTTTCTATAATTTTTAGCCAAATTTCCAATGTAATAAAAATTGCAAGTCCAATTAAGCACAATAAAGCACCTATTAGGAATGCCATTTGATAAGCAAAAATTTCACTCTTTCCTTCACTAATTAATAGATCAATGAGAGGACCTGAAATAAGAGTCCCTGCTGTACCCCAACTGAGGAAAAAAGTTGTATTATATACCGCAAATAATTTACCTCGCATTCTAGCAGGAATTAATATTGAAGCAATGGCATATGATGAAGCATATATTATAACTTCTGCTGCTCCTATTAAAAATGCTCCAATAAAAATCAACTGTAAATGTATTGTCGTTGCAGTAATAATTAAACCAGTAATTCCAACAGAAGTACCTAATATTAATGTTCTTGCATGCCCAAATTTTTTACTTAAGAACCCTGCGGTAAATCCTATGACTAGAGTGGCAAATGATCGCATATTTGCAATCCAGCTTAGCAACACACTACCTACATTAAAACCAGAATCTAAAGAAAGATATTGAGAAAAAGGTACTGCTATACTATTTCTTCCGAAATTTATAAAAATTAATGATACAATAAATATGATAAAAACAAATACATGATTTTGATTATTTTCAGTTCTGTTTGTTGAATTTTCTTGTTCTGTAGTCTCAATCCTTACTCCTCCTTCTGGTGTAAAGAACATTGGAATTGTTGAAATAAACATCACAAACGAAGCTATTATGAAAAGTGATCCATTTCTAAACCCATAACCTTCATCATACAAATATCCCCCAAGAAATATCCCAATCATTCGTCCTATACCACCTAAACTCGTTAATTGTCCCATAATTTTACTACGTTCCCGAGAAGGGTATAAATCACTTAATAAAGCACTCCAACCGATGTTTGACATAGACCAAAACATTTCAATACAGGTTAATCCTATTATTATTATCCACCCTACAATTAGATAATTATTAAACGCAGTGTGGATCCCCCAAACTATTATAGTTCCTAACCCTGCTAACAACTCACCACTTATTATTAAGGTTCTTCTACGCTGAAGTTTATCACTAATAGGTCCCCACACAAAATTTTGAAATATAACAGAAGCAATCATTGGTAGTGTGGCGTAGAGGGTTGTTATTGTAACAGATAACCCTAAAAACTCTCTCATATATATCGATAAATAGGTATAGAAAAGACCTCTCCTAAACATTGCTAACATTTGAAAGGAAGATAATCCTGTAAAAATTTTGAAAGGAGATTTTATATCTTTTCTAGTAGACAAATTTGTCATATTAATTATTTGAATAGGTTTGAATAAGTAAATAATATTTCTTTTCTAAAAATTTCTATATATTAAAAGAATGAATAAAAAAATTATAAAACAGCAATTATCAAACAAAGCTTTTATTAAGATCATTCAATTTTTTTCAAGTAAATTACTTTTCAAATACTTTTGTCCATTTTTCTAACTGTCTTAACAATTTTGGAGTATTTGGGACTTGAGTAATTTGTTCCTCATATAAAGGATAATATTTATGCAAATTATTAAGTAATTCTATCCAAGATTTTTGATTTTCTCTTTGATTTGGTATTTCTTTTTTCAATTGAAAAATAATTCTTTTCTCTTTTTTAGCTTTAAGAGCTTTTAAGAAATTTTTAGTGACTAATACTCTGAATTCTAAGTAATCTTCTGGTCTAAAATTAGCTAATGAATAGCACATATTATCATCAGAAAAAGGTAAGAATTTTATTAATTTATCCCCTGGTACTTCAGGATTATCGAGTAAAGTAAGTTCTATACCGGTTTTGTCAAGACCTTCCAAAATCTGATTCAATTCTCCCGGGTTTACTTTTGTTTTTCGCTCAACTTGATTTGAAATTTCTGAAAATGGAATATAAAACACTGGATTTTTTTCAGGATTTTCAATCCGATAAAAATATTCAGCTTTTATTATATCCAATATATGATTCTGTAAATCAGTAACTAAATCATCAGCAGTAAATGAAATTTGGGTTTCCTTTAATTTTTTTTGAAAAATAGCTTTATCTCTCTGTTTTTTACCATAACCAGCAGAAAGTGAGGATATAAAACCACCTGCTACTTCACCTTCTTCTTCTCTTCTACCTAATCTGCTAGTCCTACTTTCTGCTTCCAATGCTCTTTTATATATTCTATCACTAAGATATTTCCTAGCCTTTTGCTCAGCAATACCTTTTTTCTCAAATTTTTCTGTAACTGAAACAAAATCAATCATCTTAACTGGCTTTCCCATCTTCTCTTTCTTTTCTGTAATGAGGATGTCCATATCTTTCTTTGCTAATTGTTCAAGAAGATCATAAACATTTCTTTTAGATAATTGAGTAGCTTTAATTAATTCACGTTCAATTATTTCAATAGGATAAGCGTCACCTCTTCTTATATACTCGCTCCTAATAATTGAATAAATCTTATCATGACTTCGCTCCTCTTCAGTTACCGTTTCTTTTTGCAATCTCATAAACATTGATGTTTCATGAGGTTTTATATAATAAACTAATAATGTTGTACCTAAGAAAAAAATCATAAGCACTGAGATAATATATTTATCCCACAACAATATCTCCCCTACGTTGGTTGCTATTTGATTTGGTATTTCATTTGCAAGAGTGAAGCGTGTTAGTGTTTGAGCAAGTACACAACCTAAACATAAAAGAATTAAACCATCCTTTTTGAAGATTAGTATACGCCATCCAAGAGATTTTCCAAGCTTTTTTACTATTCGATATAAAAAGTACATTGATATAATAAATTCGAATACAAAAATATATGAAACTAAAGAACCTGTCGTTCCTATTGTTGCATTAAATGCAGTAATTGTTTCATCTTGAAGCAACATATAGATACTAATTTGTAAAATTTGAAAGAAAAAAATAAAAAAAACTATCATTGAGAAAGTAAAATTATCAAACGTTCCAGCTCTTTTAGTTTCAGCTCGACGTCTGGTTGACACATATTCAAAGATTATAAAAACCAATGTCATCACTAAACTAAAGTAAATTAAAGGCATAATCCTTGTCATCTCTAGATCATAAACTGCAGCAGCAGCGCTAGGATCAGCTGGTTCAAAAAAATCTAAAGCTAGGACTACTAAAAAACTTCTGTAAAACAATGAAATAATAACAAGAATAGCTAAAATAAAAAAAGGAATTATCACAGCAAAAAAGTATCTTGGAGCTGAATACTTTTTAATGAATCTAGCTTCGATTTTTGTTGAAAATTTTCTTGAATAAATATAAAATCTACTACTTAATAAGAATAACCACATCATTGCTAACGTTAACAAGTACGTCATAAAGTTAATACCTGTTCCAATATAGAGAAAAAGGATATATAGCAAAACAATGAGACCACAATATAATATTAACTGTTTTATAGCACTGTGTTTTTCAAAAATAAAGATTCTTAATTTATCTATACTAAGAAGAAAGGATAGAACTAGAAAAAAAGCTACAATTGTATTTGAAAAGGCAAATGGATTCCCAAACGTTAAAAAATTTAACCAATCCTCTCCAGGAAGATTTATTGCCGTAATTAATACTAAAGAATAAAAAATAAATATAAAATATAATCCGA
>Ga0209635_10004133_pt1 | contig 11387 bp, 9 predicted proteins | sample DeeMarSWOR230_32_FD_187463 | JGI IMG/M metagenome (GOLD analysis project Ga0209635, IMG submission 187463) | Marine sediment microbial communities from White Oak River estuary, North Carolina - WOR-2-30_32 (SPAdes) (version 2) | ecosystem: Environmental > Aquatic > Marine > Intertidal zone >...
CTTCCGGAAGAATTTCAGTTGGAGGGAAATCCCCCTTAACGGGGGGGATAAAGGAAGCCAATGCTGGAACAGATTTTCCACAGAGATTAGCCAGAATGCAAATAGCAGCTATTATTGTAGAGGGTCAGCCTAAAGGTGATGATTATCATATGCTTAAAATTTCTATAGATAAAGTTGAATTCATTAATGCTAATAAATATGTTGGAAAAGGATTATATCAAGTGTATAAAGATTTATTTAAAGAATTTGGAAATAGGGTAAGCATTTGTGCTTGTGGTATTGCAGGAGAGTTAATGGGTGCTGCTTCGGGAATCTGTTTTAATGATCCTGAAGGTTTGCCAAGTAGGTACGCAGGAAGAGGTGGTCTTGGTGCAGTTATGGCATCAAAGGGTTTGAAGTTTATAGTTGTTGATGATACTGGAGCTCCTGGAGTTGAGATCAAGAATAAAGAACTCTTTGATCAAGGTAGAGAAAAATTAAGAAAAGCACTTGCAGAACATGACGTCACAAAACCAGATGGTGCATTAGCTTCTTATGGTACTGCTGTTTTGGTTAATATAATAAATGAAGCTGGAGGATTACCTCAAAGAAATTTCTCTAGCGGTCAAGATGATAGAGCGGCTAATATTTCTGGTGAAAAGAAAGCTGAGGAAATTAAAATAAGAGGTGGTACAAGGCCTCATCATTGTAATCCTGGTTGTGTAATTCGATGTTCAGAAGTATGGACTAAACCTGGTGGAAAGGATCCTGTTGGTGTACTTGAGTATGAATCTGTATGGGCTTTAGGAGCTAACTGTAGCATTTATAATCTTGATGATATAGGTGAGCTGAATCGTGCTTGTAATGATCTTGGATTGGATACAATTGAAGCAGGTGATACTATTGCTGTGGCAATGGAAGGAGGTATGCTAAAATTTGGAGATGGTAAAGGTGCCTTAAAAGTAATGGATGAAATTCGCAAGAAAACCCCGACTGGGAGAATTTTAGCCAATGGTTGTGCTTTCACAGGTCAGGCATTCGGAGTTACTAGAGTGCCAGCAGTTAAGGGTCAAGGATTCCCTGCTTATGATCCAAGAGCAATAAAAGGGATTGGAGTTACATATGCAACAACCCCAATGGGAGCAGATCACACAGCAGGTTATGCGATCGCCACAGAAATTATGGGTGTTGGTGGAACTGCTGACCCAAGAGATACAAATAAGTCTGAATTGTCTAGAAATCTACAGGTAGCCACAGCTTACCTTGATTCCACAGGATATTGTCTTTTCACAGCCTTCGCCGTTCTTGATATTCCCGAAGGATTAGAAGGAATGATACAATCTGTAAATGGCGTTCTTGGTAAAGAAGTAGATTTAACCGAGCTAGGAATGAAAGTAATAACAACTGAAAGAGATTTTAATAAAGCGGCTGGATTTACTGCTGCTGATGATAGAATTCCAGAATTTTTGAGACAAGAGCCAGTAGCACCATCTGGTGAAGTTTTCAATGTGTCTAATGAAGAGTTAGATAAAGTTTGGGGCGCTTAAGGGATTTTAAATATGGCAATTCTAGTGAAATTTTTCGGAGATTTAGCTAAAAAAGTGTCACAAAAAGAAACTAGGATCGAAAGTCCATTTAGTCTTAAGATTGAAACTCAAGGAATTGAATATATTGCAGATATATTAAAAAAATACTCAATTGAAAAAAGCGAAACCAGCCATATTTTTGTTAATGGCATCTATGCTGGATTTAGAAAAAGGGTAAAGGATGGAGATAGAGTTGGCATATTTCCTAAAAATATGGGATTATTATACAAATGGTATTTTACGAGAGTTGAAGATGACTGAGGAAATTGAAAATATCTCGGTTGTTGTAAAATTTTTTGCTGACTTTAGAAAATATGGACCAGAAAAAGCAGAAATAAGCATACCAACGGGAAGTAAAATTGAATATCTTCTTGAAAAATATGAAATACCAACAACAAAGCAAAATATAATAATCCTTATTAATGGTTTACCCCATAAAAAGGCTGATGACAAAATTGAAGATGGTGATATAATAGCTATTTTCCCTCCTATCGCTGGAGGTTAATAAGAAAATTAAATTTCTTTTTTATTTTTTTTAGGTTTTTTACATAAATTTAAATCTATAATATTTTTTTTTTCCGTTTGATAATCACTCAATTTTTTAATTATTTATAAAATATAAAGAGAATACTAAATACTAATTGCATTAATACATAATAAATATCAATTTGAGTATTTTTCAAGAAGATTTTATTATTGAGTAAAAAGAAGTTGAGCAAGAATTGAAAGAGTTAGAAGATCGATATCGATTAATTACTGAAAATTCTAATGACCTAATACGGATATTTGATAAAGATTTTAATTTCGAATATATTAATGAGGCTAATCACCTTAAACAACTTGGCTATTTAAAGCAAGATTTAGTAGGAATGAACGCCAATATAATAGTTCATCCTGATGAGTATGATCAAATTGATGAAATGATTAAACAAATGCTTAAGGAAGGAGAAGCAAGGAGAGAGGGAAGAATCAAGCACAAAAATGGTGAATGGAAGTGGTATGATATCTGGGCATCACTAATTGAATTTCAAAATGATAACTGGAAAGCTTTACTCATATCAAGAGATATAACTGAAAGGAAAATTGTAGAACAAAAGCTACAAGAGTCTGAGAAGATATTAAATGATTTTATCCAGTCAGCAACAGATAGCATTACAATATGGGATTCAAACCTTAATTTATTAGAAATTAATGAAATTGCTTTAGAACGTATGGGTATGCATAAAAAAGCAATAATAGGAAAAAATATGCTTGAAATTATTCCAGAGATCAAAGAAACTGGTAGATATGATAAATATTTAGAGGTTCTCAAAACAGGGAATTCTATAACTTTTGAAGAGATTAAAACACTACCTAACATTAAAGAAGGTTATTATAACATTAATGCTTTTAAAGTAGGAGATGGAGTTGGAGTCATGAGCTCTGATATCACTGAACGTAAATTTGCAGAAGAAAAGTTAAAGGAGTCAGAAGAACGTTATCGGTTAATTGTTGAAAATGCTGGAGCCGTCGTTTGGACAACAGATATGAATTTAAATTTAACCTATGTAAGCCCTAATAGTCCAAAAATATTAGGTTATACTGTTGAAGAAGCAATATCTCTACCTATCAATACGAGACTAACAGATCAATCGATGGCAAAAATAACAAATATTCTTAAAGATGAGTTCAAAATAGAAGCAAAAAAAGTTAAAGACTTAGATCGTTCACGTACTTTTGAAACTGAGCAAATACATAAAAATAGTTCTATTATTCCTGTAGAAATAACAATTACATTTTTAAGAGATGATAATGGAAATGCTACCGGAATTTTAGGGGTGTCACGTGACATTTCTGAGCGAAAATTAGCAGAACAAATGTTAAAAGATTCGGAATTACGCTTTCGTGAGCTATATGAAGAAGCTCCAAATGGTTATTTTTCGATAAGAACTGATGGAAAAATAATAAGATGTAATAAGGCTGTAACTAATCTTCTTGGTTATTCCAATGAAGAACTTTTGGAAATGTCTGTATTTGATTTATATGCGGATACAGAGGATGGAATCTTAAAAGCCAAAGAATGTTTTCAAACATTTCTTAACGGAGAGCAAATTAAAGATGAGGAGCTCCAAATGAAACAAAAAAATGGTGAATATATATGGATAAGCTTGACTGTAAAACCAATATTAGATGGAAATGACAAGATTATTGAATCACAATCCATGATAATAGATATTAGAAAACGTAAAAAAGCTGAATTAGAAGTTGCCAATTTAGCGAAATTTCCTTCTGAAAATCCATCAGCTGTATTACGTGTTGATCGCGAAAAAATTATTTATGCTAATAAAGCTGCAGAGAACTTATTTGATATACGTTCAGAAGATAAGCTTCCTAGGATATTAAAGAATTATGTGGAAAACACATATAATGAAAAAATAGTTAAAAGTTTTGAAGTCAACCTAAAAGATAGAATCTATTCCTTAACTATAACGCCTGTTAAAGATATTGATTACGTGAATATTTATGGAATGGATATTACTGATAGAAAAGTTGCTGAACAAAAAATTATAGATTCAGAGAAAAAATATCGTGATGCGTTTGAACGTGCGAATCTTTATAAAGATTTATTTGCCCATGATATTAACAATCTCCTACAAATTATTAATTCTTCCGCAGAACTCATTTCTTATCAACTCAATGGAGTAGAAAATGTTTCGGACATCCAAAATATATCCAAAATTATAAAAAAGCAAGTACAGAGGGGATCTAAATTAATAACAAATGTCAGGACTCTCTCTGACCTTGAAGATAAGGATATAGAACTTAGATTATTAGATTCATGTGAAATATTAAAAAATTCTATTGATTTCATAAATAAAGCTTATTCAGAGAGAGACATAAACATAAGTATCAATTGCAAAGAAGATAAATATTTAATAAATGCTAGTGAATTATTGCAAGATGTATTCGAGAATCTTTTAATTAATGCTATAAAGTATAATGAGAATCAAAAGATTGAGATTGATATAAATGCTTTAAAAGAATTAAAAGAAAACAGGAATTACATTAAATTTGAATTTATAGATAACGCAATGGGTATCCCTAATGATAAAAAAGGGATATTATTCAAGGAAGGTTATAGGAGAGAGAAGGGCACTAAAGGGATGGGGTTAGGCTTGTCATTAGTTTATAAAATTGTGCATAGTTTCAACGGTAAAATCTGGGTTGAGGATAGAATTGAAGGAGATTATACAAAAGGAAGTAAATTTATTCTTCTAATTCCAGAATATTCTTATTAATTTAATTTTTTACGCTAAATACCTTAAAGATATTCACTCTTAACTCGTGTAAACATTGTAAAGATTAGGATTGCAATTCCGGTGAATATAAAAAACCAATAAACGCTCCATGTTGCGACTACAAATCCTGTTACTATATTAAGTAGGGCCATTGAAAGGCTCTGGAACATATTTATTGTACTAAGAACTGTTGCTCTATTTTCGGACTCGATTTGTTTATTAATTCCATGCATATAAATTAAAAACCTTGGATATCCAAACCCAACAATAATAAAAAGAATTATAACTCCTAGAATAGGATTTGTTGTTAATCCTAAGGATATAAAAGCTATTCCATTAATGATGTCCACAACAATTAAGAATTTTAATTTTTTTTCAATTTTCTTAAGAATTTTAGGATACAAATATGCAAGTGATGCGTTTGTTAAATTCATTCCAGAAAGAATGAACCCCCATATCAACCGATCAACTCCAATCGCATCAAGATAAGGTTGATAAGTCCAAAATAGAAGGAAGATCAAGATATTAATAAACAGTCTATCAATACTGAGAATTCTTAATATTTTATTTTTCTTTAATTCCTTAAATCCGTCCTTGATGATAGATAAATACCTTTCTGTTTTAACTTTATTATCGTACTTAGGTTCATGATATGTCAGGGAAACAATAAATGCTCCAATATAAATAATCCCCAAGCAAGTCATGGTAAATTGTAAAGATACATATTCAGCTATAAATGGACCTAGTGGTGCTGAAATAGTTAAGGCAATTAGATTCACTACTCGGATATTTCCCATAACTTTTGGCAGTTTATCTTCCTCACCAGATATCTTTAATGAGCTGTATAAAAATGCTTCATCGGTTCCCGAGATTAAGGAAATACTAAATGCCCATAAGGTTTCTGCTATATAAAATAAGAATATGTTAGGAATAATACTATATGCAAAAGCTGCCATAATCACTGTCAAAGCAGAAAGCATTAATCCCTTTTTTCTTCCCAAGTAATCTGCAATAGCTCCGGAAGGAATTTCTAATAAAAAAATCACAAACATAAAATATGCTTGCAAAATCATTTGTTCTGGAAATGAAAGTCCCCCCCATTTACTCATATAAATAAAATAAACAGCTCTAACAGTATGAATTCCTAAAATGAAATGATACAAATATGCCTTATATATGTTTAGTCTGTATTTCCTCCTATCGTGCTCTTTACTCATCAATTCTTGTTCAGATTTCATTTTATTATGCTTTTATAAGATTTGAACTTCAGAATTTGTATATGTCTAATAATATGTGATAATTCTTCATATTATTAATAGAACTCTATGTGAAGTAATATTGAAGTAGGATTTGAGAGTGTAGAATTAATAATTTTAAAAATAAAAAAAAGATAAGAAGAATTTAATTTTGATAATTATATTTACATTAATTTCATAGCCAAGTCCATGTCCTCGAGAGTCAACTTCTTCCTCCCAGCATGACGAGTCATTTCCAAAGCTTTATTTGTGACTCCTTTAGCAGTTTTCTCCAAATAATCTATCAGAGCATCTACTGCATCCCGTGCCACCATCTCAGCAGCATTATCTTTCATTAACTTCCGAACAGGACTCCAGGCAAATACTTTTTTAGCCATATTTTTTTCCTCCACTTTATAATTTCATATAATTTTTCTCAAAGTTCACATTTTTCAACATGAACTTTATTATATTATAATACTTCTTTCAAATATTTAAAAGTTGCGTGAAATTTCCGATAGAATATGTTTTGGTTAATAATTTCACCCGATCGACAAAAGTACGATGTCTGAGAAGAAAAGCCATAGAAATAGTTCTGAGCCATTAGATCAGAGATTTTTTTCAATCTTCAAATTTGTGATTTAACGATTGTAATACTCGTTAATTTCAATCTAAATTTGTTTAAAACTGTCCCAATTAACCAAAAACTTCTTATATATTATCTAGACTAAATTATTGTTAGTTTTTTAAAATATTGATTAATATCAATCAATATTGAAATAATTTCTAAGTTTACTTTAGATTTTAGGGCCAATAACAAGATTACTCTAACTCAATTGATAAAACTAAATATATTAAATTTATGAATAACAATTATTATTAATTAAAAATAGCTAAGGCTTAATTTATATGGAAGGGAAGATTTTAATTACAGCAGCAGCGGGGAATGTAGGCTCTGAAATTGTGAAGGCGTTAAAAAAAAATAATATTTCCTTTAAAGCTGCTGATATTAAGGATGTCAGGGACGTTGTGGGAAATGATATAGATTATGTATATTATGATCTAGAAAATCCTGAAACTTATGATGACGCATATAAAGATGTGAAGAAAATGTTTTTGAATCGTCCTCCTCATATGACGGAATTTAAAAATTCTATTTTTCCGGCTATTGATGCTGCTAAGGAAGCGAGTATTGAACATATTGTATTTTTATCAATGATAGGTGTGAATAAGAGAGTTCCGCATTATAAAATCGAAAAATATCTAATTAAAACTGGCATTAATTATACTTTTTTGAGAGCAAGTTTCTTCATGCAAAATTTAATTAATGTCCATGGAGAAATTATACGAAAAGAAAAAGATCTTTTAATTCCTGCTGGTAAGGGAAAAATTAGTTTTGTAGATATTCGGGATATAGCCGCTGTTGCAGTAAAAGTATTTAGAGATACATCAGGTGCTTTTCTAAACAAAACACTTAATTTGTCTGGCTGCGAAGCTCTAGATTTTTATGAGATTTCTGATCTAATGACAAAAGAATTAGGGAAAAAAATCACCTATTCTAATCCTAAATCAAAAGTTTTTGTAAATAAAATGTTAACATACGGATTTCCTAAAGATTTCGTTAAAGTAATGAAAATGATATATTTTATTGTTAGACTAGGGAAAGCAGATCAAATATATCCTGATGTAGAAGAAATTTTAGGAAAAAAACCCATAACCATGAGACAATTCATCAAGGATCATACTGATAGGTGGTTAGAATAAAAAAAAACAAATTTTTTAATAATAGCTTTAGTGATTATTATATACAAAATAACTAAAAATGATAAATTCAAATGTTATTTGTCGAATTAAGTCCAGAAATGCAAATTTCAGGAGCACTTGCTTTTATTCATAATCTCATAACAATTCTACTAAGTATTTTAGTACTTTCAAAAGCAATAAAAACAAAAAAATCAATGCTTTATATCTTTTCGATTTTTATGTTATTTTCAGCTGCGGGTTACTACCAGGTTGGTCTTAATTACATATTTTGGGTTTTTACTCAAAATATTTTTACTTATCAGATAAAATTATTGATAGGCACTGCGGGAATAGGAATTGCAACAGTTTCTTGGCTTTACATATACTTTGTCATGTTATTTAAAAAAAAAGTAAAATATACAGTGATAGGTTATGTTATTTATGTTATTATTTTCTACATTTATTTGATTTATTTCCTTTTTATAGCCTCTGGTGCTCCTATCCTAGAAATGATTGGTTCAGATATTTTTCCTTATGAAATTAATTATACTGGTTTCGTATTAATAGCTTTTCTTAGTTCTCTTATTATTAATACAATTACCACTTATCATTTAGGTATTGTATTGATGAGAAAGAGACAGAGTCGTGAACTTCAATGGAAAGGTAGGTTTTTAGTGATCGGTATGACAATTATTATGATTTCGGTTAATATTGATTTGATGATTGCAGATATAATTGAGATAATTATCATTATCAGGATTCTAGGAATTATCGGAATATTCTTCATTTACCTCGGATTTATTTTACCGAATTGGATAAGAAAAATTATACACATAGAATTAAAGAAATAAATAATTCAAGTTAAAATTCTATTTTTTTTTATAAAGAAAAAGAGTTCTATTATCCTAAAGGCTTTATAAGTATAGAAGAATCTTTTTTAATTTCTAAAAGTGTGAACGCCGTAAATTATCAGATTATCATCTTCAAATATCTGATTTATAGCTTTTTACTAATTTAATAATTCTATTATCCTAACAATCTTATTCAATTTAAGTTAAATTTAGCTAAGATTCATCCTATAAGAATTATGATTTCATAACTTTTTTCGCATCACATAAATTCCCTTCAATTCTTTAAATACGGAAAAACCTTCCGAAAGAAATAGGGAGTATGGACCATGATAGTTATGAGCATCTGATTTATCATTTTTAACTGGATAAGATTCGACATAATCATATTTCTTGCTTTTATAATATTCGCATACTTCTTTTAAGAGCAATCTAGCAACACCTTTCTTTCGATAAGAAGGATCGATTAAAAAACAAACTATACCTGCGATTTTCTTTTCACCATCAGCCTCATCTTTAAAAAGAACATATGAATAATTTTCTTTTGAATTAGCATTACACCATCCAACCGGTTTTTCATCTAAATACGCAAAAAAGCCTTTCATCTTTCCAGAAGTAATTAGTGCCTTGGATGAATTTCTATTTTGTTCTTTGGTTCTTTTAGCCCACTTTTTCCTTGAACCCTCGATATGATAAAATTGACAATAACAACCAGCCCAATCGGGATTATTAACAAATCCAACGTTATCGAAAAAATGTAAAAAATCTTCCATTAAATCTGAAGTTAAAGGTCTAATTATGATATCCATTATAATCTCACTTTCTCTTAACTATTTAATTTTTATCATATTTATTTATAATTCTTATTATGATAAGTTTTAATTTTATGAACTATAATTTCAAAGAGAATGAAATTAAGATTAAAGTATTAGATATAATCAGAGATTTATTACTTTATTGCCCTGGTATTTACAATAGCATTTAGCATTACTTTAAGATTTTCAAACATCTGTTCTCTAAAGTCAAGACCGATTTTAAGAAATAGAATGGAAACTAACTTTTCCTCTAAATCTTCTTCGATATGGAATTGTTCCATTAGCCGAGATAAATTACTGTCATCAATAACTCTCAATCCAACGATTATAACTCTCTTTTTTCTTATTTTTTTAATTATATCAATTAAAATATCTTTCCATTTAGGATCAATATCTTCTTTATCCCGTGCATCAAAAATTACAAACGCACCGTCTGTATTTGCAAGATTATAATTATCATAAGGAAAATTATTAATAATTAAACCATTTTTATATGCAAATAACTGTTCTTGAGCACTGTCTTTAATTGTTGAATATTCACCTAGTTTGTCTAACTCGGTTATAGTATGGAAACCAGGACTCCAATTCAAGTTTTCAGTAATAAAGGATAATTCTAGAATAATAAGCTTTTTCAAGGTGGAAATTATGAGATCTGCTAATTCATCTTTAATCATATCTTTTTCTTTTTGCTTTATTCTTAATATATAATGATATGCAATCAACTTAAAAGCATCTGAAACGTTGGTACCATCTAGAGCGCTCGTTTCTGTATAAGATAATCCCTTTTCTGAAAGAGCATTTGCCAAATCTTCTCCCTGTTGAAATGAAACTACTCTATGATCCTCTAAATCTGTTTTATTACCAGCAATCACCATAGGTATCTCTTCTTCTTTAATATATTCTGTTATTTCATCATACCAATTTTTAACATTATCAAATGATTCGCGATTCGTGATATCATAAACAATAAAAGCTGCCTCAGCTCCAGAATAATACAACTTTCTGAACCTTTTAAAGTATTGCTGAGCTCCTATGTCCCATAAAGTTAAATTAATTTCATTTCCTTGAAAGGTAAACGTATGTGCTAAAATATTTAAACCGATGGTGGGACGGTAATCAAAAGAAAACTTCCGTTCTACAAATCTACGAATAATAGAGGTCTTACCAACTTCATGATCCCCGACAATAACAAATTTAAATGCATATGCTCCCCTTTCTTCAAGATCACCGACTTGGTATATTTGTTGTTTAAGTTTTTCATGTCTGTCCACTTCCTCCTCAAAATTTGGAATGGCTAATTGAAGTAAATCATCTTCCTGAGCGTGTAATATCTGTGCACTCTTCTCGGTGAGGAAATAAGCATAAGGTGATATTTCGTCAATAGAGGCCATGCTTGTCAAAATTAGGCTTAAAATTCTTTCTTGATCAATTGAAACAAATAATAATCTATATTCGTCAGTATCAAAACTAGCGGTACCAAATTTCTGAAACGCAAACTCATTTCTTATTCTTTCAAGTACTGGATTGATTAAAGTAGTCAAGACGGAAACAATTTCAAGGTCACTACTAATATCTTTTCTTTTTTCTCCAGCGATAATTAAACCTTCAACGTCAGATATAATAACTGCTTCCAGTTGCTGGAATCTATCTAAAAAACTACTTAATAACTCACGAAAAAGTTTATTCCTTTTAATAACCAATTAAAGCGCCCCTTTTTTTTGATTTAGATCAATTTTAATCTTAAATTATACTTACAAATAATATAGCAACCCATATTTTTAAAAATGGTTATTTATTAATCATTATTTTCTACAGAAAATGAAGGATAAAGAATAGTTCTAACTTAAATCTTTGATTGAGTTTAACATTACTTCCAGTTGATCATAGATTTCAAGGCGATATT
>Ga0209635_10004138_pt1 | contig 11377 bp, 7 predicted proteins | sample DeeMarSWOR230_32_FD_187463 | JGI IMG/M metagenome (GOLD analysis project Ga0209635, IMG submission 187463) | Marine sediment microbial communities from White Oak River estuary, North Carolina - WOR-2-30_32 (SPAdes) (version 2) | ecosystem: Environmental > Aquatic > Marine > Intertidal zone >...
GGTTTGTTTTTTCGGACTGCGAAATCATCTTTTTTTCTGTAATCCTTTGTTAATACACACTTTGCATCAATTTTACCTTTTAGGCAATTGGGTTTGATTGGGTTTGAATTGGGTTTGTTTTTTCTCCGCCCGAAAGCGGTTTGATTTTTGTATACCCTTGTATTATATAGATTTACATTCATTTGGGCATTCTGTAAATTGGGTTTGTTTTGCATTTTTTGCTGATAATTTCGTACGTAATCTTTCGTAGGTTTTGTCTGGTATGTCGTATTTGCCCCGCACCAATTAGTCGTGCCCAGCACCAAAAAAGCACGTCGATTTGGTGTCGGACAATTGGTGCGGGGTCTACGCTGCGCCCCGAGATTCTCGATGATAGATGGTTGTGATGGCTCATTAGTTAAGATAGACAATATAGATAATATGGATAAGTAATTAAGCTCTAATCTGGATCCCCGACTACGACATTCGAGGACAAGCTTGGCGGTTCTCCGCAAAACTGCCGCCGACTGGCGGGTTACGTTAGCCTTCTGACTAACAGGTGGGTATTTTAACATATTTTTAAACAGAAGTCAATAAAAAAATAAAAAAAGAGTTCAGAAGAAACAGTGGGAAAAAGAGGGCTGACAGGGTCTTAAGCTGCCAGCCCTTTGGGCAAATGTAATGGTGTGTGGTTATTCAGGGCGTTTTTTTCTTTCTGAGCTGGGCTATTGGGCAAGGGCTACGACTTCCTCTGGGCTCAAGGCACGGTTGTAGATACGTACATCATCAATCAGGCCGGACCAGAAGGTGCCTGCTTCGAGTTTATTGCCGGCTCCGATTTGTAGATCCCCATAGAGAAAGCCCGTCACATATGTATCCGAAGCAACTTCAATGTCATCAACGTAGAGAATTCTACTGGAACCATCCCACACCAGGCCTACGCGGTGCCAATCACCGTTTGTGATCACTGTCTGCGACTGCAGCGGGCGGCTGGTCTTCATATAAAAAGTCATATCCGACATTAAGCTGCCGTCGGTTGAATCAGCACTGAGCCAATCCGAACGATTGGCCTGAGATAAAATCACCTGATCGGGGGCTCCATCCCTGACCCAGGTAAATACGCTAAATGAGTCAGGATTAGCCACTATGACACGTGGTATGCTGATAAAATCATCGATACCATCGAACTCGAGTGCTCCGCCTTCATGACCGCCATTTGGTTGCCATATGGCACCTCCATAAACACTCCCAAATGAACCTATAACACTGTCAAAAGCAATATCGCCTTGTATTTCATCCAGCTTCCAGTTCGCAATCAGGCCAGGTTCCGGTGCCTCAACCTTCTCCGGATGAATACAAACAGGATCAGCATAAATTGTTGAACCAAATGCATCATAAACTCTTACAGTCCACCATGTTTGCTCGTATGGAAATGAGGTTATAACTTCACTCGGGGGCGCTGGCGTATCCGAGACAATCATATAATCCATAACTCTATACGGCTCGGAGCCAAAAAGAAGCTGATAACCGATAGCGTTCTCGCTGACCTTGCAGCTCAGAACAACGCCGTTGGCATCTACAACGGCTTCATCCGGTGGGCCAATGAGTGTGACCGGTTCTGGTAGTCGACCAGGGTGATTGGGCTCGTCGTAAAAGTCCATGTAGCCGGATGAATTACTACCATACCATGTGAACGAATATGTTGCAACATCCAGGGTAGATGCGAGCTGGAGGTTCTTGCCCGGGCCAAGAACAGACCAGTACACACCGCCAATGACACCATGGTTGAACTGGTTCATGTCACTGCCCGTGAGAGAATTAGCATACCAATACACAACATCCACATGAGACAAGGAGGAACCTACTCTCAATACATTTGGGTAAAAGCTTGGGTAAGAGGGGAAAGGGCCATCCGTACCACCTCTATGATTGTCGACCCAGCATTGTTCGCCATTGACAGCACTACTAAGGAATTTTGGGATACTATCAGAAAAATCTCGGCAAGCTCTCGCATCTATCAAAGAAACACGATTGACCGCATATCGAGCGTCGGCATAGGTCGAGTTTAAATGAATCCCCACATCGATGGCAGGCTGTCCCCCAGTGCTCCAACCCGCGGTCTGAATTGGTTGTTGGTAATCCGGGGCTACACTTGAGAGGTATACAATAATCATATCCCCGCATCGATAGTAGGTACGCGGAGCGTCAACATCGCCAGGTGTATAATTCAGATCAGGTTCATATCCCCAAGAAAAGTCTATCACATTTGCTTTACTGTTCCAAATGGAGTCATTCCAGGTGCCGGCAAGTCCTGCGAAACCAACTATACAATCTCCTCCGCCAAAAAAGATAAACGTGGGCTTGTTGGGATCAAACGGAGGATTCCTATGTCGCATCAGGTTTTGACCAAAATCTGGTACGATGATGACCTTGACAGTATCAAATGAACTGGTTAACTCACCATCGCTGACGACCAGTTCAAACTCACATTCTTGAATCTCATCAGTCTGAACAAAGCCGCTAACCGTAGGGGCAGCAGTGTTTGCATCGCTGATTTCCACCGATGGACCCGAAGTCTGTCGCCAAGAGTAGATCAGGGTGCCGGAATTATCCGGATCATAAGAACCTGTCCCGTTAAGCACAACCGGGTCTTGGGCCGCATATCGAGGCAAGCCTGCATCTGCTATTGGCTCCGCTAATATGGAATCCGAACAGATTGCCTGCTGTGTTAGCAATGCTGCGATAATTAATCCAACTAACACTAACCTTATTCTGTAACCATTTGAACAATTCACTTTCTATTCTCCTTTCTGTGTTCATGTCATTCAGAAGCCCGCACGAAGAATCTATGAATTTCAATCTCACCATTGAGATTCTTCATCCCGTCACGCCTAGACTAAAAAATGACAAAAATTGATTTTGTCTCAAACCTGCACAGCACAGGTCTTTTCCACATTTAAAACCGCAAGAAATTTCGAATAATGCAATAGTGATAGGTTTTTTGGGAAAATTTTTGAATCCATATCGCATAAGTTCCATTAATTCATGAATTTAGCTCTTGAACATATTTATAAAAAGTGATACTATTAGTTGTATTCAAGAGGGGATTTTGTCTTTGTCGATGCCATTTATTTTGTCATAAACAAAATGGGAAATTATGACCATACAAGCATGGGCGGTCAGATAGAAACGTTTCTAACCACCCATTGGTCTCTTATCAAAGATGTCAAGGAACATCAGGACAAAGACCAAGCACTCATCGGAATACTATTGAATAGATATTGGAAGCCCGTATATTGCTATCTTCGCAGAAAGGGATATGACAACGAGCAGGCCAAGGACCTGACCCAGGGTTTTTTTCACGAAGTAGTCTTGAACCGGAGCCTAGTTATGCAGGCTGACCAATGCAAAGGACGTTTTCGCACATTTCTATTGTACTCATTAAATCAATATCTGATAGACCAGACACGCAGGGAAACGGCCCAAAAACGTATACCCAAAGAGAAAATCGTTTCTCTCGATATAATCGGGGCGCCAGAGCTACCACAGACAATAGCAAATTTAAGTCCGGAAGATTGTTTCAACTACGCGTGGAAATCGGCACTTTTGGACCAAACGCTATCGGAAGTGGAGTCAGTCTATTTCGAACAGGGTATGGAGACTCATTGGCACGTTTTCAATGAACGCATTGTCCAGCCAAACTTACAGGGCACCAAACCTTTGTCGATAAAGGATATTTGTGCGAAATACGGCATTGAAGATGAACTGAAGGTCTCGAGTATGATTACGACAGTTAAAAGACGTTTTCGGACAGTACTAAAGAAGAATTTGCGCAATACAGTCGTATATGAAACATTGATAGGCGATGAATTAAGAGAAATTGTTAATCTTTTTTCAAAAAATGTGCAAGATTCCAAAAATCTTACGGATATAGAGATGGAAAATTAATATAGAAAGATTCGTTAATACAGAAGGTCTGATTATGGCTGACAAATCAACATTTGGAGCAAAGCCTGAAGGATTAGACCGACTTCTGGTGATTGGCTTTGATGAGTTTGATTCCGACGAGCATACCTCAGTTAAAATTTATCAGAACGAACTTTTCAAAAGACTTGGCGGCAAGATTGGTCCATACAAGTTGTTCCGTGTCTTGGGTGAAGGCGGGATGGGGGTTGTATACTTGGCCGAACAGGAAGAGCCCATTAATCGACAGGTTGCATTGAAGGTGATCAAATCCGGCATGGATTCGAAACGTGTGATCGCACGTTTTGGGGCTGAACGACAAGCCTTGGCTTTGCTCGACCATCCCAACATTGCTCATATCCACGAGGCTGGCACAACTGATAGTGGTCTACCTTATTTCGTAATGGAATATGTCAAGGGTCTTCCCATTACCGAATATTGCGACCGTCACAAGCTCACAATCAATGATAGACTTGATTTGTTTATTCAAGTTTGCCACGCCATCCATCATGCTCATCAGAAAGGTATTATTCATCGAGATATTAAACCGTCGAATATCCTTGTCTCGATCCAGGATGATCAGGCAGTACCTAAAATCATCGACTTCGGCGTGGCTAAAGCAATCAGCCAGTCCCTGACAGAGAAGACTCTTCTCACTGAGCATGGCCAGTTGTTCGGCACACCGGAGTATATGAGTCCGGAACAGGCAGATATGGCCAACGAGGACATTGATACACGCTCGGATATATATTCGTTAGGTGTATTGTTATATGTCCTTTTAACTGGTGTTCTTCCTTTCGATTCCGATACACTTCGTACGGGTGGTATAGAGCATATACGAAAGATCATCCGCGAAACCGATCCCAAGACACCGAGCACCCGTTTGTCAAGTTTGGGCGAGGAGGGAACAAAAGTCGCACAAAGCCGCCGGATTGAGATTGCATCACTTGTCAAAAAACTACATAAGGAGCTTGAATGGATTCCCCTTAAAGCGATGCGCAAGGAGCGCGCTGAACGTTACCGCTCGGCTTCCGAGTTTGCAGACGACATCGATAATTACTTAAAGGGGGATCCACTTATTGCTGGACCACTGAGCGCTGTATATCGGCTGAAAAAATTAGTCCGAAGGAACCGTGCGTTGGTTATAGGCATTGCCGCGGTTCTTGCTGTGCTTGCCATTGGTGTTGTTGTCTCGACTATTCTCGCTATTGGGCAAGCTCACGCCCGTGCTGAGGCTGAACGACAGGTGAAAATCTCAGAGACTGTGAGCAGTTTCCTCAGTGAGGATCTTCTCGGATCGCTCGAACCAGAGAGAAGCGGGGGCCGAAATGTGACCGTCCGCTCGATACTCGATACAGCATCGGAAAACCTCGCCAAGTTCAAGAATGAGCCGCTTGTCGAAGCACCACTCCGGGACACGATCGGCTGGACATACCGTGAACTTGGCGAGCTTAAGGTGGCCGAACCACATCTTGAACGTGCTGTCAAGCTTCGTCGGGAACAACTCGGCGAGGAGCACCCGGATACGCTGCATTCTGTGAGGCGACTGGGTGAGCTTTACTGGAGCCAGGGCAGGTATAAAGAATCAGCAAATTTGCTCGAGAAAGCCCTATTAATAAGCCAGCGTGTACTGGGAACCGAACACATCACGACGCTGGGAATAATAAGCGGTCTTGCTAAAGAGTACATCGAAATGGGCCGTTATGACAAGGCTGAGCAATTTTACCTCAGGTGCATTCCGATCGCGCAACGCATACCTGGCGAGAAGAACGAATGGAGCCTTCATACGGTGGGGGGGCTTGGGATCACATACGAGTGCCAAGGACGTTACGACGAGGCCGAACGCCAGTTCATCGAGTTGCTGCGGCTGCGCGAAGGTTTTTGGGACGATGAGAATATACATACTCTGCAATACAAGGGCCTCCTTGCTCGGGTTTACAGAAAGCAGAAACGGTACGATGAGGCGGAATCGTTGTACCTCGAGATTCTTCCGATACAGCGGAAAGTGGATGGCGATGAGACCTGGCGTACGCTACGATCGGTGAGTGGGCTTGCTCGAGTATATACCCATCAGGGCAAATATAATCAGGCGGAGAAGTTATTTGACGAGGCAATGAAGAGCTATGAAAGCGTGTATGGGAGGGAGCATGGAGACACAATCCGTTGCATGAATGGCCTGGCAAAATTGTATACCGCCCAAAGCCGATTTAAGGAAGCAAAATCACTACTCATTGAAGTATTAGAAATCAGCAGCCGTAAGCTCGGTGGGGACCATCCGTGGACACTAACCACGATGAGTAACCTAGCATCAACGTACAAAGAGCAAAGTGATTACGATAAAGCAGAACCACTATTTCTCAAAGCCATCGATGGCCGCCGTCTCAAACTCGGTGACACTCACCCACACACATTAGAATCTATGAACAACCTAATCAACCTCTACGAAGCCTGGAACAAGCCGGAACAAGCTGGTAAATGGCGAGTTCGATTGCCCCGCAAACTCATAGATGCGCAGTAAATGGCAGCTTGTCTCGGCTAATAGTCCTTAAACTTTCTCATCCATTCGGGCCAGTCATTTGTCTGGACGCCGCCGGCTCTGGTCCAGTGGCCGTTTATATTGAACTGGCGGTGCCATTTGAGCGTCCACAATTCCTTAAGTCCTACTTTCCTGACAGACCAATCCATAAATAGCATATTTATAGACTCCTCGTGTCTGTTAATACAGAAGTGCATCATTTCCCTGTCGTAGTTGATCCATTGGCCGTCGTATTGGGGCGGATCACCGCGTGTTCCGTTTTCATAAGGCCCGCCTCCTCTCCACATAGTATCGGCAAATACGGGCACACGGAACGCCTGTGCGACGTCCTTATGCCTCCAGTTCCATTCGGCAGGCCGGCCCTGAATATCCGTTCTGTCCGGCAATGGATCATAAATCCAGTTATTCCCGCCATAGCTGGGCTCTTCGCCGCCTCCGGTACTGCCGCCTCCGCCCAACGGCATATAGTAGGTATGAAATGTGCCGCCGTATTCCGCTTGGTCCCCATTACTGAGAATCCGCCGCTTTACGGCCATCGGGCACTTGAGAATATTTGTTTTTGTCCGGTACAGAGATCGCAGGCAAATGATCCATTCCCCGCGATGCCAGCCACTATCTGTGATAAATCCCCTGCTGAATTTGCCGTTGTTGTCGTCACAGTACATCGACCAGATAACGCCCCATTGTTTCAGAAGCGTCTGGCATGCAACGGCTTTCGCCTGTTTTTTAACCCGTGCGAGGGCCGGCATTAAAATGGACATCAATAATGTAATAATGGCAATCACAACTAAAAGTTCGATTAAAGTAAAGCCGCGTGAGTACCTTTTTCTGCTGTGGTTCAAGAGATTTGTTTCTGATAGACGAGAGCATTCGGATGCGAGCATTTTCTTCCTCCAACTTCTTGTATAATGCTGTCAGGCCGTAAGACGCATAATAGGCTCTCTGTTACCATGAGAATCGATTTATATCAAAATTATAAACGAAATAGTCTCTTTTTACTATATCAAAAGCAAAAAAACGAAACGTGTATAAACTTAAAGAGTTGTTTCCAGCCCTTTCTATCTTTTTTTGAGTACCTGGTACCGATTCCATGAGATCCAGCTTATGGCCTCACCACATCCCAACATCCCACATAAAAAACAAATTTCGCTTGACAAAATAGTAGCAGTTAACTATTTAAGCAGTTTCTGGTATGGTTTTGAGAAATATGTATATAGACATTTAGATGAGCCTTAAGTGGATATATAACGTTAGTATTGGAGTAGTTAAGAATGTTACCAGTAAAGAAGACCAGTAAGAGCAGAACCCGGACTCGCCGGAGCCATCATAGTTTGAGGGCTGTGAACTATACGGTCTGTAAAAAGTGTGATCAGGCCAAACTGCCTCACGCGGCATGCGATAATTGTGGTTATGTCAATCCGAAAATCACGTTGAAACTCGGTAAGGAGTCTTAAGTAAGGACTGCTCAAATATGAGAATTGCGATCGATGCAATGGGGGGCGATAATGCACCTGATGATATTATCGCCGGTGTGCTCGAATCGATTGAACTTCTTGCCGAGGAAGATGAGCTGATTCTTGTCGGTCCCGAAAGTGAAATCGAGGCACGATTGCCATCTAAACCATCGCGAAGGAGCAATATAAGTGTTGTGCACGCTCCTGATATCATTGCAATGGACGATGTTCCGATAGAATCTCTTCGCAGGAAGCCCAAGAGTTCAATTGCTATGATTGCCAAATTGGCTAAAAGAGATCAGGCTGATGCGGTCATTTCGGCGGGAAATACGGGGGCTTGTGTTGCGGCTTTCCAGATGAGGATGAGAAACCTGCCGGGCGTAAATCGCCCGGGTATAGCAGTAGTATTTCCAACGCCCGGAGGGCTGGTTACTATATGTGATGTGGGTGCGAATATTGCCTGTAAACCGATACATCTTTATCAATATGGAGTAATGGCGAGCGTTTATTCAAAATATTTGCTTGGGATTGAAAATCCGAGAGTTGGCCTTATGAGTATTGGCTCTGAGGATGCAAAGGGTAACGAGTTGGTCAAAAAAACACACGGATTGATGAAATCCGACCCGAAAATGAACTTCATCGGAAATATTGAGGGAAGAGATATTTTCATTGGGGCCTGTGAGGTTGTAATTGCCGAAGGTTTCGTCGGAAACGTGATTCTGAAGCTGACCGAAGGTCTTGTTGACGGTTTATTTAAGGCAATAAAACAGGAGCTGATGGAGGAGAAGATTCGGCTCGCGATGAAGTTTAAGCCTGTAATGAAGAGGATTTACAAGAAATATGATTATAACGAGTATGGCGGCGCGCTGTTGCTGGGTGTTAATGGAACAGCGGTAATCTGTCATGGCTCGAGCCAGAGTAGAACGATAAAAAATGCGATTTTGGCATCAAAAAGATTCTACACGAGGAAAATAAACGACAAGATAATTGAGTACCTTTTGGGAACTAACGTAAGGGCCACGGATGAATAGCTTGACGAACGGTCGCCCACCAGAATTTCGTGCCGTCATTACCGGTTACGGCTCATTTGTACCGGCGAAATTATTGACGAATGATGAGCTTGCGGAAATGGTGGATACTTCGGATGAATGGATTACGACACGGACCGGTATCAAGGTTCGGCATATTGTTTCAGAAAATGAGAGCACCGCCTCATTAGCGACGGAAGCAGCTAAGAAGGCATTGGCAACAGCGAATCTCGATCCTAAAGATTTAGAGCTTATTATTGTGGCCACTATAACGCCTGAAATGGTCTTTCCCTCGACAGCGTCATTTGTACAGCGGGCTCTGCATGCGAGAAAAGCATGGGTATTCGACCTGGCTGCCGCCTGCAGCGGTTTTTTGTACGGGATATCTATCGTGCAGCAATTTATACAAAGCGGCCAAATCAAAAACGCACTTGTCATCGGGGCCGAAACTCTAACCAAAATTACCGACTGGACCGACCGCTCAAGCTGTATCCTTTTCGGAGATGGCGCCGGTGCTATTGTGCTTGAAAGGAGTGAAGATGGGCAAAAGGGTATTTTGTATAGCACAATGCATTCGGATGGGAATCGCTGGGAAGCATTGAACTGCCAGGCGTATGGTTCTCGCTATCCTGTGAATAAAAAGCTTGATGACCCTAAGAAAGTTTATATGCAAATAAAGGGCCGGGAGGTTTATCAGCAGGCGATCCGGCGAATAGTTGAAACTGTTAATCATTGTTTAGAAGCCTGTAATATGAGCACTGATGAAATCGGCATGCTCATTTCACATCAGATGAATGCAAGAATTATTGAGTCTGCGGCAAAGCGATTAAAGTTACCTGACGAAAAAGTGTTTATAAACATCGACGAGTATGGTAACACATCGGCAGCTTCGGTGCCGATTGCCTTTGATGAATGTGTCAGGAAGGGAAAAATCAAACGAGGTGATATTGTTATCTTAGTTGCTTTCGGTGCAGGATTGACGTGGGCAGCAAATTTGATTGAGTTTTGATTGCCCAGGAGTATCCTGTGAGGCTAAAAGCGAGATAAGAGAGTAAGAATTATGAAGACTGCTTTTTTATTCCCCGGACAGGGAGCTCAGGATGTAGGAATGGGCGCAGAAATCGCTCGCTCATTCCCTGTAGCTGAGGCGATTTTTCATAAAGCAAATGATATTGTAGGATTTGATTTGAGCGCAATATGTTTTGAAGGTCCTGCAGAGCAATTGAATAGTACAACAATCTCGCAGCCGGCTATTTTCACAACTTCGGCAGCAATTTTAGAGGTTCTCAGGACAGAACCGGCCACAAGCAACGTAATTCCGGATGTTACGGCGGGTCTTAGTATGGGCGAATATACTGCCCTGTATGCCGCAGGAGTGATGAATTTCGAAGATGGTCTGAAGCTGGTTCAAAAGCGCGGACAGGCCATGCAGGCCGCCGCTGATGCGAATGAAGGAGCAATGGTTAGCATTATCGGCCTCGACGAGGAAACGGCCCGTTGGCTTTGTGAAGAGGCCGGCCAAGGGGATCTCTTAGAGCCGGTCAACTTCAACTGTCCCGGACAAATCGTAATAAGTGGGGACAAAAAGGCCTGCCGGCGAGCGAAAGAGCTGGCTCCGAAGGTCGGAGCCATTAAAGCGGTACGCCTGGAAGTTGCAGGAGCGTTTCATACTACAATGATGTCCGGCGCCGCAAAGGCGCTTGGAAATGCGTTGGCTGATTCTGCAATTAAAGAGCCTTCACAAACAGGTATAATTGCCAATGTCGACGCTGAATATTACCCTACAAGTGAAAAAATCAAAGAAAGCCTGGTTAAGCAGTTGACTCATCCGATTCTGTGGCAAAAATGCATGGAAAGGCTTCTGCACGATGGAGTCGAAAACTTCTATGAGATCGGACCCGGCAGGGTTTTGACTGGACTTATGAAAAGAATTAACAGAAAAGTAAAGGTCGTCAATGTGAGTAGCTTGAAGGCTATAAGGGATTTATTTTAATAAACTGTCCGGTAAAACCGTACCTCCAGTATCGTTATCTTTATTTGTGGTTTTTTAGGAGATAATTGAGGATGTCGGAAAAAAGGCTGGCTGTTGTGACTGGCGCCGCCAGAGGGATTGGCCGGGCAATTGTCCTTGAGCTGCTCAGGCAGGGCCGAATTGTTGCCGGATTGGATATTAATGCCGAGCAACTCGCGGAGCTTGAGAATGTTGTAAAGCAGGCCGGATTGGCGGTTATTACCAAATGTGTGGATATAACCGACACGGCTCAACTAACCGAGACACTTGATTCTTTGGCTTCCGAGTATAATGGGATCGGGATTCTGGTAAATAATGCCGGAATAACCCAGGATAAGCTGATGATACAAATGAAAGAGGATGATTTTGACCGTGTCATCAACGTAAATCTTCGTGCCGCCTTTAT
>Ga0209635_10004145_pt1 | contig 11370 bp, 10 predicted proteins | sample DeeMarSWOR230_32_FD_187463 | JGI IMG/M metagenome (GOLD analysis project Ga0209635, IMG submission 187463) | Marine sediment microbial communities from White Oak River estuary, North Carolina - WOR-2-30_32 (SPAdes) (version 2) | ecosystem: Environmental > Aquatic > Marine > Intertidal zone >...
GGCGACACACTTTTACCCCACCTAGGCTTGGACCAGTATCCACTCATGACCAAGTACTGGAACGCAGCCGACGTCAATCACGACGGCAAAATAGACATTCTTGACATATCACTCGTCGCGAACTGCTACAGTTGCCGTCCCGGAGACGAAAAATGGAAACCAGCTCTCGACTTGGACAATAACGGAATCATCAATATCGTGGACATAACCATCGTAGCAAAGGACCACGGAAAAACAGCATAATACCTTCGATTGTTTTGACTACTGCGCATACATAATTGTCTCCTTTTCAGTTGATGAGCTAGATGTGACTACTATCTGATCATGATTTCGTCGTGGGTCGGGTTATGCTTAAGAGAGGGAAACCACTATTTCATCTTGAGACTTTCGTCTTGTCTGTCACCGATGCAAAACGTGTCAAACGACCGAGACTTCCGAAAAAACGATTCTTGAAAAGATCGGTAAAAAGAGCAAGGGCAAGAAAGAATCCTATGAAGAATCCTTCGGGGACCGGGAGCTGTACTACCTGTTCCTGTATCTCAACTTTTTCGAAGAGGAATTCCTAACCATCCTGAGTGAGACAAAGTTGAAACTCGATTTCAAGCACTCCCTTCTTATTCTGTGATGTTGCAATAACAACAAACTCGGTAGGATACCCTATTTTCTCCCAATTGATCTTTGCTGGATAGCCTTCAATTATCCCCATTTTTTCTAATTTCCTTCGGTAATATCCTGCCGTTTCCGGAGTATTCGCGCCTACACGTCTCAGATTCAACTTTTTCATCAACGTTGGATTTTGTATTCTTCCCTCCTCCATCAAAATTATCAAAGCCAGCACATCATTTTCTGTAATCTCTTTATTACTAGACAATACCTTGGATATATCTATTTTTTCTGATTTTTCTTTCATTATTATTTGATAGGCATATACTTATGTTATATAAGTATACATTTACATACTGTAAATATAAATATAAAATGGGATCAGCAGATTCGTGCCCGCGTAGCGCGCTGGTTTTTATGAGAATATATTCGGTGCATGTCTATTTTCAGAAGGTTCGTGCCCGCGTAGCGCGCTGGTTTTTATGAGAATATGTTCGGTGCATATCTATTTTGTATTCACTTTCCCGAAATTATACATTTTCATCCGTATCGTTCCCAATGATTTTCTTTTTAGAAACAAAAAGTGTGGATGGAGTGATAATTGTATTCAAAAACCCATGATGTTACTTAAATCTCCGGTTAGCGTCAGCTTCATAGCAGTCACTTAATTTCTCTATTTTTTGAATGAAAAAGTTACAATATTGAGCCATATTTACCATATTTAAAGTGCGAATTCCTTAACCGTTGTTAGCTGAAAAAGTCAAATGCTGGAAGAATAACCAGTTATTTGGGATTTTAGAATTAAGCAAAATAGGTATCCTCAACAATTATTTTTCAAAAATCGGTAGCGTTCAACCTAACGAATCCACCGGGGATGGAAAAATTTTGATCGATTTTTAAAATAAGAGTGGATCCTCATACCCGGCGTCCTTAAAAGCACTTGCTCTCCGGACGCATGAATCGCATTCCCCGCAGGGAACATCCTCCCGCTTATAACAACTCCACGTCAGTTCAAACGGCGCCCCCAATGCAATTCCTTTCTCTACAATTTCGGTTTTATTCATAAACATCAGGGGGGTTTCTACCTTAATTCCCTTTTCTTTGGTGCCGGTTTCGATCAAACGGTTGAACGCATCATAAAACTCCGGTCTGCAGTCGGGGTAGCCCGCAAAATCCTCGCAATGGGCGCCGATAAATATTGCATCCGCTCCGATTACCTCTGCCCATGAAACCGCAATGGATAGGAGATTTGCGTTCCTGAACGGCACATAGGTCACAGGGATTTCATCGCTGTCCAGATCCGCCCCCGGAACCTCCATGTCCTCGTCAGTTAACGCGCTTCCCCCGATGTCCCTGAGATAATCGATCCCTACATGCTTAAAATCCCTTGCGTTGTAGAACCCTGCAACCCTTTTTGCGCATCTCAATTCCTTCTGCTCCGTTCTCTGTCCATAACTCACATGCAGGACATAAATCCCGTACCCCAAGGATTTCGATACAGCCGCAGTAACCCCCGAATCCATCCCCCCGGAAACAAGACAGATTGCTTTCTTCATCTATTTATATTTTTATATTCAAACCTATATTATTATATCTTGATAAAACTTTTTTTAAAAGTTTTTTATATATTCAATTTATATTTTTAAATTAAATCAATAAGGAAAAAAATAAGGAAAAATGGCAGAAAAACCACACATGAATTTGATATTCATAGGGCATGTAGATCACGGAAAATCTACATTAGTCGGAAGGATGCTCTACGAATTGGGAGAGGTCTCTGAGCAGAAGATAAAGAAGTTCAGAGATGAAGCGGAGAAGATAGGCAAGGGCTCGTTTGAGTTTGCATGGGTGATGGACTCCTTAAAGGAGGAAAGGGAAAGGGGAGTGACCATTGATATCGCCCACAAAAAATTCCAGACCCAGAAGAACTACTTTACCATCATTGATGCCCCGGGACACAAGGACTTTGTCAAGAATATGATCACCGGTGCGTCACAGGCAGACGCTGCCGTCCTGGTTGTCGCTGCCCCGGATGGAATTATGCCGCAAACAAAAGAGCACGCTTTCCTGGCGAGAACACTGGGCATCCAGCAGTTGATAGTTGCGGTCAACAAGATGGATGCGGCAAAGTATGATGAAGCAAAGTACAATCAGGTAAAGGGAGATTTAGAAAAACTTTTGGGCGGCATTGGTTACAAGACCGGTGCGATTCCTTTCATACCAATATCGGCATTTAAGGGCGATAATATAGTTAAGAAAAGTGAAAACACACCGTGGTATAAAGGAGATATATTCCTGACAGCGTTGGACGGATTCGTAGCTCCCGAGAAACCGGTTGACAAACCTTTAAGGCTGCCCGTCCAGGATATGTATAAGATCACGGGTGCCGGCGGAGTTGCGGTTGGAAGGGTTGAGACAGGAGTTATGAAACCGGGAGATAAGGTTATATTCATGCCTTCCGGGAAAACCGGTGAAGTAAAGACCATTGAGATGCATCATGAGCAGCTTCCAAAAGCAGAGCCAGGAGACAATGTAGGGTTTAACGTCAGAGGTGTCAGCCATACCGATGCAAAAAGGGGGGATGTTGTCGGTCCGGTGTCAAATCCTCCAACAGTTGCGGAAGAATTTACCGCCCAGATTGTTGTACTGCAGCACCCGAGTGCACTTGCTGTCGGTTACACCCCGGTATTTCACGTCCATACATCTCAGACCGCATGCCAGTTTATTGAACTGGTGGAGAAGAAGGATCCGAGAACCGGGCAGGTTACAGAGAAAAATCCCTCTTTTTTGAAGAATGGAGATGTAGCGATCGTAAAGATCAGACCGACAAGACCCCTGGTGATAGAGTCAGCAAAGGAATTCCCGCAATTAGGGAGATTTGCGATCAGGGATATGGGACAGACGGTTGCGGCGGGAATGGTGCTGGAGGTTAAGGCAAAAGCCATGTGATTCCATCTCTTCTTTTTTCTATTTTTTCCCATAATTTTAAATAAAAAACATAAAAATTATTTAACTGGAAGAGTAAATGTAAACTTACTCCCCCTGCCAAGTTCGCTTTCAACCCATATTTTTCCATGATGTCCCTCAATTATATTCTTGCATATTGACAGTCCCAACCCGGTTCCGCCGTATTTGCTTGATACCTGGAAAAATGTATCGAATATTTTTTTCCGGTTTTCTTCTGAAATGCCTATTCCCGTATCCGTAACCGAAACAACAATATCATTTTTAGCCCTTTTTGCCCCAACAGTTATTTTTCCTTTCTCCTGCGTGAATCTGATCGCATTTTCAATGAGATTTTCCATAACCTGGCTTATGCGGTCTTTATCGCATTCAACCAGCACCGATTCGGGATATTTCTTTATAATAGCGATCTGTTTTTCCTTTGCCTGAAGCCCCATATTATCAACAGAATTTTCAATAATATCGCAAATATTATTCCCAGCCACCTCGTATTTTAATACACCTGCCCTCATCTTGGATATGGTCATTATATCGTCGGTCAATTTAATAAGCCGGTTCGTGTTCATAAGTATGATCTCGGCACCATCTCTTTGTTCTTTAGTTAGTCCTCCAAGAGACCCGTCCAAAAATAATTGACTTTGAATTTTTACGGGCGTCAGCGGATTTTGAAGTTCATGGGTCACTGAAGTGAAAAATTCATCCTTCATCCGGTCTATCTCTTTTAGTTCTTTCATTGCTTTATTTAATGTCTCCTCTGCTTTCTTTCGCTCGGTGACGTCTTCAATGGCAAGGAGTATTATCTTCGTTTTCTCCGGCTCTCTGTATATCTGTCGGGCGTTGAGCAGCATTATTCGTTTGCCGATTGCAGGGAAGTCATGCTCAACCTCAAAGTCCTTGAAGGATGTATTCTCCGGCAGAATCTCCTCCAGAAGTTTTCGCAGCTCGGGAATATCCCACTGCATGTTCCCAAGTTCATAGATAAATTTACCCTTTGTCCCTTCAGGTTTCACTTCGAATGTCCGGCAAAAAGAACGATTAACAGAGATTATCCGCAGGTCGGCGTCCAGCACTACAAGGGGATCACGCACTGTATCTATGATACCCTCGGCGTAATCAAGAGCATCTTTAACCTGTTCTAAACTGCGTTTAATCTGGTCAATATCAAATAATGCAATTACCGCACCGTCAATCTTGTTCTCCTCGGTCCTGTAGGGTCTTATCTGCAGTAAATGCCACCCGCCGTTCTTATCCGGTATCTCAAGTTCCTTTGCATGGAGGGTGTCCATCACCTCCCTGAGCATTTGTTCAATATCGGGGATGTCAATCTTTAACTTGATGTCATTAATGCTTCGCCCGATGTCGGCAGGGATGACATTAAGCACCTTTTCTGCCGCAGGCGTTGCCCGCCGGATAATCAGGTCGGTTCTCACTATGACGATTGGTATGTCAACACTGATCAAAAGGTTAATCATGTCGTTGTTAATCTCGCTTAATTGAATATTCCTGTTTCGCAGTTCCTCGTTAAGCGTGTTCAATTCCTCGTTACTGGATTGTAGTTCCTCTTTAGCGGTCTCAAGTTCCTCGTTTGTGCTTTGCAGTTCCTCGTTTGCGGACTGCACCTCCTCGTTTGCGGACTGCACCTCCTCGTTTGTTCGTTCCTGGTCCTCAATAATTGATTGTAAATAGGATTTAGTTGAATCCAGTTCCTTTTCTAATCGTTTGATCTGGCGGTCTTTAGCATCTGTTTTCTTTTTGCCTGCTTTAGCCCTTCCGGGTTTGGGCTCCTCCGGCACGAGCGGGGTGATATCTTCAAAAAGAATGAGAAAGTGATATTCCTTAAACGAGGGGTGCTTTATGGGGGTTACTATAACATTAACGAGGCGGTCATGTCCGTTGTATTTAAATTCCACCCCTTTTCTTATCACAGTTGCCCTTCTCTCTCTTGCCTTGTAGATCGCTGTTCGCAGATCCAGCATTAAGCCCTTCCGTGCCATTTTCAGGATATTAAGGATCGCTTTTCCGGGAGCCGGCTCAAGATAATTGCCGGTATGCCCCCTGAACTGCAGGACTTCCATTTCACTGTTTATTACAACGCCGGGGGGAATGTAGTTACTGAGAATGATTTTATCAACCTCTTTTCCTATGTCAAATTCTTGCTCCTTCTTTATATCCATCCCCTCTGCGATCTCAGTTTTCACTTTCTCGTGAACCCTGGGAATAAAGTCAAAATCCGCGTGTACTGGCACATGCCTTTTTGAATATATCTTTTGCTTTTTATCCATCAGGTTAAAAAGGTTTGAGAATCTGCCTATGCTCTCCGACGTTCCCAGCAGGAGAAAACCTTTCGGGTTGAGTGCATAGTGAAAAAGATGGGTTACCTTCTTTTGCAGAATCGGTCCCAGGTAAATCAGCAGGTTGCGGCAGCTTATAAGGTCCATGTTGGAGAAAGGCGGATCCTTGATTACGTTTTGCCGGGCAAAAACGCACATGTCACGGATTTGCCTGTTGATCAGGTAGCCGTTTTCTTTCTCTATGAAAAATCGCTCCAGGCGATCCGGCGAAACATCGGATACTATATGTTTCCCGTAAAATCCCTTGCGGGCTTTCTCTATTGCCTGGTCGCTCAAATCCGTTGCAAAAATCTGGATTGTGGTGGTGCTTGCTTTATCCCCTAAAAACTCAATAAGAGCCATGAAAATGGAGTACGCCTCCTCGCCTGTGGAACATCCCGGCACCCATATCCTTATCGGCTCATCAGGCTCTTTATTCTTCATTATTTCAGTGAATACCGCATCCTTCAGGGCTTCAAATGTCTCAGGGTACCGGAAAAACCCGGTAACCTTGATGAGCATATCCTCAAACAAATTATTTCGCTCGTCATAATTTTTCTCTAAAAACTTTACATAATCCTCCACCCTGCTCATCTTGTGCAGAGCCAGCCGCCGCATGATGCGTCTTTGTATCGTTGACCTTTTGTAAAAACTAAAGTCCGTACCCGTATCTGCCGCAATCATCCTGAAAATCTTATTCATGTTATCCTCGTCAACAGGCATCGGCTCCTCTTCTGCTTTCACGGGTTTGGGATATACCACATACGGGTGTCTTGCAATCCTCGTGAGTTCCTTTGCGATTTCCCCGGGCTGCAGGACAAAATCCACGACGCCCGCGGAAACAGCACTATGCGGCATACCGTCGTATTTCGCGGACTTCCTGTCCTGGGCAAATGTAATCCCCCCTTCTGCATTGATTTCCTTCATTCCAAGGGTGCCGTCTGACGCGGTTCCTGAAAGAATCACTCCTATAGCCTGGCTTTTAACATCCCGTGCAAGCGAATTGAAGAAACAATCTATCGGCATGTGCATGCCGCGCGTCTCCGTCCTTGGTACGAGTCCAAATATCCTCTTTGAAATAGTCATATCAGTATTCGGCGGTATTACATACACATGATCGGGTTCCGCCTTCATGCCGTCCTTTACCCCAACAACGGGCATATCGGTTGCCCTGGAAAGCAGTTCGGTCAACATGCTTTTATGCTCCGGAGCCAGGTGCTGTATCAATACAAAAGCCATCCCCGTATCGCCAGGCAGATGCTCAAGCAGCTGCTGGAATGCCTCCATGCCGCCGGCAGACGCTCCAACGCCAATGATAGGAAAGGATGCTTTCCTGGATTGTTTACCGTTGGGTACTTTTTTACGAGCCGGTTTTTTTCTCTTCACATCATTCTAAATATACTATCTTATCTACGAACATTTCAATGCTTCTTCTTGCAGGACCCGCACTTTCCCTGTGAAACGGGAATACGCCCTTGCATTTTGCAATAATAAGTTTTGTCATCAAAAGATGCATGAATTTAAGCACATCCATATGTTCATAGTAGGTTGACAAAGAAGAGGGCGAGTCAACTAGTGTTACATCAATTCTCCGTTTCTTAAGAATATTAAGTATTGTCCTATGTATTTCATCCAATGCCAGGGGGGATGATATATAAGTGCAGTTTTTGGTTGATTGCGCATCTCTTTCAGTCCTTGTGATGCAGTCAATAAAGTGAAATTTGTCCATGTTTATTTTGCCGTCACTAATCTGCTTAAGATCACTGACCAGGGATTTGTATGGTTTATCGATACTTATATAAAGAACTTTATCGTATCCTTCACTCAAAATACTCGCTACTTTGATCAACATTTTGTCATATTCCCTGTCTGGAATAACTAACCCAAGCATTTCACTTTTAGTTAAAATTTCTTTAATGTCTATCATTTCCCTTCATTATTTTTTTAATTCTTGATGTAAAATCATCAATATCAATTGGTTTTGTGATGTAATCCAGGATATTTAGTTCCTTTAAAATTTCCATACCCCTCCCCCTGAATTCTGCTGAAGTAAGAATCGCTATCTTCGTGCCCTTTAAATCAGGAATTTCCCTTATTTCTTCAATAACCATCCTGCCGTCCATTTCAGGCATGAAGAAATCCATCAAAATTAGATCAACCCTTTCCTTTTCCAGTTTTTGAATACATTCGCGCCCGCTTTCTGCCCCGATAACATCATAACCCCTCTTCTCCAGTATCATTTTAACTGATTTGACAATATGCGGCTCATCATCCACTATCATTATTTTAGGCATTTTTTGAAGAATTTAGACTGATGTTCAACAATAAATAAATAGATAGATAAATAAGCGGTGATTTTATGCCGCATGAAAATATGCTTGCACATTTAAAGTTTATTCTTTATTCTTTAATTTAATTAATTTAAATAATTTAAATAATTTAAATTATGGAAAAAGCAAGGATTATATTGACGGGAACGAATGTTAAGCGGTTGGAGAGGGTTTGCGACCAGATAGTTAAGGTAGCGGAACGCACCGGGGCAGGGATTGCAGGGCCGATCCCGACGCCAACCAAAAAACTCAGAATCACTACCAGGAAATCACCGTGCGGCGCCGGAACCGCCACCTGGGACAGATGGGAGATGCATGTTCATAAAAGACTCATAGACATAGATGCCGATGAGCGGTCGCTCAGGCAGGTTATGCGGGTTAATGTTCCGGACGGCGTGTATATTGAGATCGAATTGACAAGGTAATCCTTTTTTAGATTTTGACGGTTTCAGGTTTTTATAATTTTAATTTCTAAGATGTTAATGTTATTTATTAACAAAATACACTCCTGTGTTTATGTTAGTTAAAATAGATAAATATGAAAAATGGAAATTAAACTCTCTAATGATGAAAAATTTTGGATAATATTCCTTATTTCGGGAATATTGTTAGTGATTATAACGCTTTATTACTTACCCCCTTTCATCACACCACTAATTTCTAATATCCTGTTGTGGTTATTGGTCATACCACCAGTTATACTTTCCATTATTGATATTCTATTGTCCTTTTCACTACAAAGACCACGTTTATATGAAAAATACAGGGTGGTTATGTTTTTTGTTTTGTTAGTTGTAATAATGTCCCTATATTTTCCTCTTTCTGAATGGGTAAGCAACCTCATAAATTCGTTATTTTTCATTGGGATTGCCTTTTTAATTTGGCCGTTTATAATATTGATTGTTGAGTATTTCCTAGAAAGAATTATTTTGCTATTCATAGGGCTTAGAAGAACTTCTGATTTACTACAAAATGTTTTAATTTACGAAAAACCTCCCGATTTAGATGATAAAATCATATATGAAATAATAGTGAACACTATGAGAAGTGTACTGGGTTATTACAAAGGGGGCACTCTAGATGTTGAAAGCGATGAACTTAAAGAAAAATGGATAAATAGTGACAGAACATCATATGTACTACGAGCGGGGGGTATCTATCGTGTGCTATTTGTATTTTATACTGGCACCCTCGTAACATTTATATTTAAAGAATATTTTCGAGATTTGGGGATTGATGAGGGGTGCCAAAAAATGTCCAAAACAATATCCTATATTTTCGAGAATATTTTAAATTTTAAAAAAGTTGAAAAAGGTAAAACTGATGAAATTATAAGATATACTGACGAAGTAATCTCAGAATATTCTTCGAGAGGTAAATTCATCGAAACTATAATGAACTTTGTTAAAGATATTCGACTACATCCAAAACTCATTATATTCATTATACTACCAATATTGCCGATGATTATCATTCTTATGATATGGCACTTAGAATTATGGAGATACATTCCTGAAATTTGGAATTATATTAAAAATAATCCAGATACCGTTATGATAATAATTACGTTAGTGTTGGTTATCATAGCTTATGCAACCTATCGTATAAGCCGTAGAATGTACGAAGAAATTAGAAAACAAATAAAATAACGAAGTCATAAATTAACGAAAATGTCATAATTACAAAAAACCAAACAATGCCAGAAAAAACAACATTTTATAAACCAAGAGAGAAATTTATCTGTGTGGCGAATACAGGACCATTAATATCCGCGTTTCAATGTAAGAGAGTTGATTTGCTCCAGGAGATATTTCTGGAGATCCATATACCAAGGTTAGTGCTCAAAGAACTAAAAGATCACGGGTGGGGCGATGAGATTAAAGGAATAATAGATTTGAGATTTGTGAGGGTTCATGAATTGACTAAAAAAGAATGCGACAGGGCTTATGGGATAGCAGAAAGGATCGCAGATTCAGGTAAAGCAAAAGAAAAGAATCCAGAATATCATTTAGGTGAAGCACACGCTATTGTGCTCATGGAAAATTTAGAGTATGCGGATTTTCTTTTGCTGGATGAAGAAGCTGCAAGAGAAATAGCAATTAATTTGGGATTGCCTGTAACGGGATTTGCAGGAACTTTATTGAGATGTGCTCTTGATAGAATAATCACACCAGAAGATGTAGAAGATCTGCTTAAATTATGCAGAGCAAATGGTTCTTATTATAATGATTCCTTTATTAATAATATAATACTCTGGGTCAAAGAAAAACTTAAAAATGAGAAAGAAGGTACATGAGCCAAATGAGCCGATAATGAGTGCAGAAGAATGTGTAGAGGATGCATTATTGCTTGGAAAAAGGAGAAAAGAAAAGGTAAAAGAAATTGATGCTGTCCTGAAACAATTTAAGAAGGAATCTATAGTTGTACAGGCGTGATTTGTTGTTAGAATGCAAATGATAAATAATACAAAACACCTCCTGTAGTATCGGAATATATTTTCAATTAAAAGAACTCCCCGCAGAAATTCAACGCATCCGGGATTCTGTCAGCGACATCCGTTGCCCTGAAGCAGGTTAAATCCTCTTTTGCGAGGTCGCCGGCCAAGCCGCACAGAAACACCCCAGCGCAGCAGGATTCAAAAATCTTTTTGCCTTTGTTCTGGGCAATCAAGCCCCCGATAATCCCCGCGAGTACGTCTCCCGTGCCGCCGACCGTCATACCGGCATTCCCTGTGCGGTTTATCTTTGTCTGCTTTCCGTTTGAAACTATGTCCACTTCTCCTTTCAAAACAATCGCGGCAGAGGTTTCAGAAGCGGATTTTTCAATAATTCTTATTTTTTCATTTAAGTTTAAATCAGAAAGGTCTTCATCAAACAATAACTTAAATTCCCCACCGTGGGGGGTTACGATAATGTTCTCATCCAGATCACCGGGTTTTATGAATTTCAGCGCATCCGCGTCTATTATAACCGGCTTGCTGACTTTTTTAATGACCTCCAGCACTGCATCCCCTGTTTCTTTACGGGTGGATATGCCGTTGCCTAAAACAACGGCATCAAAGTCATTCCCATATTTTTTCAGGATAGAACCAATATTCTCTGAATTCAAATAATCATTTTCAAAGGAGTTGATAATAAAATTCG
>Ga0209635_10004149_pt1 | contig 11365 bp, 11 predicted proteins | sample DeeMarSWOR230_32_FD_187463 | JGI IMG/M metagenome (GOLD analysis project Ga0209635, IMG submission 187463) | Marine sediment microbial communities from White Oak River estuary, North Carolina - WOR-2-30_32 (SPAdes) (version 2) | ecosystem: Environmental > Aquatic > Marine > Intertidal zone >...
ACCCGCAGCTGGCCGCCGGCCAGGTCCACGGGGGCTTCGCACAGGGCTGGAGTATGACCGTGCTCGAGGACACGCCCTACGACCCCGATACCGGGGACCTCGTGAACGCCGGCTCGGTCGCCAACTACAAGGTCCCGACGACATGCGACCTCGTCGACCTGGAGGACATGACGGTGTTCTTCGCCGACACATACGAGCCCACGGGGCCCTTCGGCGCCAAGGGCATCGGCGAGGGCGCCCTCAACCCCGTCGCCGGGACCATCGCCAACGCCATCCAGAACGCACTGGGGGTCAGGTTCTACCAGCTCCCCATCACCCCCATCAGGATACTCGAGGCGCTGAAGGAGAAGGAGGGCTAGAGGATGTACGTCAACAAGGTGAACACACACATACTGCCTGTACGGTTCGAGTACCACGCCCCCGAGAGCCTCGACGAGGCGGTGGAGCTCCTGGATGAGTACGGTGGGGACGCCAAGGTGCTCGCCGGTGGCACCGACCTCATCCCCCACATGAAGCAGAGGACGGTCGAGCCCAAGCACCTGGTCAACATCAAGGGGATACCCGGCCTCGCCTGCATAGAGGACACCCCCGAAGGGGTCCGCGTCGGCGCCCTGGCGAAGCTGCGGGCCATCGAGCTGTCGCCCCTGATCAAGGAGAGGCTGCCCCTGCTGAGCGAGGCCGCGAGGAGCGTGGGCTCGGTCCAGGTCAGGAACCTGGGGACCGTCGGCGGCAACATCTGCAACGCCAGCCCAAGCGCCGACATGGCGACTCCCCTGCTGGCCGCGGACGCGAAGGTCCACGTCTACAGCAAGGGTGGTTCGAAGGAGTACCCCATCGGCGAGTTCTTCCACGGGCGGGGCGAGGTGTGGCTTGAGCGTGGCGAGCTGGTCACGGGGTTCACGGTGCCCCCCCTACCGGAGGGGGCCGGCTCCGCCTTCGAGAAGATAGGCTGGACGACCCTGGACGTCGCCACGGTGAACGTCGCCGCCGTCGTCACCCTTACGGACGGGAAGATAGACCACTGCAGCATCGCCCTCGGGGCGTGCAGCCCGGCGCCCATCAGGGGAACCCTGGCAGAGAACATCCTGAAGGGCAGGGAGCCGTCGGCGGAGGCGATGGATGAGGCGGCGGAGCTGATAGCCACCTGCGTCGAGCCCAGGGAGCGCTGGAGGAGGGCCCCGCCCGAGTACAGGCAGAGGACGTCCCAGGCGCTGGCGAGGGACGCCGTGACGAGGGCCATGGAGGCCGCGAGGAGGTAGATGCGATGGAGATAGAGATAACAGTTAACGGGCGGGCGAGGCGGTTCGACGTCGAGCCCAACAAGCTGCTGCTCAACCTCGTGAGGGACGAGCTCCACCTGACGGGAACCAAGTACGGCTGCGGCATCGGCGAGTGCGGGGCGTGCACGGTCCTGCTGGACGGTGAAGCCGTGCTGTCGTGCATGGTCCTAGCCGTCGACGCCGACGGCAGGTCCGTGGAGACCGTCGAGGGCGTCGCGGACGGCGAAAGGCTCGACCCTATACAGGAGGCCTACATCGAGGAGGGGGCCGTCCAGTGCGGGTTCTGCACCCCCGGCTTCATCATGACGACGAAGGCGCTCCTGAAGGAGAACCCGGACCCCTCCGAGGCGGAGATAAGGGAGTACCTGAAGGGAAACTACTGCCGCTGCACTGGCTACGTCAACATAGTCAAGGCCGTGCAGTCCGCCGCCGAGAAGCTGAGAAGCTAGGTGCGCCCCTTGAGGCTGGCCGCCGTAGTCCTCGCAGCGGGGAGATCCAGCCGCATGGGGGCCAACAAGCTCCTGCTCAAGGTAGGAGATCGCAGGGTCATCGAGCACATCCTTTTCTCACTGAAACCTTACGAGACCATCGTAGTGCTGGGGCACAGGCCGGATGACGTGAAGCATATCGTGGAGGCTTCAGGAGCGGAGACGGTTCACAACCCGGGCTACGATAAGGGGATGGCCACGAGCTTCCAGGCGGGGCTCAGGGCCCTGGACCCGGACGTTGAGGCGGTCTTCATGGTGCTCAGCGACACCTTCGGGGTCGATCATGAACTCCTCGAGGAGATGAAGGGCGTGCTCATAGACGACCAGGAGGCGCTCATAGTAAGCCCGGTCTACGAGGGTAGGAGGGGGCACCCCGTCCTGTTCAGGAAGCCCCTCTTCGACGAGTTCCTGGGCCTCGGGGAGGATGAGACCATGAGGGACGTCGTGAACCGCCACGAGAACAGGCACAGGTACGTCGAGGCGGACATCTGGTGTACAGTCGACCTGGATACGCCGGAAGACTACGAGCGGGTCAAGAGGCTCTGGAAGGATGCCCGGGGCTAGCCGTGCCTAACGCCGATGAGCTCGGCTACGACGCTGACGGCGATCTCCTCGGGGGTCTCGGCGCCTATGTCGAGGCCGATGGGCCCCTTGATGGCGTCGACTGCATCGGGGTCGTAGCCCTCCTCCTTGAGCTGCCTCCGGTGCTCCTTCGCCTTGTTGCCGCTGCCGAGGAGGCCGATGAACGCGGGCATCGCCTCGACGGCGTGCCTCAGGCCGGCGAGCTCGAACTCGGTCTCCCCGTGGAGCATGGCCACGTAGTCGCTGGGCCTGATCTCGACGCCTGCCAGAGACTCGGGGTAGGCGTCGTCAACTAGCTCTACACCTGGGAAGTTTTCCGCTGTTGCCGTGTCCGCGTCGTCGACGACGGTGACGTGGAACCCGCAGTCCCTGCTGTACCTGGCCACGGCCTGCGCTATCAGCCCAGACCCCATTATTATTAGCCGGGGCTCCGGCTTCAATACGTCCATGAATATCTTCACCTCTCCACCGCATTTACTGTTCACGGATACCATTCCCTCGCGGGCGGGGACGCCCAAAGCGAAGTGAATGGTCCTGGGCTTCCCCTCGTTCAGCGCCTCGAGGGCTTCGTCGATGAGCCTCCGCTCCATGCCTCCTCCCCCTATGGTGCCGAGGGCCTCGCCGCCGGAGGTCACCAGCATCTTGCTGCCCGGGTCCCGGGGGCCGCTGCCCTCCTTGTGGACGAGGGTGCAGAGGACGGCGGATCGGCCCGCGTCCAGCTCTCCCTTGAGCCTGGATACGATCTCCGCGTCACTCAGGGGCTATACGCTCCGCTGCGTCGAGGATGGCCTCGATGATCTTGGTGTAGCCCGTGCACCTGCAGATGTTGCCCTCGATGCCCCTCTTCGCCTCTTCCATGCTCGGGTGGGGGTTGTCCCTCAGCAAGACGTATGCGCTCATGAGCATCCCGGGGGTGCAGAACCCGCACTGGACGGCGCCGTTCTCTATGAAAGCCTCCCTCAGGTCTATCATCAACGGGTTCTTCTCGAGCCCCTCGATGGTGGTCACGTGCCTCCCCTCCACCTGCGGCGCCAGTACGAGGCAGCTGGTCACCGGGACCCCGTCCAGCAGGAGCGTGCAGGCGCCGCACTCTCCCTGCTCGCAGCCCTTCTTGACGCTCTTTACGCCCATCTCGTCCCTCAGCATGTCCAGGAGGCTCACGTGTGGCTCGACCGTGACGGTCACGGGCTCCCCGTTGAGCTCGAAGCTGACCTCCATTTAGTCCACCCTCCCGACAGCCGTCTTTATCGCCCTCTTAAGCAGCACGCCGCACATGGCCCTCCTGTACTCCGCCGTCCCCCGGACATCGGTGATGGGGGCGACGCTCCGCCTTGCCGCCTCCGCGGCCACGGAGATGGTTTCGTCGTCAAGCTCTTTCCCGGAGATGAGCTCCTCCACCTCGGGGGCCCTGATGGGGGTCTCGGCCACCGATCCGAAGGCGACCCTGGCCTCGCTGCATACGCCGCCGTCCATCTCGACGTAGGCCGCGGCGCTCACGACGGAGAGCGTGAACGCCTTCCGGCGTGCAATCCTCATGAAGGAGGAAGAAGACGAATCCGGAGGAACGGGGAACCTTATCTCTGTCACGAGCTCGTTTGGCTCGAGGCTGTTGATCTTGGGGCCCGCGAAAAGCTCCTGAAGTGGGACGATGGCCGTCTCGCCGATGGACTCTATCTTCACCTCGGCGTCGTACACAAGCAGGGGCGGCGCAGAGTCGGCGGCGGGGGACGCGTTGCAGAGGTTCCCCGCCACGCTTCCCCGGTTCCTTATCTGGGGGCTGCCTATGCGTGAAACGGCGTCGACGACCGCCGGGGCCCTGCGCATAAGCTCGCTGGCGGCTACTTGGGCGTGGGTCGCCGTGGCGCCGATGCAGATGAAGCCGTCCTGCTCCCTCACGTAGTTTAGCTCCGCGACTCTGTTTAGGTCGACAAGGTGCGACGGACTGCAGGCGGCCTCCCTGAGGAGGGGCACGAGGTCCGTCCCCCCGATCACCGGCTTCGCTTCGTCGAGAGTGTCCATGAGCTGCACCGCCTCCGCGAGCGTCTTGGGCGCGTGGTACTGGAACCTGGGCAATGGCTTCATGGCTCCGCCCTCCTCAGCGCCTCGTACAGGGTCCACGGCCGCACCGGCACGGTGTTGAACCAGAGGCCGGTGGCGTGGTGGATGGCGTTGGTTATGGCGGGGACGACGCTGATTATGGCCGGCTCCCCTACCCCCTTGGCGCCGAAGGCGCCGTGCCTGTACGGCTCCTCCACGATGATGCAGGGCTCTATCTGGGGCGTGTCCACGCTGCCGGGGACCACGTAGTCCTTGAACCCGGGGTTGATCACCAGCCCGTCCTTGAGCTCCATGTTCTCCATGAGGGCGAAGCCCATGCCCTGGCTTATGGCGCCCTCGATCTGTCCCTCGATCATCAGCGGGTCGATGGCCCTGCCGCAGTCCATGGCGGGCCACACGCGGAGGACCGAGGCCTCCCCCGTCTCGGTGTCCACCTCGACCTCGGCCACGGTGGCTGCGAAGGTGTAGACGCTGTAGTTCACCCCGAGCCCCGTCTCCGGGTCGAAGAACCGCTTCGGCGCCTTGAAGTAGCCGTAGGCGCCCGGGTCGTGGCCGCGGTTGTACATCTCCTCGGCGAGTTCCCTGACGCTGACGCTCGTCTCGGGGTCTTCTTTGTCGTAGGCTCTGCCCTCGGCTAACGCGATCCTCTCACCGGGTAATTCGAACAACTCGGCTGCGCACGCCGCCATGTTCTCCCTGAGCTTCAGCGCGGCCTTGGCGGCGGCCGTGCCCCCCAGCATGAGGCCTCTGCTGCCGTGGGTGGGCTTGGCGTTCAGGGTGCTGTCCGTGTCCGGGAGCTCGATGCGTATCTCCTCGGGGGGCACCCCTATGATCTCGCTGACTATCTTGACGTGGCCGAAGGGGCTTCCCTGCCCCAGCTCGACGATGCCCGTCCTGTAGGTCACGCTGCCGTCCTGGTTTATGAGGAGGCTGGCGGCGCTCCAGTCGGGGGTGCTGCGGCTGGTGCTGATGCCGTGGTAGGCTAGGCCGACGCCGTAGCCCCGCACCTTGGTGCCCTCCAGCGCAGGCTCCCTGCGGCTACCCCAATCTGAGGCGTCCCTCACGGCCTCAAGGCACTGCGCTATGCCGACGCTGTGGTCGAGCACCTGGTCGCAGGTGGTTCGGCCTCCGACCCTTAGCACGTTTTTTAGCCTGAACTCCACGGGGTCCATGCCCAGCTCGTACGCCAGGCGATCCATCTGGCTCTCGGCGGCGAAGTGGAGGGCCAGGTCGCCGAACCCCCTGAAGCTGCCGCCGTAGACCTTGTTGGTGTAGACGGCTCTGCCGTCCACGCTGCAGTTGTCGACCTCGTATGGCCCTGCCGCGTGTGCCGTCTGCCTCCAGAGCCAGAAAGGCGCCCTGTTGGCGTAGGCCCCGCACTCCAGCGTGATGTCCACCTCGGCGGCGGTGACCTTGCCCTCCGCGGTGGCGCCCGACCTGTACCTGATCCTGGCGGGGAACCGTTTGTTGCTGTAGGATACCGACTCTGTTCTATCCCAGACGTGGGCCACGGGCTTCCCCAGCTTCGTGGCGGCGAACGCCGCGTACGCGGACACCAAGGGCCCCTGGTCGTCCTTGCCGCCGAAGGCGCCGCCCGTGAGGGCCTGTATTATCCTCACCTGGTTGAGGCTCCATCCTAGGACGTGGGCCACCTTCTCCCTGATGAGGAACGGGCTCTGGCCGTTGCATATCACGGTCACCTTGCCCGACTCGGGGACGGCGTACGCGGCCTCCGTCTCCAGGTACATGTGTTCCTGGTAGGGGCTCCAGTATGTCTCCTCCACCTCCACGTCCGCCTCGCCGAACCCCTTCTCGGCGTCTCCTTTCCTTATCCTCGTGGTGAGCGCAATGTTGCCGCCCTCATGTATGTCGACGGCACCCCCGCCGAGGGAGGCGTCGATGTCCAGCATCGCCGGCAGCTCCTCGTACTCGACGCTCATCTTATCGAAGGCCTTCTCCAGCGCGTACTCGTCTCTGGCGCACACCAGGGCGACGGGGTCGCCGATGTAGTGGACCCTCTCGTCGTTGAGGAACGGCTGGTCTGGCAGGGCGTAGCCTATCTGGTTGTTGACGGTCACGTCGGCGGCGGTGTATATGGCCTCGACGCCGGGGACCTCCAGGGCCTCGGCCGTGTCGACGCATTTGATCAGGGCGTGGGGCACGGTGCTCCTGTAGACCTTGAGGAGGGTGGTGCCCCTCGGCACGTAGTCGGCGGTGTACCTGGCCTTCCCCATCGCCTTGTCCAGCGCGTCCGTCCTGACGACGTTCCTGCCGACGACGAGGAAGTCCTCCCTGCCTAATACTTCCGATAGTATCTTGTCGTACTCCAACCGTGACCCTACCAACACTGTGACTGTGGGGGAAATCTGTTTTACGTGTTAATTAAACCAATCTCTGAGGCCGCCCCAGAAGTCTGGATCATCCGCCTCCGCCACCTGTACAGCCGCCTCCTCGGGCAGCATCTCGACCACCGCCTCCACCTTATCGGTGCGACAGATGACCACAAGACACCCCCCGCGCTCCAGCGCCTCAGCGGCCCTGACTACTCCTCTATGGATGCCCATGCCTTGGAGCTCTATGTGGCCGTACTCATCAGCCACCACCACGGTCTCGGCGTCCAGAGCCTCCGCGGCTTCCTCGAGGACGGCGTTGGCCCTCTGGAAGCCGGCGTCGCTGAACGAGTACTTCCATTCCCCGAGCCTCCTCCAGTCGCTTCCCTCGGCGAGCGAGGTGAGCTTGACCAGAGGGAACCCTTCCCCCGATGCGAGGTCCACCCCCGTGTAGCCCGTCGTCTCCCCGTCCTCAACGACTCTTAAGCTGACGAGCCCAAGGACCCTGTACCCTCTCTGCCTGGCTCTCTCGGCCAGCTCGAGGGCTCTCCGAGTCTTACCGCATCCAATGGTGCCGTGTATTATCAGGGCTCTAGGCTTCACTCGCTCACCCAAGCGCGTCTCTTAGTTCTTCGTTGCTCGCCCAGAGGAAGGGGACGTTCAGATCCTCGGGCATGTCGGTGCCGTGGACCCCCATGTAGGGGCCGTCCGAAGACGGGTGCTGCCCATGGTCAGCCAACACCATGACCGAGTAGCCTTTCACCCGGGCGGCATCAAGCATGAGCCTGAGGTTCGCGTCGGCCCTCCCGGCGGCTTCTTCGCTCTCATTGCTGTAGGGGCCATATGCGTGGCCGGCGTCGTCGACATCCAGGAGCTGCACCCACAGCAGATTCACATCCTCGTCGATCATCCTGCAGGCGATCTCCGTGACCTCTGAGTCTAGGTTCGAGGCCGCGAGCCCCGGCCTGTCGGCGTGTGGCGAGATCAGTATGCCTAGGCTGCTCTTGGCTCGCGCGGCGGTCGCTGAGACCATTTCTGCCTCTCTCATCACGTGGAAGATGGTCTCGTTCCTCAGGGGCTGCTCCCTGTTCCTTATCCCGTGTACCTTGGGGCTAGCGCCTGTGAGCATCGTCGCGAAGTTAACGGGCGTTATGCTCGACATGACGGACCTTATCACGGTGCCGTGCAGGTCTCTAAGCTCGTTGAAGGTGGGGGTCTTGGCTTTTACCTTCTCCCAGGTTCCGACGCCGAAGGCGTCGATCACCACCACGGCCAGTCTTCTGGTCTTGTGTATGGACTCCGCCAACTCGCTTATCGGGGAGCCCTCCGCGGAAGACGGCAGCCTTACACCGAGGGCCCTGCATACTGTGGGGGCCACCGACGTCATGTCGCGCATCGAGATCAACACAATTTGACGTGTCAGGATATGAAGTCTTCCGGCGAGCCGCTTTTAACCGTCGAGCATCCACCGATATATGAGATGAGCGTCCCCCCTTTCACCCGCAGCAAGATCGTGTGCACCATAGGGCCGGCCTCGGAGGACGAGGAGACCCTGAGGGCGATGGTCCGGGCTGGGATGGACGTCGCGAGGATAAACATGAGCCACGGCACACCCGGGGAGAAGAGGCCGGTCTTCGAGAGGCTCCGCATGATAGGTGACACCAGCATCATGGTCGATCTCCCGGGCCCCAAGATAAGGCTCGGCGAGCTGGACGAGGCCTACACGCTGGAGGAGGGGGACAGGATACATTTCACCACCCGGTCCAGGGTCGGTGACAGGCGGGAGATGAGCGTCAGCTACGACAGGCTCCCAGCGGAGGTGCGGGTCGGGGGCCACCTGTTCATAAACGACGGCATAATCGACCTCGAGATCACGGGCATAGACCAGGACCTGAAGGGGTTCGACGCCGTGGTGGCCTCCGGGGGAGAAGTCTCTAGCAGGAAGGGGGTGAACGCGCCGGGGGCGGCGCTGAGCATCAGGCCTCCTACCGAGAAGGATCTCACGGGTATAAGGTTCGGCGTCGAGATGGACTGCGACTGGTTCGCCGCCAGCTTCATCAGGGACGCGTCGGACGTGAGGGCAGTCAACGAGGCCATATCCGACGCCGGCGGAGACCAGCCGGTGATAAGCAAGATCGAGCACGGCGACGCGGTGCGGAACATCGGGGAGATCATCGAGGCCAGCGACGGCGTCATGGTGGCCCGGGGCGACCTGGGCATCGAGATACCGCCGTGGGACGTGCCGCTGCTCCAGAAGAAGATCATAGCCGCCTGCAACAGGCTCGGGAAACCCGTGATAGTGGCGACCCAGATGCTGGAGTCCATGATGCACACCCCGAGGCCCTCGAGGGCGGAGGCGAGCGACGTAGCCAACGCGCTGCTCGACGGCGCCGACGCCGTCATGCTCAGCGGCGAGACCGCAATAGGCAAGTACCCCGTGGAGACTGTGCGGGCCATGAACAACATCGGCTGGGTGGTGCAGGAGCAGATAACCCACAGGGAGCCGTCGGAGAGGGGCGCCCTCCTCCCCAACGTCATAGGCTCCCTCGCCACCCGGGCGGTCGAGGCCGTGGAGGCGTCCGCCATCATAGTCGTCACTAGGAGCGGCTTCAGCGCCCTCATGGTGAGCACCCACAGGCCGAAGACGAGGATACTGGCGGTCTCGAAGGACCCCCGGGTGAGCCGGAGGATGCACCTCTACTGGGGGGTGGAGCCCCTGAAGGTCCCGTGGACGGACGACCGGGACGAGCTCATCATCCGCGCCGTGAGGAAGAGCATAGAGGAGGGGTACATCCACGAGAACGACGTCATATCTCTGGTCTCGGGCTCGACCCTAATAGCGCCCGGCCTCACCACGACCCTCGAGATCCTCAGAGTCAAGGACATCCTGTACCGCGCCGGGCGCCGAGACTAAGTTTTATCACCCCTCGGCACCCATTTCCAGTACATGGGATCGTATGTTCTACCAGAGGTCGAGGAGCCTGAGCCCCTCGCCCCAAACGAGATCGTCTTGGTGGCGAGCGGCGACCTGAGGCTAAGCGCCAACAGGGAGTGCTGGCCCGCCCAGAAGGAGATGGAGGACAAGGTCAGGGAGGTCTTCGAGCGGGAGGGGTACCACGTGATGCGGGGCCACCCCTACGACCCGGAGCTGGGGCACGGCTTTATCTGGAACCAGCGGATGGGCATGGACGTGTTCCGGGACATCCCCCGGGACGCGCGGGTCATCGTCGCGGAGGCGGTGTGGCAGTACAGCCACCACGTGCTGGCTGGGCTCCGCGACCACCGTGGGCCGATATTGACGCTGGCCAACTGGAGCGGCCAGTGGCCCGGCCTGGTGGGGATGCTGAACCTCAACGCCTGCCTGACCAAGATGGGGGTCGAGTACAGCACCATCTGGAGCGAGGGCTTCGACGACGGGTTCTTCCTCGACGGCATCAGGCAGTGGCTGCGGGAGGGAAGGATCACCCACGACACGAGCCACGTACGGCCCCTGGACCCCGTGAAGCTCCTGGGGAAGGAAAAGGAGCTGGGCGAGGCGTTGGCGAGGCAGCTCAAGCACGGTAAAGCCGTCATGGGGATATTCGACGAGGGCTGCATGGGGATGTACAACGCCATAATCGAGGACGAGCTGCTCAACCCCCTCGGCGTCTACAAGGAGCGGCTCAGCCAGAGCGCCCTAGTGGCCAAGATGCGCACAGTCACCGACGGGGAGGCCCAGGCTGTGCGCGACTGGCTCGACGCGAAGGGCATGAAGTTCGTCACGGGCACGGACGAGGCGACGGAGCTGACGGACAGGCAGATCCTTGAACAGTGCAAGATGTACATAGGCGCCGTCAGGATCGCGGACGAGTTCGGCTGCGCCCTCATCGGCATCCAGTACCAGCAGGGCCTCAAGGACATGGCGCCGGCCAGCGACCTTGTGGAGGGGCTGCTCAACAACGTGGAGAGGCCGCCCGTGTACCACGAGGAGACGGGCGAGGAGCTGTACCCGGGCGAGGCGTTGCCCCACTTCAACGAGGTCGACGAGGGCGCGGGGCTGGACGCCCTGATGACCAACAGGGTCTGGAAGGCCATGGGCCTCGACCCGGCGACGACGCTCCACGACGTCAGGTGGGGCGACTGGCACGGCGAAGATTACGTCTGGGTGTTCCTCATAAGCGGCAGCGCGCCGCCGAGCCACTTCAAAGGCGGGTACAGGGGGGCCAGCAGCGAGCGGCAGCCGCCCATGTACTTCCCCCTCGGCGGAGGCACACTCAAGGGCGACAGCAAGCCCGGGGAGATAGTCTGGAGCAGGGTCTACGTTAAGCCCGACGGGCTCCACGTCGACGTCGGCAGGGGCACCGTGGTGGACCTGCCGCCGGAGGAGACCCGGCGGAGGTGGGAGGCCACCACGCCGCAGTGGCCCCTGATGAGCGCGGTGCTCCACGGCGTGACCCGGGACCAGTTCATGGCGCGGCACAAGGCGAACCACATACAGGTCGCGTACGCGCCGTCCGCGGCCGAAGCAGACAAGGCGCTGGCCGCCAAGGCGGCCATGTTCCACGAGCTAGGTGTAAAGGTCCATATCTGTGGAGACATAAAAGTAGGTTAGGGATGACCAAGGTCATAGCCGTGGACCTGGGCGCCT
>Ga0209635_10004150_pt1 | contig 11365 bp, 15 predicted proteins | sample DeeMarSWOR230_32_FD_187463 | JGI IMG/M metagenome (GOLD analysis project Ga0209635, IMG submission 187463) | Marine sediment microbial communities from White Oak River estuary, North Carolina - WOR-2-30_32 (SPAdes) (version 2) | ecosystem: Environmental > Aquatic > Marine > Intertidal zone >...
AACTCGATGTAAGGTTAACCGCCGAACAGGTAGAGAAACCTAATTTGTGTTTATTTTGTGGAGCCGGGGATGGGAATTGAACCCATATAGAGTGAGTCTTTATTAGTAGTAGAATCTTCATCTGTTGTCTTTGACATCTTTCTTAGCTCCTTTTGGGCATTTGTATATTTATTATTTTTCTTATACGGTCATTGATGATTCAGATGAATACCAAAATGCCTTCGGAGGAATACTCTCCTAATCCCCTCTTTTTTATTTTAGTAAACAACTCCAACTAGGTTCTCTATTTGGTTTGGGTGAGTTTTTATTATCAGAAAATGTAACATTTCATGTCTGGAAAGACTGCACTTATAGTTCGATTGTCGAGATTTTATTCAGGTAATTATGGGTAGGGATCTTGACAAATGGAGTCTTTGACTGATGATGTGGTTGATAAAATCTTGAATGGATTTTCCTATAATAAGCCGATTACTTGTCCAATTTGTAAGGCTACAATTGTCCTTATTAATCAAGATATTGAAGCAAAGTCCAACTTTTATTACTGTGCTAAGTGTGGTTTTACATTGTCTAAACCAAGAAAATAAGACAGCCATCCCATTTACTACATAATAGAAATTCTGGTTACTACCAACATTCACTTGACCCGATTATCAGACCAACAAACTCTCGTATATTCTAGCTTAGTACTTAATCATACTCCATGACCAATTAGCAAACTTTGATTATACAAGAGAATATCTAGTGTTAGTGTTTTCTGTAAAGTTAAGGTGTAGTACCCCAACCAAAATAGAACTTAGCCATCAGGGGGAGATAAAGCTAGTTTCAGATTAGGGTACCACTTTCCCAAATAGAGAAGATTTCAAAATTAAGTCTTTTTCAGACTTAGAGATATACTATTCAAACATCTCTCCTAATTCCCCTCTTTTTTCTATACTAGTCAATAATGAAGAACTGGTTCCTATGATTGTTTCTCTGATTTCGGTATTCCTATCCATCTTGGTGTTCTATTCATGTATTTTCGGTAGTCATCTCCATATTTCTCGAGACACCAGCGTTCTTCAGGAGCTATCAAAATATCATATAAAACTATCCATGTTATCGTCAATAACAGAAAAACCCATGAAGCACAGGCTATGCCTGTGCCAATGTATATCAAGAAGCAGCCAAGGTAGATTGGGTTTCTTGAAATACGATAGAGTCCTTTGGTAGCTGGTCTATCCAGTGGAGTAGCATCAAGACTTATCCCTGCTATGGAAGTAAAAATCATGCCGAACAAGTAAATAAAGAGCCCAGCGTAGAACCAAGGTGTATTTAATTTCAATGGTAGGAAAATACTGTAAAAGTTTGAAGCCCAAATGGCTAACTGTGAGAAACCATAGAGTTTCTCCTCTTTCTCATTAAACGGAGGCTTATCTGGTCTACGAGAACCCACATGTCCCCTAAGACGGTCAAGGACACTAAAAACAATAAATAACAGTAAAAAAGAAAGGACAAAGACCCAAGCGTTCCATAAGCCTAACTCAAAAGCTGGTATCAATGACATTTACTTTCCCCCAGTAACTTAATTTTAGAATAGTGTAGATATAATTTTTGATATAACGCATTATGAAACATCTCAGGGTAAGAATTCCTTTGCTTTTTCTGTATATTCGATGATACCGAGCTGTTTCAAGGTATCCAACATGTCATAGAGTGACCCCTTCTCTATAACCTTGCCTTCAACTATACGCCAGAAATTAACACCCGTCCATGTAACCCTCTTGTTAGTAGGAGCTAATCCACGAAATTCGCCTGTATGTGTCCCCGTAGTCTTAAAACGATGCCATACCCTATCCCTTTCAGCAATTATGTCCTCAATAGTCTCATGTAAATCAGGAAAACCCTTGAAAGTCATAGTATAGAATTGTTTCATACCTGCAGAACCACGCAACTGCCAAGTATGGTGAAAGAAGTCAGGCGCTACTAACTCATCCAACACAGATAGGTTTCGCCTATTGCATGCTTCAATCCATCTTCTAATAATAGCCTTATTTTTGTCTTCTAGCGACAAATAACATTGCCCCCCAAAAGCATCAATCCTAATTATCCCTTTTTGACATTTATCATTTGTGAGAATTTTTGTGAGAATTTCACAAGACCTACTAATGTTACTGTTTCTGGAGAGAAAAGAAGCTCAATAATTGATGGGGAGCTCTACAACATTATCAGAATATTAACTCGCAGTTGAGAGGTATTGATTTACTACCTATTTCACAAATGACTATTTCCTTTTTCTTAAATTCCATAATCCTTTTATGAAATTCCATCTAGGTACCTCTTTCATATACTGCCTATATTCGTCACCCCACTTTTTCAGGTTAAGTTCCTTCTCTTCTATCAAGCAGCCCCAGTAATTGAACACGACCAATACAATGTTGCCCAATACACTCAAAATCGTAAAGGGCATATAATTACTAATTGCTACAGTAATCGCAATAAAGGCGAACATCCAAGAGAGAACACCAGGGTGCCTCACTACTCTATAAAGACTGTTCTTAAGAAGTATCACCGTATGGTCTTCAGAACCACAACCACCTTTCTTGGAATTTAAGTAGTAATGTATCACTGCAAGTAGAATCATGGCAATGAAAAGGGCGATTGAGATGTAAATTGCAATCGGTGGAAATTCTATTGAAGGTAGTTGAGCAAAGAAACCTAAAATTTCTAGGTTTGTTTGCTTAGCGAAGCCAGGTAGAAAACAGAGAACTCCCCAAAGCAAGAATCCGATAAAATCCTTCCACGTTTCTTTGTGTCCTAGTCCCCGCTTTTTTAATTCTTTTTGTGCCTCCTTGGATGTGATATCTCCTTTTCTTAGTTTCTCCACCAAATCTTTTACTTTGCTTTCTCTCTTTTCCATTTATTCCCTCTCTACAGTATCCTTTCAACTTATACAAAAGATTTAGGATACCAAACTTTGATTGTACAAGAGAATGTCTGATGTTACTGTTACTCTAATTAGAATAGGGGGGAGAAAGTTAGAGGGAAAAAGATGGAATGGCTAATTAAAAGGAAGTCACCCCTCTAACCTCAAGATAATTTCGTATTATAATAATATTTAATGATTGTTGAACAATATTTTCACTGAATTTATCATGACTACTCTAAGTACAAGAGAATATCTGATGTTGCTGTTTTCTGTAGAGAAGAGAAGAAAAGAGGTGATTTGTCAAAGACTAGCTTTTGATTTCCACTTTCCACTCTAAGTTGTCAGCTGCTGGAATATATGCTGATTCGACTGCCCAAATCATTGCATAGCACTTGTAGACTGTCGTGCCGTCAAGTATGAAAGATTGTTCCATATCCATAAGGTTCAATGTTACGTACTCAACCTCTGAATCACCGAAGAGTCCAAGAACTGTGAACCAGCAACCAATGCCACTTATTCTCTCCTCTGTCTGTCCGTTAGAATACACGTGTTTGCCGTTGAAGCTCAGCATTTCCTCTGGGAGGGCACCACCCCCAGGCATAGACAAAGCCAACAGTACGTCAGATTTTAAGAATGCCGTAGTGGAATCAGTAGAAGATAATTCTGCTTCAATCCAATGTATGCCATCATCTTCTGTCCAACTTAACGAAATGAAGCCTGTAGCCTTAACATCCTCAGCTTTAAATATTATCCCATAAACTGGGTCCGACCAAGATTCAATTTCTTTAGCTGAACCCCTAATGTTCGCATTTCCGTTGCCTTCACCACCCCACCATACCTCCTGGGGTTCCCCAAAAAGATTTAATCCATTAATTGCAAAGCATGAACCGTCAGCGCTAGAGTTAAATTCAATCTTTTTATTTTTGATTTTAGCTGATGTGATAGCTGTTGAAGCTGTAATCGTGAGAAGCATCATCAAAAGTAGAGCAAAAATCTTCACTTTACTCATTTTTCTAACCACCTCCCTCTGGTTTTGTCACCTAAGAAAGAGCACTCTAAAAACAAAGCTTTGATACTCTCACTTTCTCTCAGTACAACTTTAATGGTTTATCTTACGTAGCATTAAAGATTAACCGAATAATTTTCATCAGTTTTCTAGAAGAATCTTCTATCTAAATAGATAATGATTAGAGTGAATAAGTAATTATCTTTCCACATCTGGGACAGTGAATATGCCTTAGACTAGACTGAGAATCATAACCAGAAACAATAGCATCTTTTTTACATAGAACATAACCACAATGACGACAGATGTAAGAATCTTTAACCATATACTAACCTTCATTTGTTCAAATTTTGGACGATAACTCCGTCCAATATCCAAATTTTAATCTTACTATCATTAAATGCACCTATGATTTCATTCTAAATCCAAAAATTTAACTGCAAAATTCAACATTTTTAGTACTGAACCTAAAATGTCAAATGAATATAAACACTTGATTGTAGATGGTTTAGAATTCTGGTATCTAAAAAACGATTTTCTGTTTATCAATTTCAATGGACAAGAATTGAATCAATTCCTCCAAATGGAAGCCCAAAAAACCGTATTTGATTTTAGTCCAGAACAAAAAGAAAAAACTATTGTTCACCTTTCTGATGGAATCAAAAACCTGATTCAAATATTATGCAAAGCAGTCAGGAAGCTTAAAAGCCGAGGAGAATATAAATCTGCAGCATACCTTGCTACTGAATGTTTCGAAGGATTAACAATTTACTCGGAGGGATTAAAAAACGAAGGTCGTTATGTTCATGCCTGTAATTACTGGTTGAATATACTTTCATTTGTTAATGATGGTGAATCAAATAACCATGTACAAGTTCATAAGGGACACCCGTATTTCTTCTTAGCTTTTTACTATTTGTTGAGTGGAGATCTTGAAACGGGATTTGTTTATGCTTACAATGCTATTAAAGAAGACAAAATATTGGGAAAGCTATGCCCAAAATTAGGATATCCTGAAAAGGCACCAATATACTTAACAATCTTTTTAGTTGATAACCCATATAACCGAATGATACATCTGGTTAAAGAGCTGAGGAAAGAACTTGATTCGCATATCACTTTATATAACAAAGAATTCGAAAAAAATTTCACTATCCAAGAATTTGATAACAAATTTCTTCAGAATGATTCTAACCCGAAACTCGAAGGTCCACGTTACCTATTTAGTTTCAGTTTTTGGTCCTTACTAGAGCTAAAGAAAAAAACAAATTCGCAAATCCAAGATAACGAATTTTCGAAACTAAGAAATTTGAATTGGGTCTTCAATTTATGTCTAATAATTGACAAACTTTTGGAAGCAAACCCCAAGATAGGCAAGAAAAACATGGGTAGCAACGTTAAACAAGTTTTTGAATATTTGAATCTTCTTTCTCAGAGCGAAATAAAAAATATCGAGAGTAAATACAAGATAGATATTAACCGTAATGACCCTGACCAAGTGCTTAGGGTTTTGTTACCAATGAAATTGACAAGCCACTCGATAAAAGTCCCTAAATTGGCAATACATTACCTTATTGCGTGGAATCTTAGGAATTATGGGGGTCATAAGATAAAACAACAGAAATGTTTAGTCGAAAACTTCGATGAAATATTCAATATTCTGATGAAGTGTATAATCTCTTCTGTTGATTTACTTTGAATAGGATAACGAGAAGGTTTCATGAATAGATTACTTTAACCAACTCGATGATAAAAATTTTATAAGCTTGTCATCTTTCGTGTTTATAGCCTCGATGCTTACAAGAGTTTTAGAGATGCGATCAATCTCTTCAAAAGTGGGTACCCAAGATGGGGTTTATTTTCTGAAGTTGCTGTTTGGTTCAAAGACCACCTTTCCCATTCCTCTTCCATTTCTTCTTCAATCGTCTTGGGGATATCTTCCATTATTTTCACTCCATGTTTTGCAAAGTTTACACTAAAAAAAGGGAATTGAGTGAAAACCAACCTGAGACTACTTTTCAACTAAGTTTTCTTCTTCTTTTTCAGAGCTTCAATTGCTTTCTTCTCATATGGATCCGCAAGTGCTTGTTTTTCCAGCTTAGCTCCTTCAGCAAAGAAGTGTTCTAAGCCTCTGCCCATCTTTCTGCCCCTGTATGTGTGCATATCAAGGGCATAGTCAGGAATCTCCAGTCTTTCTTCATCATTATAGACTACAGTCAGCAGATTATCCACAATTCTGCTTTTTGGAGAGCGAGCTAAGAACAAAACTGCATGAACCAAGAATAGTCTTGAAGAATCTTTCTTGTCAGCATAATATTGCTTTTCTAACACGTCAACAATCAATGAAGCAAGTGGATTAGCTAATCCAATATCTTCAGAAGCTATCACTCTAAGTCTGCTCCATAATGCTTTAGGGTTGAAACTCTCAAGCTCTGTTGCCCAGTAGACCGCTTCATATTCATTGCCTCTTCTAACTTCCTTTTGAAGGGCAGAGAGTACTTCAAGAAAATCATAGCCTTTTGCAGTTGTTGGACCGTCATGTTCTCTTAATCCTTTTACCATTTTAGCACCTCCTCAGAAATTTTAATTTGTGTAAACACGTCTACGAAAAGCAGATGTTTTTCTAGAATAGAGTGGGATATTCGGGATATTTCACTTAAATCAGCTATTCTATTTAGTCTATTCATAGAATTTTTGAGGCTTCCATCAAGTCTATTAACAAAAAATCAAGCTTATTTATAATATCAGTAACTTCTCCTGCTAGCCATTACAATGCGATGTTTAGTTCGAGGTTTCTTGAATTCTCCTTTTCAAAACCAGTCCAAGGTTATATGGAATCCAACCTCCACAGAGACCACATATCCAAACTAATGCTTTTCTTCGCAGTTTTCTAGGATTATCATTGCTACATTCACAATAATTGTGAGTCTTGATTACTTTCTCGGTTCTCTCAATTGTCCGTGTTAACCTCACGTTACCCGTTTCGTAGAGCATTTTGTAAATTGAATCTTTTCTGGGAAGCAAAACGCAATTTTTTCTATGCCGATAAATTGCACTTTTTGAAATGATGACACCAAATCTTGTTTCTAATTCTTCACTAATCTTGTAACCTGAAACACCTTGAAGCAATAGACTGTCAATTAAAATTTGATGTTGTGATGTGCATATACTACAAGTTCTAACCATCTGGAGCGACCTCTGCAATTTTCGGAGTTTTTAGAAGAACGCCATCATGGTGGTCTAAAACAGCAGGAAAGAAATCGAGTTTTTTCTTATCATCAACTATTAAAAAACATAACCACTGATTATCCCACAAGTGAATAATGTTCGTTTTAGCAGGTTTCCACATTTTCAGTAATTCCTTTAACTCTTCCATATTTTGTTCTTCCATTCCAATAAAAAATTCTCCCAAATGCATCATTTCACCTCCTTTTGAGCTTTATTTCCTTTCGGAATCACGTCTAGAACTATTTCCAGAGGTTTTTTCTCATTTAAAGGCGAATTTTCTGAGATTTTGGGTTCGGGTTTATTTTGACCGAAATAGGAATTTCCAATAAAATCGAGGTCAATGGGTTCTTTGTTGAGTAGTGAAGTTATTATGTGAACGTTTTTGTGATCAAAATATTCTAAGGTCCTATTAAGCCAATTTTTGAGCTTCTTTTCGTCAAAGAAATCGTTAAAATCCTTTTGAAAGAGTTCTAAACCATTTCCTGTTTCTTTGACTACAATATCTTTCATCCGTTTGTCTACAGTGCTGGGAACTACATCTATATAACCTACTTGTTCTAAAGGTTCAACGTAGGCGACCTTTAGAGTCGATCTTCCAATGGCGTTACCATAAACTTCTCTACGTTTTTCCATAAGCTCTGGATACGTGGTTTTTCCATCAGGAGTAGCTGCAGGAACTAACACTTGTTTAAAGAAATCTAAAACATTTCCTGGCAAACCAATTCGGGTTGTCTCAAATATTTTGTTACCTAACACTTTTGCCCTTTCAAAATCCTCTCCATTAGCAATCACAAACTCTTTTTCCAAAGTGTTATTCTTGTCGAGAATTTGGAGTATTAGGCGGTTAAACATAGAATATAAGGCGTTGATGTCAATCAGCATTGTGAATCTACCGAAATCCCTCATGTCTCTTGCGAGAGAATGAGGAAAAACCTCATCCAGAGCTTCCCCATAAGGAGTTACTACACTGAGGTGACGTTCCTTCAAATAGTGCTTTGTCAGCTTTATTGCATCTCTCAATTTTGAAAGCTCTTCATCTTCTCCAAATTCGAACGGAAAAGCTTTCATCTTTCCTTTTAGTTTAAGTACTTCCTTGTATTTTTCTTGTGACATTTCCGGCGTCACTGTGAAACCCCTCGTAGCCAGGTCCTCAATGTATTTCGCTTTTGAAGTGCAAAAAATTGTAGCGGGCCAGCCTCGGACAATCACTGTCCTAGTTTGAAGTTTCCCCTTCCCGGTCTTATCTGTAAACTTGTAGGCTATTTCACGTTTATCATGGCTCAAGATGGGCCTAAGTTTCATGTAGGTTTCAATTGGTGGTGCTTCCAGGAAGACTAGAATTTTGCTCTCAAGGTCGACAACATATGCTTTCTTTCTTTCATCGTAATTCCCATAATCATGAACAAGGGCCGTTGGTGAGAGACCTGCTAGAATCCATTTATCCTCTTCGGGAAAATATTTTGACGCTTCAATTGCATTGTAGGTTTTGCCGCTACTTGATGGACCTGACTGAAACAGATTTAATGGGTCTATGCTGTAGGCACTAAAAGCGACTGAAGTGATTAATTCTTTTAAAACTTCATCTCTCTTCACCATTTTGCTTAGATGCCGACAAATTCGGTCATGCAAATCTCCGTCAGATACGATTTCCATAATTTTGTCATCAAAAACTGGTTTTTTCCTTTTTACCAAGAAACAATTCTCTCGGTCCTTGCAGAAGCGACTGAGAATTTTGTCATCGCATCCATAATTGTAACCTCCTTTTGCAGCCGATTTCATTATCGATTGCAATTCAGCTTTAGCTAAAGGTGGGCTATTTCTATCATTCCATTCGTTTAGTCGAGTCCAAACTTGCTTTGCAGAGATTTCACAGTAGTTCAGCAAGAAGCTTGCAAGACGTATAGCGAACTCATTTCTATCTCCCTCTTGTGTTCCCTCAAGTAGTTTTTGAATACATTCTGGAATTTTTTTGGTGTAACGTGGAGTTTGTATAGGCGGGCTAGGAATCGGGACCTTGTCACTGTGCTTGAGCATTTTTCGGATATTATTTTGAGGAATCGAGCAGCCTTGCAAGTTTAAGACGTAATCGTTCGGTAATGGCTTGAAGGTTTGTTTATCTAAAAATTGAGATCTCTTACCATATTGTCGATGAATCCCCAAGGGCAACTTGACTAAATTTCCATAACCATCTTCACTTACTTCCTCTTGTTTAGGGAAGATTTCAATGTCAACCTCATCCAGTTTAGCTGCTTCGAGAATCTTTTGAGCCAACAGTTTAGCTACTTTTGCGGGTATAGCCGGGTCGAAGAGGATCCAAATGTGATAGCTTTCATCTGGAAACCTACTAGCTTCTAAAATGGCTGCTTTGTCTCCAAAGAACCTACTAGCTTGTTCACAAATCTTCTCTGCTATCTTTTTTGATTCAGGAATTCTCTCTGGGTCGATGTCAAAGCAGGCCCACTTCACATGATTATTTGTTAGATCCAGTTGGTATGGTCCGACTGTAACTTTGCCATCTAGGTGTTTAAGAATCACATCTTCTGTTAGCGGCTTATCGATTCTGCGATACGAATTATCTTTTTGCTGAATAGCATATGTATCTGAACGATTAACAAATCTAAGTTTCAAAGCAACGGCTACCCCTCTATTCTCCTCACTCAACTGCACTCGCCTCCAGAAAGCGTTTTGAGTTGAGCTTCCTTCAAATCGTGGACAACGACTTTCTCTTGAAAAACCTTGAAAAATTGGACCACTGCATCACGACAACTAGTCACTAATCTTCGCTTTCGCAAGCCAAGAGGCCATTGAGCTGGTTTTCCTTTTAGAACCAAATTAATTTTAATCTTATTCATTCACTTACACCTACATTATCATATGTAAAAAACAATTTGTTTAACTTTCTTGGACAAAAATAAAGATCCGTACTTAATACGGGTACAAAAGATAAAAATGGGAAATTTTGTATATATATTTATCAAAGTAATGGCTATGAGAAAAATTGGATAAAAAAGATACGTATGAAATTTATCCGATAACCATCGATGGTTATGTCCCATTTGGGTCCTCGTATATATTTTGTGATAGCTTCCTAGCTAGTCATTCTGTAAAGAGAATTAGCTTAGACATTATTGAGTTCTTTGCCCGCCATGGGCCAAATCCAGGTTTAGCGATAACTGAAGGGCCAAAAAGCCAGAGAAGAAGAGGAAGACCGATTGAAAAAACATATTTAAGGCAGCCTAGAAGAAAAAAAGAATTAGCCCTACCTTACGACTATAAAACAGCATTACGTGATGCAAAAAAACTTGAACGAATGGGTTTGTTGCGGCGTTTAAAACCTAAGGGAAAAAAAGTATTCTCCTTAACTTTTCAAGGATTTTATGTCCATATGCGTGATCCAAGTAGAAACCCCGAAAACCTTGAGGCTACAATTAAATCCAATTATAAGTTGCTTCCGTTCTCACATTCTTGGGATGAACTGATCGAAATCGCCGGAAAACAAATTGTTCACGAGTGTTTAACCAAGGCAATTTCAGAAAAAATCTACAAGACACGATTTAGAATCGAAGAGTTAGAACTGGACATAGACCTTGTTTATGTTCACCCTGAGCGTAAACCTGCTTTCCAAATAAATGAAGGCAAAAAGGTTAGAGAACTTCTAAAATTGTTATCTGAAACTAAAATCTTGAAAACCAGCTATCTTTTATTTTTAGCAGTAAACGATATTTTAACCTTAATTGAACAGAAAAAATGGCCAAAAAATGCAAATGATCTGATCAATCTTGAGTCTGAAAAAACACTGGCTTACTTCGAAAAAAGAGGTATTCACGAAAAAACCCTCTTTATTCCAGGAAAACGATTAATAAAATTTCTAAAAAGCAACTATAAGCTAGAATTCTTCTTTACAGGAATGTTCATGGATAAGCTTCTTTCAGAAGTTTTTCGAGGTTAGGTTCTTCTCCATCTTCGCACACGCGCAAAATTTGATTTTTTTGAAATCTGACTGACCGAAGCTATGCCCAATTTGGCTGTTGCAATGTATACCTTTGCTTGATTATAGGTTATCCCGAAATCAGATAATTTCTCAGCCAACTCGTCTAGGGACACCATAAGATAAACCTCAAAGCATAAATTATTACTGTAAGGTTACAGTTACATAGATTTAAATTTTCTGCAAATCATTTATAGCCGTTCAAAAAATTGAGATGAAAAAAATGGAAATTCTACAA
>Ga0209635_10004153_pt1 | contig 11361 bp, 11 predicted proteins | sample DeeMarSWOR230_32_FD_187463 | JGI IMG/M metagenome (GOLD analysis project Ga0209635, IMG submission 187463) | Marine sediment microbial communities from White Oak River estuary, North Carolina - WOR-2-30_32 (SPAdes) (version 2) | ecosystem: Environmental > Aquatic > Marine > Intertidal zone >...
CTCATTAAACTGGATATTATATCCCAAAAACACTCTAATTGTAGAAAACTATTTAAATGATAAATGTATACATGTATCTTGATAACATTATACATTATATCATAAGTGATATGAATGGATGATGAAAAAATTGAGTCTTTAGGTGGAAATCTACGTCCCCCAGTTGATGACTTCGGCCCTATGTTGTGTCTTTTAGAGCAACTCAATGAATCATTTTTATATTACAAAACAATGATTAAACACGATTAAACTAAAGGGAAATCAATTAGGAGAATTAAGATTGCAAAAATAGAAATTTTTTTTACTAGTAGAAAGAACATTTAAAAAAAGAGAAAAGAGAAGCGTTTTTGATCTATTCAAATTCAAAGATGCCGATTACTTCATTTGTTGGTTTGTATCTTAAAACGATTATGCCAATGCAATTTGTGATTACATCTCCTGCAGTTACATTTCCGTCTGGCAAAGGATCACAATTTCCTGAGCCTATCTGATCAATATCTTCCCATAATACATCATCACGATCAACCGATACTACAGTCAACGTATTATTTTCTGAATCTTGCATGAATATTATCTCAGGTGTTTCTGGCGGTTCTTCAGGGGTCGGATCAACTACTCCTATTAAAATGCCGATTTTAACCCATCTTAGTACTTTTATACCCCAAGTTAAAGTTCTCATCAAAGTTAACTTTGACTGGGTCCATGCAAATATGCATAAGCTAATGTATAACCTGAAAATTCGATATTGAAAAATCCTTAGCCAAATTCTCTCCCTTAATGTTTGATTATCATCTGGAATTTCATTAATCTCTTCGAAAATTATTTCTTCTTCTTCAAGTTCCTCGAGTTGTTGAATAACTTCGTCTGGAATCCATTGACACTCTTTAACAAATTCAAGAATGTAGTTCATTAATTCTTCTAGATCCATGTTTCGAATGTCATCGAGATCTCGAATGGTTGTTATTCCCTTTAGCGAAGTATTCAGCTGAACTGCATTGGTTGTCGGCAACAGCATTAAGATAAAAGCAGCTAATAAGCTCCCAATTATTATTTTCCTCTTCATCCTTTCACCTATATTAAATACAATATATAACAATATATAAATATTGCCAGAAAATTTTAACTAACTGTCCCAAAAACCGCGTGTTTTAGCATAATTTAGCTCTGCTTTGAGAATGTCGCGGAAAAATTTTATATTAAGTTCTTCTGATTTTTCTAATTCTGGTCTATCATATCTTCTCAGAATCCTAGCAGCAGTATCAGGACCAATGCCACGGCCCATCAATGCGAATAGAGCATATTTGCCGTAACTGATGACAAGGCTTGCATTTTTATGAAGTCGTTTAAGTTCTCTAATTTCTTCTTTTGATCTATCTTTTTTAGATAGTAACTTAGCAAGATCTTTATTATACCTTTTTAAAGCTGAAATCTTTATTGCACCACATCGAGAGCATTTAGGTTGTAAATCTGCCCTACCAACTGTAGTATTCCAGGAACGCCCGCAGTTTGTACAAATCAAGGCAATCCTTGTTTCTTCTAAGCGTTTCTTTAAAGCCATGAGAATAGACCTATCAGCCCTTTGTGGAACCATTAGGCCCCTGATTGTTTCAAATCCTGTAACTGCTATTGGAGACAACCTTTGTGTATGAATGTTTATTTCGCCATTCTGTATTTTCTGAAGAACTTCTTTAGTATTTTCAATATCCATTCGTTCCCAAATGAGTTTATCAAGAGCTTCACCAAAAATTGGTGATTGTTCAAATAGGCCGAAGAGTCTTTTCATCCCCACATTTCTGTAGTCGAAGTCCTTTCTTAATGCGCCAAATTTTCGCGCAACATTAACAAGATGCCAACGAATATACGTAGAATTTCTTAAGATAGTTTCTATTAAATATTCCAAGGTTTCAGGCTTTGTTTTAATAAGAATATCCTTAACCTTTTCAATTGGGATACTTGCGGGTAGTTCAAGGTTTATTCGATAAGAATCACTACTTATACCGACGCTCTCTCCAAAAGATTGGGCCAAAATTGCAGATATCAATCTACCCAGAGTTTCGTTTACTTTTGTTCCAAAACAAGCATTGATTATTATAGTTTTATTTTCAAATTCAATTGTTATTGTTTTATCATCTGGAACAATAAAACCTTGTTGTTTTTGATTTAATATGTATTTCAGAAATTTATCTAGAGTTTCTTTATCACAAGGGTATCCATTTATTTGTTTATTTTCTGAATTTTCTGAAGCAAATCTCCTAAGCTGTCCAACCTCTATAGCTATCTCAAATGGAACAGGGATATCTTCTCCCATCCAAGAGGGGACATTGCCTATCTCTTGAATAGAAGAAACCAAAATCTCATCTTCTTCTCTTTTAACAACAATCCATGGTCTCCCTCTCAATATGAAACGTTCTCCTTCAAACACACTACTTAAAACAAAGCTTTCATCAAGCATTCCAATAGTTTTTCTTGTACTTATGTCAACTACTAGATATGTTTTTTCGTCTGGTATCATAGAAATATTGTCGAGAAAATAATGCCTAGAGCTCATACGTTTCATAATGTAAATCTCATCATCTTCTTCAATCCAAATACTGCGCTGATCTTTCAATTGCCGAAGAATCTTATCAAAAGTTTTCCATGAAAGTTTGTGAAATGGATATGATCTTTTAATGACGTCATACATTTTTTTTGCGCTAATTTTTCCATATTCGAGAGCAATAGAAATAATTTGGTTAGTAAGAACAGACAACGGATCCTGCCTGACTGGAAAATGTTCTAAATCGCCTTCAAGTGCTCTTCGGGCAATTACCAGACTTTCAGCTAGATCCTCTGGATTTGTGGCAAATATTACTCCACTGGAAGTCATACCAACTTTATGTCCAGAACGACCAACCCTTTGTACAATACGAGTAACCTCTCGAGGGGAGTTATACTGAATAACAAAATCAGTATTTCCAACATCAATCCCTAACTCTAACGAAGATGTACAAATTAATGATTTTAACTTACCGCTTTTAAAGTCATTTTCAGATTCAATTCTTGCACTCTTGGAAAGAGAGCCGTGATGAACACCGATTTCAGCATCTTTCTGCCACATATTGAATCTAGATGCGAGAATTTCTGCTCCGTCTCTAGTATTAATAAATAAAAGAGTTGAAACATGTTTGTCGATGATTTCTTTACATCTTCTAAGCAAGGCAAAGGAAATTGGTTCAATTGAAAAACGATTGGCAAAAGAGTAATCCGTTTTTTTAATCGATGGTAGTTCAACGCGAATGTCGATATGTTTGGTAACATCTACTTCAAGGATAGTGACATCCCGAAATTCATCATTTTCTTTGCCGCCAAGAAAACGTCCAACTTCATCTGGAAGGCCAATAGTTGCAGATAGACCGATTCTTTGAAAATCATATCCATACTCTTTCGTTAATTCATTTAATCTTTCCAAACCAACTGCAAGTTGCGCCCCCCGTTCATCGCATGCTAACTCATGAACCTCATCGATCACAACCCATTTAACTGATCTAAGATGATTCCTTAGTCTTTTTCCGGTAAACAAAATCTGCAATGTCTCAGGAGTGGTGATCAGCATATCTGGTGGAGTCTTAGATTGTCTGGCTCTCTCCTTTTTTGATGTGTCTCCATGCCTAACAGCTACAGAGATACCCAAAGCTTTTCCCCACTCAAATGTCCTTCTAAGCATATCTCTATTTAGGGCACGTAAAGGAGTAATATAAAGAATTGAAATACCACTTGTCTGACCGTTGCCAGATTTTTCTTTCAAGAAATTGTGAAAAATAGGTAAAATTGCAGATTCGGTTTTTCCAAGCCCAGTAGGTGCTATCAAAAGAACATGTTTTCCCTGCAAAATTAAAGGAATTGCTTTGCTCTGAGGTTCAGTTGGTTCTTCTATTTTATCTAAAAGGAGAATATTTTGAATTCTGGAATCTAGTAAATCAAAAGCCAACTCCATATATTTGCCTGCAATGATGTCTCATATTTAGTATTTTTGTCTAAGAAGAAAGATATTAACAACTAATTAAAATAAGATATTTAGAAGTAAAGCCAGCATTTATTTAACTCTATTTGCTGCTCTTTTTAACTGCTAGACATATTTCAATTGAAGATACGTTGGAGGTTCTACCTTCTTCATTAGTTACAGCTTCAGTCCCAATCTCTATACTTTTTATTTCAGCATTTGTCACAAAACGATTTCTAGTTATTTCTGCAGCATCGACTGCTCTACTTATCGCATTGCCCCTGGCTTTTAAAGTAACCTCTTTAAAATCACCAGAGTTGAATAGTGCCATTATTGCAGTGACATAGTTCATTGGGGGTTTGTTTCCAACATATACAATGTTTGTGTCAGCTCCTAATTCTTTCTCTTCATCTGCCATGATTTTCTCTCCATCAAGGTTTCGATTGTCTTAGGTTATGATGTAAGCTCAAAACTTATTCTTAGCTTATAAATATTTTGCAAAAAATTGAGGGGCGGGTCTCAAATTTGCCGTTTTGGCTTTTTTTCACAACAAGTTTAAATATAAAAGACGACAAAATATTATATGGTATGTGATAAGGGAGAGGGAGGTATTTGGTATCTACCTATCTCCCCTATGTTGGAGCATTGGGGATATTTGGTATCGACCAGATGCTCTCTTTCACATATCCGTTTTTAACCGTAATAATGAGAAGCGTCCTCAGAAACGTCTTTTTTCTTATGCTCTTTAGCATCCAAAATGTCAATGGCAAGAATGGCATGTAAAGGAACGATTCGTGTTTTGCCTTGCATTTTACCGTGGCTTTCGTTTAGCACCATTATTAGACCGATTTCATCGATTCCAAGTGTTGAAAATCCTTTAAATACTCCTTCTGTTTCAAGTGACTGGTCCCTTCCACCTATAGATATTATTTTATATCTAGATCCTTCGGTTAGCTTTACTTCTTCTTTTTTAGTCATCTAATCCCTTCTGTTGTTCTTCTAAGAGTTTTTGCAAATGCTCTACGGTTTTACCGTAATTCTCTACTGCTACTTTAATATGAGCCTCAACAAAATTCCATGCTTTTTGAAAGTTACCATACCTCATACGATATGCTTTCTTATTTTGCTTTGTTACATCATCAAAAACCTGAACTTCTTCAAGAATATCGAATCCCTTGAGCTTATTAAGATGTCTATAAACTGTAGGCCGAGATGTCTTTATGCCAGTAGCAATTTCATCTACATACCAAGCTTTAGTTGGATGCTTTAAGAAAAAATCTGAAAAAATTTTGTAAGGAATTTTTGGATCTGAGCCTTTCGAAAGATAGCCTATTTGCTCCAGAAATTTCTTGGCAACGCTATCCAATTCTTCATCACCAATTAAAGGCGTATTGCTCACAACTTGCATTTCAAATGTCATGACAAAAAACCTCGCATGAGAATATGACAAGTAATTTATAAGGTTTACTTGACAAAGAAAAGGGAAAAAAATTAGATAGTATAACTATCTGCTTAAATTATAAAATCGGTAAGTACTTATCAATTTCCCATTTGGTCACTTTAGTTCGATAATCATCCCATTCCTGATGCTTCACATGCAAGAAGTTAGTATAAATATGGTCTCCCAATGTTCTTTTTACTAATTCACTCTTTTCAGCCAGAGAAATAGCATGCCCCAAGCTTTCAGGCAAATTTTCAATACCATGCTTTTCCCTTTCTTTTTCTGATAGAGAATAGATATTTTTTTCAACTGGAGCTGGTGGATCCAATTTATCTTTAATGCCTTTTAATCCAGCTGCTAGCATCACTGCAAATTGCAAATAAGGGTTACCAGAAAGATCTGGATTTCGTAACTCGCAACGGGCGCCTTTTCCCCTGCGTGAGGGTATACGTATTAGAGCACTACGGTTTCTATTTGCCCATGAGATATAAGTAGGCGCCTCAAATCCAGGAACAAGTCTCTTATATGAATTTACTATGGGATTTAATACAATACAAATTTCTTTAACGTATTTCAATAGGCCAGCAATAAAATGATAAGCAACCCTACTTAGTTGGTTTTTATCGCTAGGATCTGAAAAAGCATTATGCCCATCAAGGGTGAAAAGCGATTGATGAGTATGCATACCAGAGCCATTGATACCAAAGAGAGGTTTTGGCATAAATGACGCATGTAGATCATGTTTAGTAGCTATTACTTTCGTGACATACTTCAAAGTAATAACCCTATCTGCTGTTTTAATGGCATCACTGTAGTGGAAATTTATCTCATGTTGACCTGAAGATACTTCGTGATGGGAGGTGTATGTATTTATTCCCATGTCTTCTAAGACAAGTGAAATATCTGCACGAACTCCCTCAGCAAGATCGCGATGCGATAAATCAAAATATCCTGCATAATCATTCGGTTTTAATGTAGAGTTATCACCATCTTTTTTAAATAAGAAGAATTCACATTCGGGCCCAGTATTGTAGATATAACCCATTTCTTTTGCCTTTTTGATAACTTTTTCTAGAGCAAACTTTGTATCACCTTCAAACCGCTTTCCATTTGGTTCGTAAATGTCGCAGTTTAGCTTCGCTGTTTTTCTTGTTTCAATGCTTTCTGGGAGAATTACAAAGCTTTTTAGATCTGGTTTTGCTATTTTATCTGATTCTTCAATGGTTGCATATCCTGCAATCGATGACGCATCAAAAGGAATGCCTTCATCTAAAGCCTCTCCCAATCTATTTGCTGGGATAACTATATTTTTCGGTGTTCCTAAGATGTCGACAAATTGCAACCTTACGAAAAGCACTTTCTGTTCGTCCGCAATATCAAACACATCTTCCTTCGACTCTAATATCAATTCCATCCACACGCCTCCTTTACTGTAAAAAAGTAAGCATTATCACGAAACGAATTTTCGATATTTAAGATTTCGGACTTAGTAACGACTTGTTTATTGCTGAAGGAAGGGAACAGTGAGGCTTCCTGCTGGCATAACAACAGTTCTAGGTTGTCTTCCACTTTCTTTTATTAGTTCTACAGCATCATCAACTGCCAATTGAATATCATGATACGGCTTTAGCATGGCTTTATTGACAATTTCATCGTCTAAATCTGTCACAGCCCACATTTGCGCCTTAGTCCCAATCTGTGCCATTTTAGCAGCCTTATGATAACCTAGTTTATACTCATCGCCTAGTATTTCAAGGACTCCTTCAGGAGAATCTGCTTTACAAAGGAGATCAAGAAATGTATCATCTCCAACACCTGTTCGACATTTTGAGACAAGAATAATTATACCATCATCTTCCAATGCTAACTTACCGTTATCAAGAGCCTTCTGTGATTGGTATAAATCGATATCCATAGGATAAGGTGCAACAGTTAATACAATGTTACCTTTTTGTTTTAGGGGAACACAGAAAATCTGATTTGAATAGTCAATTGCTGCATCAAAAGATTTATGTAAATCCCCTGCTGTCACGGCATATATCTTATGATCGCCTGTGAGAATGGTTTGAATTGAAAACACAGTAATGTCTTTCAAAACATTCATTGCATCTACCATGTCCTCATTAACTGGATTCCCTTCAAGTGCAAGTGACCGAGCGTCATCACTTAAAGCTAACTTATGATTCATCTCAATAGTTTTATATGAGGCAACTCCAGGGAGAAACGATTTTCTTCCTCCAGTATATCCTGCAAAATAATGTGGTTCAACACTGCCAATTACAAGAATATTCTTGTATTCTGGAACCAATTTATTGATGTACATCTCAGTTCCATTTTTAGATTTCCCAAGATAAGTCATATCCCCATCTTTTCTAGCATCATGTGCATAAGTCCTTCTTCTAAAAACCTCATATGTATCTCCAAAAATAAACCTATACTCCTCTTCTGTTGGAGCTCGATGAACACCAGTTGCAATAAGAAATTTTACATCTGGATGAGATGAAAGAACTGGTAATAGATATCTTAAAATTTTATTAGTGGGAGTTGGTCTTGTAGCGTCATTGACAATTACAAGTAGTCTGTCAGAATTCTCGGCAAATTCGTCATATGATTCAAACCCTATAGGCTTTTCTAATGCTTTTTCAATGGTTTTATTTTCATCTCCAATTGTTACTTTGTTTGGAACTAGTGTTTCGTACGGCTCAGGTATTTCCACTTTTATCGTTTCTTTTCCATATGGAATATCAACCTTCATGTATGACCGCATATTTTGATTGGTTAAAAATATAGCGAAGAGTTTTACCTAATATATTTATAAGACTGGTTTTTATCACCTCATCGATGAAAAACTTCCAGGCAGGTATTATTGGAGGAGGCGTTATTGGTTCTGCAGTTGCCCGGGAGCTATCAAGATACCAGTTAGATGTAGTTGTTTTTGAAATGGGAAGTGGCGTACCCTCTGGTGCGAGTAAGGCCAATAGCGGCGTTGTTCATAGTGGAATTAATTCCTCTCCTGGTTCTCTTAAAGCTTGTTATTGTGTTGAAGGTAACAAGATGTTTCAATCACTAGCGGATGAGTTAGGTTTTGATTTAGAATGGGTTGGAAAACTTGTTATTGCGAAGAATGAAGATGAGATTAAAGAGTTGGAACGGTTGAAGAAGGTTGGATTACAAAATAGAGTGCCGGGTTTAGAGATAATTGATGAATCTGAGGTGAATAAGAGGGAGCCTAATGTTTCAGGTGTAGCAGCATTGTGTATTCCAACCGCGGGTATTATTCCTCCTTATCAGTTTACGATTGCTCTAGCTGAGAATGCTGCAGTAAATGATGTTAAATTTTTACTAGAGACGAAGGTAACCGATCTGAAGAAAAAGAAAAACCATTTTCTAATAGAAACTAGTAAAGGTGCTTTCCAAACAGAGATTGTTGTTAACGCTGCCGGTGTTCATTGTAGAGAAATAGCTTCTATGGTGGAGGAACCGGATTTCCAGGTGTATCCTCGTAGAGGGGAGTATTTGGTTTTAGATAAAAATTATAATTCGTTGATAAACTCTATGATATATCCTGTGCCTGTGGAAGAATCTGGATTTTTAGGTATTCATATTACTCCTACAATTGAGGGTAACATCCTTCTGGGGCCTAGTGCAGAGTTTATAGATGATCTTGATGATAGGAGAACTACTAAGGAAATGATGAATACGTTACTTGAAGAGGCTAGAGACCTTATTCCTGCCTTACCTGATAAAGCAGTTATTAATGCTTATTCAGGGATTCGTTGTAAGTTAGCTCACCCTAAGTCAGGCGGATGGGCTGATTACCGTATTGAAGAAAGCAAGAACACATCTGGTTTGATTAACTTGCTAGGGATAGAGTCACCCGGTCTTACAGCTGCTCCAGCTATTGCACAAGAAGTAACAAAGATGATATCTCAAATTGTGGAATTAAAGAAAAAAAATAATTTCAAATCTAGGAGAATAAGGAAAAAACGTTTCTCTGAGATGTCAACCGGGGAACAGTCAAATCTAATCAAAAAAGATAATAGATGGGGGAGAATTGTTTGTAGATGTGAACATGTTACCGAGGCAGAAATAATCGAGTCTCTCTCAAATCCATTAGGAGCGAAGACTCTTTCTTCGGTTAAATATCGGTGCAGAGCAGGGATGGGTAGATGCCAAGGAGGGTTTTGCACTCAGCACATAGTGAGGATTATGGAAGAGCAGTTTAACATCGATGTTAAGGATATAAAATTGAAATCACCTAGTTCCCATCTTTTCTATGGTAGAACTAGAGAGGTAAAGGATGACTAGAAGGGATATGGATGTAGCGGTTATCGGTGGCGGACCTGCGGGTCTGGCTGCCGCTGTCTCTGCAAAAGAACACGGTGCTAAAAATGTTGTAGTTTTGGATAGGAACAGTTGGCTTGGTGGTATTCTTCCACAGTGTATACATGATGGTTTTGGAGTGGAGGAAACCGGGATATCTATGACTGGCCCAGAGTATGCAGATTTATACATAGAAATGGCAGAGAAAAAAGGCGTAACAGTGATGAAAGAAACAATAGTCCTGCGATTTGATAATAGTCGAAAGATCATTGCGGTTAATAAACAGGGAATTCATATTATCAAAACAAAGGCGATTGTTCTTGCAATGGGGTGCAGAGAAAAGACCCGGTGGAATGCTATGATTTCAGGGACACGCCCCAGTGGGATCTATACTGCAGGGGTAGCACAAGGTTTCATCAATCTCTATAACACCATGCCGGGAAAAAATATTGTAATACTAGGTTCTGGAGACGTTGGCCTGATTATGGCACGTCGCTTGAAATTTGAAGGCGCAAATGTGTTAGGAGTAGTTGAGATTTTTCCCTGTGCAAGTGGTCTTCCGCGTAATGTTGTTCAATGTCTCGATGACTATGGCATACCGCTTTATCTTAATCACACGATAACGATTATTGATGGAAAAGAAAGGCTTGAAGGAGTAACTATTGCACAAGTCGGTGAAAATCTGATTCCAATTAGTGGGACAGAAAAACGAATTGAGTGTGATACCTTACTTCTTTCTCTAGGCCTCATACCAGAAAATGAATTATCAAAAGATGTTGGCATCGAAATTGACTCTGTAACAGGGGGGCCAATAATCAATCAGTATTTGGAGACGACGCTAGATGGAGTGTTTGCCTGTGGGAACTGCCTTCAGGTGTATGATACTGTAGATATGCTTTCAATAGATGCAAAAAAAGCGGGAAAATATGCAGCTGAATTTACAACTAAACGTAAAATCAATAAAGAGAAAGTTAGAAAACCTTACGTGCAAGTTAGAGGAGGTAAAGGAGTAAAATATGTAGTTCCACAGCGAGTGAACAAAGAAGGTAAAGTACATTTTACACTAAGAGCTGAGAAACCAAGAGAAATATCAACGATAAAAGTGGTTTCTGAAAAAAAAACATTACTGAGAAAAAGATTGCCATGGGTCAATCCTGCAAATATGATCACTATGGATGTAACTGTTCCAGCTGAAATAGTCAAACAAGGGCAAACATTGGAGGTTTCGATCGGATGACGAAGAAAGACATAACTTGTATCGTCTGTCCTATTGGCTGTAAAATAATTGTGAAATTAGATGGGACAAAAGTTGACCTCCTTAGCGGTAATAAATGTAAACGAGGAATTGACTATGCCATCCACGAAGCATTGGATCCTAGACGAATGTTAACAACATCTGTACTCGTTAAAAATGGTGAGTGGCCGTTGGTCAGTGTAAAAAGCTCTAAACCAGTTCCAAAGGAAAGTGTTTTCTCCATTTTAAAAGAAATAAAGAAAACAAAGGTAAAAGCACCTGTAAAAACTGGACAGAAAATAATTAAAAATGTAGCAGGTATTGGTATAGATATTTTAGCTACTAAATCTATAAAGAAAACGTCATAAAACTTATTTAATCACC
>Ga0209635_10004155_pt1 | contig 11360 bp, 10 predicted proteins | sample DeeMarSWOR230_32_FD_187463 | JGI IMG/M metagenome (GOLD analysis project Ga0209635, IMG submission 187463) | Marine sediment microbial communities from White Oak River estuary, North Carolina - WOR-2-30_32 (SPAdes) (version 2) | ecosystem: Environmental > Aquatic > Marine > Intertidal zone >...
AATTACCCTCGGCTCATCCGAGTTGAAAGCGTTCGCAACCACTGGCTACTCGCCCGGATTCTATCCGGATATGAGTTTTTGTACCCTAAGCGATTCACACTCTGCATCATAATTCACTGTATTAACAATGCATATGCCATCAAGCATGAGCGCACGACCATGGCGAAGGTCCGTCCTTGTACGTGACGAACTCGATAACCGCACCGTCAGGGCTCTGGTAGAATCCGGCCACGGCAAAGCCGGCGTCAAAGGGCTCAAGTAAGACCTTCATGCCTTGGGCGGCCTCGGTGATGGCTTCTGCGCTGTCCACGCGGTAGCCGATATGTGGGATCTCTCGCAGGGGGCCGGTAACGGGACTGTCGGGCTCGTAACGCAGCCACTCCACACGGTAAGGATGGTCTTCACAATTGGTGACCCACACGCGCGTGGCCTCCACAAAAACCTCGCCAGGTTTCTTTTCGGTGGTGATAATGCCTACGTGGTCAAATTCCATGGTTACACCTCAATCATGTTTAATGTGTATATTTTTGTTCCTGTTTACACTATCAGTTCTCGGCGCGCTGCCTCCACAATACGATCCAGTTCATGGAGAAAAAGCTTGTCACGCTCTACGGGCCGGGCAGTTTCCACCAACTTCCGCCAGGCCTGGTCGGCTTGTTGCAGGAGTGCCTTATCTTCCCGGTCGGGCAGGTAAGCACGCTCTTGCTTGGTGGTTCGATCCAGAAGCTGAGAGTCCCACAGCAGGTCACGGAAATGGCGGAATGTATGGTCTGTCTGGATATACGCACTCTTTTCACAGAATTCCATCTCATTGATGAGATCCACACACAAGGTCTCGGGACTGACCTCAATGCCCCGGGTAAATCCGTACTCGGCTAGGTTGATGTCACGATCGATCATGGCCTGGGTCGGGGAAAAGGTCGACGCGCTGTCGAGCAGTCCAATGGGTAGAGAGGCACTGACCGTTGCGGCAAAGGCCATCTGTCGATAGGTCTTGAGCAAGGCTGCCTGGATACCCGGGCACTTGGCCTCCACATACGCGGGTTCCACGTTGAGCACGAGGCCGTACTTGGTTCGGAATAACTGATGCAGGACCGCATCGGTCAGGACCGCCTGAGGTACGGCATAACAGACCTGGGCGGTTCTCATGTCCATGACCGCAGCAATACTCGTGCTGTAGAACATGATCTCGGGATCAATCAGACTCGTCGCTGTGATACACCCCAGCAGTTCCGCTGCTGCCACCACCACACTGCCCGCGGGAGTCACGGGAGTGGTGCCACCCAGGATGGGCATGGTAGCGAAGTTTACTGGGAACTTATATTTTAGCGCCTCGGCCAAGACATCACAGGATCGTGTATCCAGTTTGAGCGGTGACGTAGTGCAATATGCATTCACAAAAATCGCCGGCTCAGACGGTACTGCACTGCTATTCTGATCAGCAGCCAGTTGGGCTAGTTCGACTAGGTACTTGACCTCCTGTCCGCTTGTGGTCGCCACCCACCCCGGCTTATCCGTATGCAATAACAGCAGGCGCGCGGATTCGAGACTCTCGGTGCGGCTATCGAAGTCACCACAGACAAACGGGGCATTCACGGCCTTGACCTCCGGAAGGGCCTGACCCAATTTGATCATATCTATCTGGTCTTGGGCCGTGGGCTTGCGATACGTTCCTGTAGGGTAGTCATAGATAAAGGGCGTACCAAAGCCATAGTCCAGCGTAAATTCATCCGGCCAGGCCACATCGTTGTCCGGTAGTCGACTGCAAAACGGATACCACAGGGACGATCGTACCTTTTGGTAACGGTCTTTTTGGGCCCCGATTTGACGTTCTACCAGATCTGGTTTAAACCAGGCCCGGTGTTTATCAAAATCCACTAGGCATCCGGCGTCGGCCAACGCCTCCAATAGAAACCGTCCCCGAATCTGCAGACCAGTTTTTTCCAAGACGTGCAGTACCGCATGGTGGATTTGCTCCATCTGATCAGTGCTAATCGTTCTTAAGAGTCCCTGTAACATAATCGGTATTTTTTATTCCTGTACATTTCTATGTATCTTCCTCTGCCCTACGGCCCGTGATCCGTTCGAGATAGAGTCGCCCCTGGTGGGATTGGTCCATGAAATTTGAGCAGACATCTCGGAGCGACTCCTAAATTCTTGCCTTGCGACTATTCAGCTTCTGCTTCATCAACCGACCCATCTTAAACTTGACTATTTGTTTGGCCGGTACGTTGATACGTTCCAGAGTTTTTGGATTCTGTGCAACCCTCGCTGCACGCGTGACAAGCTCAAAGACTCCAAAGTCACGAAACTCGAACCGGTTACCTTTGGCAAGCTCAGAGATGACCTCATCGAAGAAGGAATGAATCACAGGTTTAACGACCACCTGCTTAGTATTGATGTTTTCGGCAATTCGGTCGATGAGGTCTTTCTTTGTAATTGTTGACATAGGCTACCTCCAGAATGATTTATTATAACAGCAGTATCACTCCAACGAGTACTCAGAGTAATTTAACAAAAGAGACCCTTCTAATCAAATGCTTTGTTGTTTTCTCTGCAACAAGGTTCGGTTGTCTTCTCTACCATCATCCTTGTATAGAACGACTGTCCGTCCTTATTGTCTTTGTACCTTCGCTGTACTGTCGCCTTCAATATTGTCGCTGTCCCACTGTTTTTCACCGGTATCGAATTTGCCCAAATCGCAGCTAAGACTTGACCAGCCTTAAATTTAGCTACAGGTTTTTGTCCTGGCATTTTTTCATCTCCGAGCTAACCAATCTTGTGTCGGTTTGCTCAATCCCTAGCAAACCGAAATAATTTTAAATTTAATTTTCAAGAAGCTCTTGTTATGATTAACAGCTATGATGATATTAAGGTTTACAACCAAAGCATTTCAAAAATTCGGTAAAAAGCCACAATTGGTCGAAGTCGATAAAGCTTATAAAGACTTTGGCGAATGGTATGTCAATACCATTAATTCGGTCAACCAGGGCAACCTTTTTATGGCTGTCATGCACGCAGAAAGTCTTTATGCCATGCTGGTGCCAATAGAAAAGAACATGGATTCAGCAGATTTTGTTCATACAGTGTTTGCCAATCTGCTTTTGCGAATATTACGTTTAGAGGTTCCGCGTAATAATGCTGAGCAAATTATGAATTCTTACAATAGCCATGCTATTTTTGTAAAAACTAAATCGCGAAGCCTTGTGGCCAATCTGTCTACCATTATAAAAGATATAGACGCTATAATGGAATGCCCTGTAAGATTTGTCAGGGGTAACAAATTAGATCTAACCCGGCTGGAACATGAAATCAATGATGCCCCAAGAAGTTTAAAGGGGAAAACTGTCTGGCCAGTAAATGACTTTTATAGGTGCATACAAAAATTGTGTCCTGAACTCCCTGTCAGGCAGTCGCTGCCATTTAAATATTCTGCCATGAGCAATCCTGAAAAACTGATGGATATATTTAAAGATAAGATTTCTGAAGATCTGGCCCTTAAGGTAAAGGCATCATCACTTGGAGCAGAAGTTTTGTTTTCTGTTGAAGAGGCGCGGACACTCCTTGAAGCAGTTCATGATTCACAGCAGCAATCTTCAGAGGTGCTTGAAAAGATTTATACCGACCTTTCACGAATGCTTAGTTTTCAAGTACAAAAACTTGAAAAACAAGAAAAGTGTAAGTGAACGAACCGTAGGGTATTTCACAACAACCCCTCCAGCGCCTTATCAATCTTCTTCCTATACTCTATATCTGACTCACTATGGTCGTCAAACCACCACCGATATCCCCAAAAGAGTTATACGATTGATACATTTCTTTCTCACCGTCTACTTAATCCGATGTTACATCAAAAATTTTCGAAAATATTTGTATTTTCGTAAAAAATAGACTTTTTTTAGGACTCGATATACGCAAATTTGGTATTTGTGGTGACAAAATGGTATCACGATGTCACTTGAAATTCAGGGTGTTTTTTTGTTTCTGAAACAGGTGACTTTTTGTGTGTAACGCTCTAATAGAACGTTCATACCACACAAACATTTAAAAGAAAGAAATCCTCAAAAGACTGACGCAGTCTTCTGAGGATTCAATTAAGAAACTTCTAATATGTCCGGGATAAGCTGCCTTGAGACGAGCGTGGCGAAGCCGCGAGAGGAACAAGGTCAGCTTCATCCCCTTGTTGGAGGTTTCTCAAAGAATACTTGGTCCAACTCGTAGAAATCGTCAGACGAATCAGCAAGGCAAGAATTGAGACCACTCGAGAATGCTTCTAGTGGAACCTGCTTGCCTTGTCGCATAACTCCCTCGATTAGCTGTAAGGGCCACGAGCATCAACGGTTATATCTAAAACTCTGAAATCAGGTGCACATTTATCGGTATTGTAGTGGCTTGGGCGGTCAGAAACAAAAGAACCGCATCTATCGTTTCAGCCACCTGTATCCCTGAATATCAAGATTTGTGAGCCCGACTTCTTTTGCTCTGTTTACAGCCTTTTTATATTCTGCGCCGGTTATTCTCCTTGATATCTCCGGATAATCATATGCCTTATAGACCGGGTTGTACTGCGCCATGATGTTGACATAAGTATCTTTTGGCAGCTTTTCTGCTATCCACTCCATGATCTTTTCCGAACCGGCTATATTATTCGGCATAACCAGATGCCGGATCATCAGTCCTCTCTGCATAATGCCGTCTTTCGCGGGTCTTGCCACACCAACCTGACGGTGCATCTCAAGGATTGCCTGATTTGTCATTTCAGGATAACTCTCTGCTCCGGATGAATATTTTTCCGACATGTCGCTATCCCAGTACTTGAAATCAGGCAGGTAGATATCTACTATTCCATCAAGAACCTTGAGTATCTCGAGACGCTCCCAGCCGGATGTGTTGTACACAACCGGCAGCTGCAGCCCTTTCTCCGCGGCTGTATCAAGAGCCTTAAGGATGAGCGCAGAATAATGTGTGGGGGTCACGAGATTGATATTGTGACAGCCGATCTTCTGCAGCCGGAGCATCATCCCGGCTAATTCATCAGTACTTCTTTCAGCGCCCCTGCCGAGCTGGCTTATTTCCCAGTTCTGACAGAATACACACCGCAAATTGCAGTGGGTCAGAAAGATTGTCCCGGAGCCGCCTTTTCCAACCAGTGGTCTTTCTTCGCCAAAATGCGGATGAGACGCTGAAACAACAAGTGTTGCGCCGGGAGCACGGCAGAATCCCCTCTTTCCTTCAAGACGATTGACACCACATTGTCTCGGACAGAGCCGGCATGCTTCCATAATGGCCCGGAGCTTCTCTGCCCGCTTCTTGAGTTCACCTGTTTTGTGAAGTTTCAAATAGGCCGGTTGAAAACCGGATATTGTCTTGCCGGATTCTTCAGCTGCGGTGGCTGTTTCATTGCCGGACGCTTCTTTCCTGGCGCGGTTTAAGAAGATTGAAGGCAGCCCGGCTGTAAGAAACAGTCTGGTTGTGTCCTTCAGAAAATTTCTTCGTGTAAATTTCTTGAGAAAAGAATCTTTCATGTTTTACCTCCTCCCGGATACCGTCCGGGCCCGGTGGCTATGACAATGAAGCTTGTCAATTTTAACAGCCCCACTGTTATACTGGTACCGGTAAGACCAAGAACAGGCAGAAGCACAACAGCGCCTGCAATTCCTCCGAACCACCCTCCCAGGAGGTCGGAGGCATAAAGTAACCCGGCTGTCTTGCTCACACTGGTGCTGTTCTCCAGGTATATCTTGTTTGCCAGAGGGAATTGAGAACCAACCAGAAGCCCGCAGATGAGTGAAATGATCAGAAACAGCATTTTGGAAAGAAAGAATACGCCCAGAGTGCCCGGATATGCATGGAGAGCGAGAAATATGAGAGGCCATCCAAAAGACCAGCAGACTATTGCCAGTTCAATTCCTGTAAATAACCTGAGACAATCTCTTGTCCGTGCCAGAACTCTTGTTGTCAACATTGCGCCACAGGCTGCCCCGGCCATAAAGAATGCCACAAGAAGTCCGATCCATGAGAACACATATCCGTAAATTGCCTGGAATGCAAAAATCAACATAAGGTCAAATATCATGCCGGCAAAACCTGTTGTGATAATGGATAAGGGGATGCCGGACCGGGAGAACTGTATGTTTCTTGTTCGCAAAAAGAAATAGAGAAGAAGAAGAATGACAGGCGGAACAGCAACAGTCCTCAAGCTTACCCTCTCGAACTGCCTGAAAAGCCCGCGAAGCGAAGGGGCAAACAGCGCGTTCCAGTGCGAGATGCTGTAAAAGAGTCCCACGGGATTGAAATCAGAATTGATCTTCTGACTGCACCCTTCAACAAAACGAGCGAACCAGTCCTGCCATCCGTGATGCAGCTTCTTCTCAATGCGCCAGGGAACAATTACATCTGCCTTGATGTTCCGCTGGTTCAGGCGTTCTATGAGCTGCGTCCTGTCGATCGTCAGGATTTCCCGGGAATCCGATGAGAGGAAAAGATTCTTGCCGTCACCGGGAATTACCCTGATATTAGGAAAGACACTTTTCAGCGTATTGAAAATACAGCTGTTCAGGTTCTTCAATTCTTCATTTGAGTAGGTTAAAGAACCGGGCAATCCCAGGACCAATATGCCCCCCTTATTCATCTTTTCTCGTGCAAGGGAAAAGAACTCTTCTGTAAAGAATCTGTTTGCCTGCAGGTTGGACGGCTCCTGGATCCCCACCAGAATCAAATCGTATTTGTTCCGTGTTGTTTTGAGTAGTAGGCAGCCATCAATATGTCTTATCTGTACCCTGGTGTCATTCAGTTCAGATTCAGTGAGCGGTGTAGGGAACTTTCTCAATAGATCAAGGAGCAGCGGGTCAAGTTCCGCGTATTCGACTGTTTCTATTGATGGATGCTTCAGCGCCTCATTTATTACACCGCCCGCCCCCCCACTCAAAACCAGAAGTCTTGCGGGTTCAGGATGGGCAAGAAGCGGAAGATGAACAAATTCTTCGATGAATGGTATATCCGGAACAGGCGTTATGATACCTGGAATACCGTCCACAAAGAAAATGTATTGTCCCTCATTTTCCAGAGTGCAGATATTGCCGTACTGGGAGTTCTGGTAATGAACAACATTCTGGTTTTTCCATTGCGCCTTGACTGAATAATCATGCAGTCTGTCCGCCTGGCCGGTGAGAACCAGGTAACCGGAAGAAAGGACAAGTACGCTCAAGAAGACCAGAATTGTCTTCTGGAATAGTCCGATTTTCCAGTAAGGGGCGATCAGGACAAGGCATGCCACAAAGTTCAACGCAGCGAGCCATAGAGATGCCTGAAATGAATTGAGATAGGGAATCAGAAGATAAGTGCAGACAATTCCGCCGATAATTGTGCCTACTGTCTCATAAGCATAGACCCTGCCGGCTGAGGATTCATCTCGGCCGGAAAACATGGAATAGATCCGGCAGCTGAAGGGGAACAGTGCGCCGTGAAGTATGCTTACCGGCAAAAGTATGAGAAAAGAGGAGTAGAACATCGGCAGGAATCCGATGCTTTCACCGATGGAAATACCGATCGCTCTTTTCAGGATGCGTATCAGAAGAATTGCCGTGGGTAAGGATAAAGAAAAGAGAATCGTAATAATTGTAAATGTTTCAAGCCGGTTTCCGGATTTCTCGGCTTTCCTGCCGGGAAAGAAACATCCAAAGGCCTCCAGAATAAGCCAGTTGGCCAGAATGATTCCGATGCAGAGTTCGTTGCCCGAAAAAACAATCAGAAGTTCCCTTAGAACAAGTATCTCGGCAACCAGTCCGCTGAATCCCATAGCCAGTATGGCTGTACAAAAGCGTCTCTTCACTGAGCTGTACCCTTCTCATAGTTGCCATAGGTTCTGCAGGTGCGATCGTAGATTTCAAAGTACTCCAGCGGGATTTCCGGGCTGATCGAATGAGTTCCGATCACGAATCCGCCGTTTCGGCCGAGGTCTATTAACTCCCCGGTCTTTTTTTCCACACGTTCTGCGGGGCCGTTTACAAGTGTGTCCGTATTGCACATTCTCCTATGTCCAGATTCAACTTAAGAAACAAGTCTTGCCAACGCCTTGTTATCCCGGATTTGTGATAGACCGGCACATAACCGACCTTGATGTAACTTTAGATCGCAGGGATGCGCCAGTCGCCAGTGAGCAGATAGATGCGTTTGGCACGGCATTCTCTAGAACATTGTTCAGATTATCGCGATTCCAGGTAGCAAATCCGGCAACATGCATAAGTTCAAGGTATGACTCTTCCTCATCAGCAGATACCTCGCAGGCACCTGCCATTCAGGCCAATGTGTCATCCGAACTTCGGGTCGTATTATTGTTCATCCATATATTCAGCCAACGTGTTGCTGAGGGGCGAGCGTGCTTTTTGCGCGTCCCCTCCAGCAGATGGTTATGTTTTACATTCTCTCCATGATTGGCCGGGTTGCTCTATTTTGCAATGATAACAACCACTATTTTCACCATCTATACTGTACCATCTATGTTTTCCACCAACCTTTTCACAATCAGCTCCCTTGTCACAAATTCCTAAATCAATTAAAAACCATGGGATAAGGTAAAAAAAGTAAGTCTCGTTTCTGTTGTTTTGCTGATCTCTTTGTCAATAGTCGAACTGCGCGATGGCAACGTTTTTTCCGTATGCGTATATTAAAAAATATGAGGAACTTTTCAGAAAACCTTTTACATTCGCGACAGATTTACCTGGCCCGTTTCCATAACGCCTGAGCCTTTTGTTGCAAGTGATTCAATATTTCTGATTCATCAATGGTTAAAAGCTTTTTTTCTCTCATGATTACTCTGCCATCTATAACCACGGTATCCACATCAAATCCCATTGCATAGTAAACAATGTTAAACATTACATTCGATACAGGCTTTGTAATCAATGGCCGTAAATGTACTTTTCGAGTGTCTATCATTATTAAATCCGCCAGGAAACCAGGCGAGAGCCGACCGATTTTCCATTTCAGCGCTTTTGCTCCGTTAAGTGTCGCCATTTCTATAATAGTCTCAGGTGACAGGGAGCATACCTGTTTGTGAAGATAGTTCTGCGATATATGAGTTATCTTCATACCCGCCAACAGATCTAAATTGTCGCTTGCACTCCCATCAGTTCCCAGACAAACATTGAGCCCCGCATCCATCAGTCTTGTCAAATCCACAATACCATGACCACGGTTCATTCTACCGGGGATACAGGCTACGGCATGAAAATCATGTTTTTTTAAAAGATTTAAATCATTGTCCGTTAAAAACAGAGAGTGAGCACCAATTATTCGGTTGGATCTGAAAAAATCCATTTTTTCGAGGTGTTGAGCAGTGGTTGTTCCTGTTCTTTGTTTCATGACTGTGAGCTCATAATGATTTTCCGCAAAATGCATGTGGAGCATGACACTCAATTTTCTGGCTTCTTGAGCGCATGTTTTTAGCAGTTTGTCAGAACAGGTATAAGCGGCATGGGGCCCTAGGATGGGATTGATTCGATCGCAAGCATCAGACCAGCTTTCGATAAATTTCAAGGCTTCTTTAATTTCATTATTCGTTTTACTCGCATCACCATGGTCTAACATGGTGCGGGAAAGGACAGCTCGCATACCTGTTTCCTTAACGGCCCGGGCTACTTTATCCATATGAAGGAAGTGATTGGCGAATCCGGTAATACCACTTTTTATCATTTCCATGCAGCCGGCAAGTGCACCGATATATACATCATCTTCAGTTAACTGGGCCTCGATGCGCCACATGCGCCTGAGAAATTCCTTGCCCGCCACATCAGCCGCATACCCGCGGAACAGAGTTGCGGAAGCATGTGTGTGTGCATTTATTAGTCCTGGAAGAATAATCTTGTCTGTTGCATCTAATATTTCCCTAGCTTGATATTGTGCCTGCAGATCTCTGGTTTCTCCAGTTGCTATAATTTTATTACCTAAAATAGCCAGAGCTCCGTTCTCGATAATGCCGTTAACTGGGTCCACCAAAGTACCATTTTTTGCTAAAAGATCACAAATTTCATTCTTCATTTAATTGGAACGGTTCTCCTTAAACACTTTATTCGGTGACTACATAACGTCAGGGTTGAGGATTCGGTGCGCAGCGACGATATCCTCGAACCCGTTGTTGGCTGCTCATTTGTTGATTGTTTTCAGGAATACGACCTGCCGTTCTGTCTCTCTGAATCCGACAGAGTTATGGAATGCTATGCTCGCGCTATCGCCAAGCTTTGCGTCAGATCCGAGCTCTCTGCACCCTTTGGATTCAGACCATAACTCCGCACGCTGAACCAGAGCGCGGGCAAATCCTTTCTTGCGGAACTCTGGAAGGATGAAGATTCCTTCCAGATATCCAACCGGCTGCGTCGTGCACCCGTCAACATACTCCCGAACCGAGACTTCAGCAAAACCCACGGCTCGGCCTGCGTCGAGCGCGATGAAGGCGGCAGTCCTGTCGGACGACAACGTTTGCTTGATTTCGGCTTCAGATTCCGCAGGAGGACACTCAGGCCACAGCGCGAGACGCATACCCAACCATTCCTTCAAATGGGTCCTGTCTGCCGATACAATCTTCATTTTTCTGCAGCCAACTATGTATGTCTGGTTTCCAGATAACACCCCGCTGTTGTGGCCTCTCAAATCGCGCCCGCTGGGCTCAGAATCCCATGAGGCCCACGGTTCAACACATGGGCGTTAATCATCGTGGTCTTGTATTAGACTCCGTCCCCGTCGGCATCACATTCGAGCGGTTTCTACCCGGAAACAGTGAGTTGCCGTGACAGGGAACTTCTATATCCGCGTATCAATATGATGTGTACACCGTACAGAAAGGATTTTCAAGCGAAAAATAACGCCAAGGACAGACGTCACGAAACTTTCTTTGAGCTGAAGTATACAAACATAACACTTTAGCTTCTTATTAGTTCTTGCTTTATAGTTAACGACATCCAGGGATTGGTAATTCTTGGCTCAACCATAGGCATGCTATTGGGCCTAGATATGTTGTTGTGGCAAAGACGCTGGGATTGTCATATTTAGAAACAATTACTTTTTGATGTGAAACAATTGTGAATTCCTCAGCGAAGAAGCGAAAACTGTTTACTTGTGATTGTGTTGCTGGTTAAAATACCAGAGAGTCGATAACAAACAATTGGTATAGTCAAACTGAAAGGAGTCCTATAATGGTAAAAGGAAAGAAACTTATCAAGGGAACGTGGTTAAAGCACGAGGTGGAGCTGCTTAAAAAGAAGTTCCCACATATAAGCACGAAAGAAGTAGCCGAGAAACTTGGCCGGGCAGTCAAATCAGTACAAGCTAAAGCATCCAAGTTCAACCTTAAGAAAACAAAGAAG
>Ga0209635_10004156_pt1 | contig 11359 bp, 10 predicted proteins | sample DeeMarSWOR230_32_FD_187463 | JGI IMG/M metagenome (GOLD analysis project Ga0209635, IMG submission 187463) | Marine sediment microbial communities from White Oak River estuary, North Carolina - WOR-2-30_32 (SPAdes) (version 2) | ecosystem: Environmental > Aquatic > Marine > Intertidal zone >...
CGTGAGCGAGGCTTGTCGCATTCTCTTTTTCTGCGATCTCCACCATTTTTGCAACAATGAGCGGGCGAGAAAGGCTGGTGCTTATGGGGTATTTTCCTTCGTAGAGGGCGTTGGCTTTTACGGCTGGGAAAACGTAATCCGTGGCGAATTCATGTTTGGCGTCGATTGAGTAATGTTTTAAGACGCCGATTTTTTTCGCTTTTTCCTCGACTTCTTTCAAGTTTTCTGGTTGACCAACATTAACGGTTACGGTTACTACTTCTGCTTTGTATTTTTCTTGAAGCCACTTGATCAGCACGGATGTATCTAGTCCGCCGGAGTATGCTAGCACAATCGTTTCTGCTATTTTTTGTTCCCCCGTTTTTGAAGTCGATTTATTCCCCTTACCTCCCGAGCGATATTTTTAAACTTTGCGACTTCTTTGCAACACAATAAGCTTTAAATGTCCCATTTGATACACCTATGCATCATGACAATAGCCCAAAACGTAAGAAGCCACTTGCGAAACAAGCCATACCTGCTGGAAGCCTTGGAAAAAGGCATAGTTAACCTTAGCGAGCTGTCCAGACAAATCCAGAAAGAGCTAAAAATAGACAACACAAGCGCTGTAAAAGCTGCTTTGAGACGATTTTCAGAAGAACTGCAAAAGCACAAACAAAAAAGAGAAGAAAAAGTCCTGCAACTTCTAAAACGAAGTGGAATAGCGGTTTACGACAGAAAATCCGTTATGATCACAAGCAAGGAAATAAACACAAAAAACGGAATGAAAGTGGACTTGTTAGGCAAATTCGTTTACCTTCTGGACAGAAGCGATATGCCTAAAAGAATTAATGCACTAGTTAAACATGATAATTGCACAATGATAGTTATGCATTCCCCAGAAGAACTTGAAGCAACGCCGGGAGTAATAGCTTTCCTAACGACATTGTTGGCAGAGCAGAACGTAAACATCATAGAGTTCATCTCTTGCTGGACTGAAACAATCATTGTGGTGAAGAAAAAGGACAGTCTTAAGGCCTACGAAGTTATGTCCAACACGTTGGGTTGATATGCGGTTAGGCAATGCTGAGGAGAACTACGCACTTAATATGGCTTGTTTAGAACTGAAAATGCGAAAAAACGACAACATAAATAATAATTAGGTTCTGATAATGTCTGAAGATTTAGAGATGAAATTATGCCGCTCAGCCAAGTAACCGTCAAAGCGCCTGCAACAACTGCCAATTTGGGTCCAGGTTTCGACGTTTTCGGTCTAGCCTTAGAACAGCCCAGCGATAAAGTTACGATAATTCCCACCTCCAAAGGCGTTGAAATAGAAGTTGCAGGGCTCTCAGCGGCGACTATTCCCACAACGCCTGAAAAAAACACTGCAGGCATTGTTGCAAATCAAATGTTAAAAGAATTTTCTTTAAAAGCAGGTGTTTTGATAAAAATTGAAAAGGGTATTGTGCCCCGTATGGGCTTGGGTAGCAGCGCGGCTTCAGCGGCAGCCGTGGCTTACAGTTTGAATCGAATTTTCGATCTCAATCTGGATAACAAACAGTTAATTCGGCTAGCAGCAAAGGGTGAAGTTGCTTCTGCTGGTTCCGAACATGCAGATAATGTTTCAGCCGCTATATGCGGCGATTTCGTAATCGTCAAGTCTTATAACCCTATAGATGTAGTTAATCTGAAGTCCCCTCGAGAAATGGAAGTGTGCGTGGCTTTCCCTCATATGGCAACCCCGACCAACAAAACTAAAAAGGGCCGTTCAGTAGTGCCCAAGCTGATTCCAATCGACAAGCTCGTCCACAATGTTGGCAAGGCTGCAGCCATGGCTAGCGGCTTTGCCGCAGGTGACGTGGATCTAATAGGTGAATCCATGTCGGACGCGGTTGCGGAACCCATGAGAGCTTTCTTAATTCCAGGCTACGCGAAGGTTAAACAAAATGCGTTAAAAGCTGGTGCGTGCGGAGTAACGGTTAGCGGTGCTGGACCCGCCATTATAGCCATAGTTAACAAGAAGAAAGCTAACGCATCAAAGGTCGCAAGCGCCATGAAAGAAGGATTCGAATCTGCTGGTCTTAACGCAACGGCCTTCGCCACGAAACCAGGCAAAGGAGTTCGCCTAATGGAGCTGGAATTATGACATATCAAGAATGTATTAACTGTGGAAACAAATACGGTATAAATGAAATTGTGTACTTCTGCAAGAAATGCGGAGATCTGCTTGAAATAAAATACGATCACAGTGAGCTGGATGGAGCGCTTAAAGAAAGTGAATGGCGAAATGCTCCTCTTTCAGTATGGCGATACCGAGGCTTCATGCCCATAAACGACTTTTCAAAAATAGTTACTTTGAACGAGGGAGGCACAGGTCTTCACCCATGCCAGCGTTTGGCAAAACATTTGGGAGTTAGGGAGCTTTACGTGAAAAATGAAGGCGAAAACCCCACCGGGTCCTTTAAAGATAGAGGCATGACAGTTGGTGTTACAAAAGCCGCGGAGCTAGGAGTTAAATCCGTTATCTGTGCGTCAACTGGTAATACCTCTGCTTCTTTAGCTGCTTACGCCGCCAAGGCAGGATTGCAATGTGCTGTGCTGATTCCTTCGGGCAAAATTGCATATGGAAAGCTGTCGCAAGCCATGATCTACGGCGCGAAGGTTATTCAGATGCGCGGCAATTTTGATCAAGCCTTAGATGTTGTGCTGAAGCTTTCGGAAAAATACAGAAACATCTATCTTCTTAACTCCATTAATCCTTTCAGAATTGAAGGACAGAAATCCTTGGGCTACGAAATATGTGACCAACTGAATCAAGAAGCGGCAGACAGAATCGTGGTGCCCGTGGGAAACGCTGGAAACATAAGCGCCATATGGAAAGGCTTTACAGAGTTTCACAAGCTGGGTCTCGTAAAAACGCTTCCGAAGATGACGGGAATACAAGCGGTTGGTTCAGCGCCTATAGCGCAGGCAATAAAAAATGGAGGTGACACAATTGTACCCGTTGCCAAGCCTGAAACCGTCGCGACCGCTATAAGGATCGGAGCGCCTGTAAGTTGGAAAAAGGCTTTGAACGCCATTCGACAATCGCATGGAACTGCTGAGACTGTGACTGACGCGGAGATTTTGGATGCGCAGAAAACGTTGGCTCAAGTTGAAGGCCTCTTTGTGGAACCTGCAAGTGCATCGTCGATCGCAGGGTTAAAGAAGCTTATCGAAGACGGAGAAGTTGAAGAAGACGAGCGGGTTGTTTGTGTTACAACCGGTCACGGGCTTAAGGATCCAGATGTTGCGGTTAAGATGAGTGAAAAGCCCGCTGAGGTGAATGCTGAAATGGAAGCTGTTGAACGTGTTCTGGGGCTTAAAACTCCCGTTGTAATGACTGTTTCTGGAGGGTTATCGTGAGAATTATATTGGTAGGCTACGGGGTTGTCGGGCAGAGTCTAACCGATATTCTCTTGCGCAGAAGCACAGAAACCATTAGAGATTATGGTTTCAACCCTAAAGTTATAGCCATTGTCGACAGAGGCGGCGCAGCCATAAACCTCAAGGGCTTAAACTTGGAGAAAATATTGGCGCTTAAGAAGAATGACGGAACAGTGGCAGCCGACCCTGAAGGCGGTCACCCCCAGATGTCGTCGTCAGCTGTTATAAAGTCTGTAGAAGCTGAAGTAGTTGTTGAAGCCACTCCAACAAACGTAAAGAACGGCGAACCAGGCTTGTCACATATTAAAACTGCCTTCAAAAATGGTAAACACGTTGTAACCACAAATAAAGGTCCTCTTGCATTAGCGCTTCCCGCTTTAATGGAACTCGCTGACTATAACAGAGTTTACTTGAGGTTCAGCGGCACCGTGGGCGGAGGAACTCCGATTTTGGAGTTGGCAAAGAAGTGCCTCTTAGGTGATAAGATAGTTGTGATACGCGGGATTTTAAACGGAACTACAAACTATATTCTTACAGAAATGGAAGAAAAGCATATAACTTTCCAGCAAGCTCTGGAAGATGCCCAGAAACTTGGCTACGCGGAAACTGACCCTGCGATGGATATTGATGGAATAGATTCAGCTTGTAAAGTTGTCATAATGGCGAACTGGATAATGAACAAAAAATTCACTTTGAAGGATGTGAGCGTGCAAGGAATCCGCGGTGTAAGTCTCCAAGCGCTGGAAAAAGCCTCCAAAAGAGGAAATACGATCAAGCTTGTGGGTTCAATAGATGGCACCCCCAGTGTGGCGCCTATGGAAATATCCAAGCGGGACCCGCTATGTGTCAGCGGTGTCCTCAACGCTGTAACATTCGTTTCCAAGTTCGCTGGGGAAGAGACAATTATTGGTCGAGGGGCGGGAGGAATGGAAACTGCCAGTGCAGTATTAAGGGATCTGTTAGATATAAAGCATAATTTGGCAAGCGAACTGCTTAGGTAGCAATAGTTTGGAGTTGAACGTATGAAGAAAATAGTGATGAAGTTCGGAGGAACTGCCTTGGCTACTGGCGAAAACATCCGCCGTGTAGCAAATTTGGTAGCAGACAGTACCAAGCAAGGCTACAGTGTTATCGTTGTGGTTTCAGCTTTGAACCATACAACTGACGAATTATGTGAGGCTGCTGAACAAGCAAATAAGAGAAACGAAGCCTACATTCTAAAGTTTAAGCAGAAAATGCTTGAAAAACACTCAGCTGCAGCTATGAAAGCGATTGAAAATAGGCGCGTGCTGGAAGAAACTGGGCAGATTATTGAAAAGACTCTCGATGAGATTGAGAAAGTACTTATTGGAATAAGTTATGTGGGTGAGCTTACGCCTAAATCAAGAGATTACGTTGTGTCTTTTGGAGAACGGTTGTCCGCACCACTTGTGTGGGGCACCCTTCGAGATTTAAAGCTTGAATCGCAATGGTTCACTGGAAAAGAAGCGGGAATAGTGACCGACGCGAATTTTGGAGAAGCCAGCCCACTCATGAACGTGACCAAACACCAGTTGAAAGAGAAAATCGGACCATTGCTCGAAAAACAAGTGATTCCTGTGGTGACGGGGTACATAGCTGCAACTCAAGACGGCGTAGTTACAACTCTTGGGCGCGGGGGATCAGATTATACAGCTACGCTTTTAGCTGCTGCCTTAGCCGTGGATGAAGTGTGGATATGGACAGACGTGGATGGGCTGATGACCGCCGATCCAAAGATTATTCCATCTGCGAAAATGCTGCCTGAGCTTTCTTATCAAGAGGCGGCAGAAATGGCGATCTTCGGAGCAAAAGCCATGCATCCAAGGGCATTGGAACCAATCATGAGGGAGAAGATTCCCGCTAGAATAAGGAACGTTTTCAACCCTAAAAACCCAGGAACCTTAATAGCCAGTACGCAGACAGCAAGGCGGAGAGACGTTGTAAAGGCAATTGCTCTGATCAAAGACGCAGCTATGGTTAACGTTAGTGGCGCGGGAATGGTGGGTGCACCGGGAAGCTACGCTAAAATCTTCGATGTGTTGGGGAAGAATAACGTTAATGTCATGATGATTTCAACGGCAGTTTCCGAAGCAAACATTTCATTAATAATTAAAAGAAATCTTTTGGGAAGGGCGCTTAGCACGTTGGAAATAGCGCTCTTAGGCAGAGGCTTAGTCAGTGAGGTAACTGCTGAAGACGATGTGTGTGTTATCGCCGTTATGGGCGCAAACATGAAAGGCACGTTGGGAGTAGCTTCAAGAATATTTTCAGCTGTCGCCCGCACGGGAATAAACGTCCGCATGATTGCTCAGGGGTCTTCGGAACTGAACGTTTCGTTTGTGGTTAAGGAGAAAGATGGAGAGGCCGCAGTTCGAGCAATTCACGAGGAATTTAAATTAGACAAAATGTAGCTTGGGGCTTACCGACTTCTAGTTTTCTTGTGCAGTTCAACCAGCTTCAGAAGGGTTTCCTTGTAAACTTGAATGCCGTCTAAGTATTCGCTTATGATAATGTGCTCATCTTTTGTGTGGTCTAAATGCGAGTCGCCAGGTCCATAAGTGACTATGGGCATGTCCAAGGCTCGACCGAGGATGTTCATGTCGCCAGTTCCAGTCTTTCTCAAAAGCGTGGCAGGCTTTTTCAGCACTTTTCTAATCGAAGAGGACAACGCTTTCACGAGAGGGGAGCTTTTGTCCACTTCGAAGGGTTCGTTCGAATCTTCTATTGACACTTTCACCTTAACTTTGGGGTTGGCAGCCTCGTATTGTTCGATCACTTTTTTGGTGTCGTTGAAAATTTGGGTTGAAGTGAATTGAGGGGGAATCCGAAGGTCAATGTGTATTTCGCTTTTGAAAGGAATCACAGAGTTTGCTCTTCCGCCGCTCACTTTGGTCAGACAAGCAGTTACGGCGTAGAAAGGACTCTTTTGTTTGTCCAGCGGCGGCAAGGAGTTTTCGATCTGTTGCCAAAGTTCATAGGCTTTCTCAAGGGCGTTCTCGTAAAGCCATGGCGCAGAAGAGTGACCAGTCTCAGTTTTACACGTTATCTTAAGATGTAAATTGCCTTTGTAGCCGATAGTTATGTTTTTGACGCCGCTGGGTTCCCCGAATATGGCGTAATCAGCCAAAATGCCGTCGCTTATCAGATGCTTGACGCCTCTGCTGGTGGCTTCTTCTTCGACAACGCTGGCAACCACAATTTTGGCTTGAAACGTTGGTTCTTGGGCAACTGTGGCTGCGGCTGTAACCATAGCTGCAAGCGGACCTTTTGCGTCGACTGCGCCTCTAGCGTATATCTTGCCTTTTTCAACCCGCAATGGAATATGCCCAGTAACGGTGTCCATGTGCCCGCATAAGAGTATGGTTGGTTCGCCTTCTCCGATTTCTCCAATAACGTTTCCGATAGCGTCTTTTCTTACACGGAAACCTAACTTTTTCATTTCTTCTGCGAGAAAGTCGGAGATGACTTCCTCTTTACCTGACGGGCTGTAAATTCCCAGCAAATTAGTTAGCAGCTGCACCGCTTGATCGCTCATTTTCTTCTTCCCCTATCATTTCGTCAAGAACCGATATGGTTTTGTCGATTTGCTCTTTCTCGACTACCAAGGGCGGTAGAAAACGCAGAACGTTTCTGCCTGCGTCCAAGATGAGCACGCCTCTGTCCATGGTTTTGAGTATTATGTTGCGAACATCATAGCGGAGTTCTACGCCCAACATTAAGCCCAAACCACGAACCTCCTTAACGATTTTATATTTAGCTTGCAGTTCTTCCAGTCTAGCCTTGAAGTACCCGCCTAGAACCGCGGCTCTCTCTGTAAGTTTATCCTCCACTAACACGTTAATCGCGGCGCAAGCCGCTGCGCAAACCAGAGGGCTTCCGCTGAAAGTACTTGAGTGATCGCCAACCTTGAAGGAAGACATGATGTTTTCTTTGGCCACTGTTATGCCGATGGGCAAGCCGCCAGCGAACGGCTTAGCCAAGCACATCACGTCGGGAGTGACACCCCAATGCTCACATGCAAATAGTCTGCCTGTTCGTCCGAAGCTCGTTTGCACCTCGTCCAAGATTAAGAGAACATCCTTTTCGTCGCAGATTTCCCTGAGACCTTGAAGAAAACCTTCGGGTGGAATACGTACTCCGCCTTCACCGCGGATTGGTTCGATGAGAATGGCAGCAGTTTTGTCTGTTATAGCTTGGCTTAGCTTTTCAAGGTTGTCAGGCGGAACATGCTTAAACTCTGGAACCAAGGGCTGGAACGGTTCACGGTACTTTTTGTCCCAAGTCGCGGACAGAGCACCCATGGTTTTCCCGTGAAAGGCGCCCATAGCAGCGATTATCTCAGGCTTACCCGTGAATTTTCGAGCCAGCTTTAAGGCGCATTCAACTGATTCGGCGCCGCTGTTTGAAAGAAACGCTTTGTTCAAGCCTTTCGGTGTTATGCTCATGAGTTTTTGCAGAAATTCTGTTCGCTTATTGTTGTAAAGGCTTGCGTGACAAGAAATTAGCGTCTCAGCTTGTTTGCAGACGGCTTCTACCACTTTTGGGTGCGAGTGCCCGAGCAAGGCAACGCCGTAGCTGCCCATGCAGTCTACGTATTCTTTGCCGTTTATGTCCCAGACTAATGCACCTTTGCCGCGTGTTATCACCACTGGTCTCTTAGCGAAAACGTTCGCCATTAACCTATTTTCAAAGTTAATTATGTCATACTCATTCACTTGTCATCACCGTGCCCGATTCATGGTTTAAAGCAGAGGAAATGGGCTGTTTTCCAACGCCTGACGTTACCAACACTTCTTTGACGCCTTGATTCAGCGCTTCCAAAGCCGCGTGGACTTTGGTGCTCATGCCCTTCCCGATGCCGGAAAGGGTTCCTTCCGCTTCTGTAGCGGTTATTTTCGGAACGAGCTTACCTTTCAGGACTAAACCTTCCACGTCAGTCAGCAATATTAAGCGGTCTGCCTTGAGGGCGCCAGCAACCACGGCCGCTGTTCTGTCGCCGTCCACGTTTAACGGTTCAAACTCTTCACTCATGGCTATCGGAGTTACAACGGGCACGTAATCCTTCTCAAGCAGAAACCGAAGCAAATTTACGTTTACCGTGTTTATCTTTCCCGTGTAGCCGCCGTCAATTACTTTTTTCCGTCCGCGTTCATCAACAATGATCAAACGCTTTTTTCGCTCGGCTTTCAAGAGCAAGCCGTCCAAGCCCGACAAGCCCAAGGCAGGTATGCCTTGGCTTTGCACCGTCGCGACTATTTGCTTGTTGATTTTTCCCGCCATGACCATGGTGAAAATTTCCATGGTTTCTTTGTCGGTGTAGCGGCTTCTGAAGCCTTGAGGCGAAACGATAAATTTCTGTTCCTTGCCCAGCTTGGCGGCGATTTCGGTGACTTCTGCTCCTCCGCCATGGACAAGAACCAGCTTGTGCTCTTCAGCCAGCGTCTTCAGGTCGGAGAGAAGCTCTGAAGACGCTCCTTCTTTGAGTATGCTTCCGCCCATTTTCACTACTAACAGCATGATTGGTCACATCGGATGGAAACCAGTGCTTTTTAGGCCGATGTTCTCGTCTATGTCCATCATTATGTTTAGGCATTGGACGCCTTGACCTGACGCTCCTTTAACTATATTGTCTATTGCCGAGAAAAGCAGGAGTCTGTTTGCGTGCGGATCCAACTCGAAGCCTATATCACAGAAGTTTGTTCCCATGGTAACCTTTGGGTCAGGAAGCTGATACGGCCCCTTCTTATACTTAACGAAACGTATGAAAGGTTCACCTTCGTACTGAGAACGTAGCATCTTCCATACAACCTTGTTTGTTAACGGGGTTTTGGGGAAAACGTGAATGGTTGAGAGTATTCCTCTAACCATGTTGACTGCGTGCGGAGTGAACGAAACTGTTACTGGCTCACTTGTCAAGTTATCGAGTTCCTGTTCTACTTCCGCAAGATGCCTGTGCCCTGCCACCTTGTACGGTCTCACTCCGCCAAACCGTTCAGGATGATGCGAAGCAATTGTCGGTTTGCTGCCTGCTCCCGAAGAACCGATTTTCACATCCACAACTATCCTATTCTTTTCTACAAGATCCGCCTTTATCACTGGAGCTAAGGGTAGAATTGCGGCTGTTGCCATACAGCCAGGACAAGCCACTAAACGGGCGCTTTTTATCTCTTGACGATGAAGCTCGGGTAAGCCGTACGCTGCTTCTTTTAGTAGTTGCGGGTTGGCGTGTTTCCAACCGTACCATTCAATGTAATCATCGGGGTTTTTGAGGCGGAAATCTGCGCTCATGTCAATAACTTTTAACCCAGCTTCTAAAAACTTTGGAACGAGGTTTACTGACCCTCCGTGCGGGGTTGCGGTGAATACGAGGTCGCAGTGTTTTTGAAGTTCGGCGATGTCTTGGGGAACAAATTTCAACCGTGTGAGTCCGCGGAGGTTTGGGTGTACGTTGAAAACGTATTCTCCTATGCTGTGGCGAGAAGTAACCATTTTGACTTCCGCCTGCGGATGGAGCAGCAATAAGCGCAGGAGTTCTCCGCCTACGTAGCCTGAGCCGCCAATTATTCCTATTTTCAACTTTTTTCACCTCATTAATGCGATGCTCATATTAGGCTTTGGGCGCCCTTTATGAGGGTAGCTGCCACGTTGATGCCTGCGATTAGCCGTGTGTGTTCCCAGAATTCAGGGCAGGAATTCGCTTCGTGGAAGACGATGTTGCGCTTGTTATTTTCTATGCTTTCTTCGATTATACTTTTGACTTTTTTGTAAGGCTCGGTGCTCATGTAATTCTGGAATGCGGCTTCTAGTTTGCTGTTCCAGCTGGGAAAATCTCGCAGTCTGGATTCGTCCTGCTTGATTTTTCTTACGTTTTCAAACGCTACTGCTGCTTTTTCGAGTTCCGATTTAAGCTCAGCATCATCCACGATTTTGTTTTCGCCAATGTTAACCATTGCGTCCAAGGCTAACAGCCACGCCTTTTGTTCTTTGCCGAGGGCTTTGCCGCATTTCACTGCCAACTCCATAGCATGTAATGGAAGTTTGGCGTCAAAGACTAGGTTGCCCAGATAGGTGTTTGTTCTGAAGTCTTTGAAGCCACCTCTGGCTAAAGCTACGGGGTGGCAAACAGGCGATTTGCCTTTTTCTTTTGAAACTATTATTCGTAAATCGTAAAACCATTTTTGTATGAATTCTTGGGCAATGATGCCTATGGGATTTATTATTGATGGTTTTGTTTCTTGGATGCTGGTGATGAGTTGTTCGCGGTTTTTGGAGAGTAGGGCTCCTTTTCCGTGAGTGCCAGCGTCGGGTTTTATCACGATTCCTTCATCGGAGGCAATTTCGTCCTGTAGCAGGTCTGCGATGTCTTTTTCGTTGTGGATTTCTTTTCCGTCTCTTGTAGTGTCATAGGAGTCGCAGGGAACATAAACCGTTTTCGGAATTGGAATTCCTTCTGCCCAGAAGTGCAGCAAGGTTCTCAGCTTGCTGTAGCATATGAATTCGATTTGGCTGGTGTTTATGGTTTTTTTGCCGAGCGTTTCCATTATGTATGACGCATGAAGTCTCCGATTTTTGCTCTGTGCTCTGTTTAGCACCACGGCGGTGTCTTTGACTGTGTCAGTGTAGTCTTTGCCTTTAGTTTTAGCGGTGAATTGGTTTTTGTGGATGGAAAGGGCGATTTTTCGGAATGGAACGTACGTTAGGGATATGCCTAGTTTTTCTGCGGTGAGTTTTATGCCCATTTCATCCGTTTCTGATCGTTCACAAAGAAGTGCTATGCTCATTGGTGCTTCGGCTCCTGTAGAAGATATTTGGTTTAAAAAATTTTGGTAGCGTTTTCATGTTTTAGGTTAGAAGGCTGTTTGGTGAATACGTTTATTCGCCCCAGTCTTCTCCTTCTATGGTTAGTTCTTGAAGGTCGACGCATCCGCCT
>Ga0209635_10004158_pt1 | contig 11358 bp, 8 predicted proteins | sample DeeMarSWOR230_32_FD_187463 | JGI IMG/M metagenome (GOLD analysis project Ga0209635, IMG submission 187463) | Marine sediment microbial communities from White Oak River estuary, North Carolina - WOR-2-30_32 (SPAdes) (version 2) | ecosystem: Environmental > Aquatic > Marine > Intertidal zone >...
GAACTGGTAGTCCCTTCTTAAACCCAGCCCTCCCCTGAATTTACCCGCCCCCTCCGAATCTGGGATTAACTCATAACGCTTTATAAGGACGGGATACCCGATTTCAAGCTCTTCTATCGGCGAGTTCTCCGCATTCTGTAGTGCCGGCTGAACGGCGTCAACACCGTCCTTAGTAGGCCTGCCTCCGAAGCCGCCTCCAATTGTCTCCAGAAACACGTAATACTCCCCACTGCGAGGGTCAACTCCACCGAACGCGATATGGAGGATGGTCTTCTTGGTCTCAGCTGGGACCCGGTCCGGCATAGCCTTGGAGAACGCCCTCAGGACGGCTTCAACGATTTTCTGCCCCACCTCCCATCCCCCCACTACGGCACTGGGATATTCACTGTTCACCACTGAGCCTTTGGGTGCGATAACCTTAACCATCCGGTAGAAGCCGTCGTTGGTATGAAGGTCAGCTGGGAGAAGAGCCCGAATAGGGAAAGCTGCAGAGGAATAGGTCTGGGCGATGGTGCAGTTCATCGGGCCTCTGCGCTGCGGGTCGGAGCCCGATAAGTCTACGGTCACGTCTCCCCCTTTGATGAGCACCTTGGCCTTGATATGTATCGGCTCACCGGTTATCCCATCATCATCAACATGCGCGTCACCTTCAAACACGCCTTCCGGAAACTTGGCAAACTCGTGGCGCACTCTGCGCTCGGTATATTCGTAAAGCTGCTCTATCACCTCGTTCACCACTTTTACACCATACCGGTCCAGCAGTTCCGTTATTCGCCGTATGCCTAGCTTGTTTGATGCCACTTGTGCCCTGAGATCGCCCGCGGATTCCTTCTTGCCGCGTACGTTGGCGATGAACCACTTCAACATATCCCGGTCAATTTCGCCGCGTTTCACGAACTTGACACCGGGCACGATAATCCCTTCCTGAAAGATGTCTGTAGTCATAGCTATGCTACCCGGGGCCCTGCCGCCAATGTCCACGTGATGCGCAGCATTGGCAACGTACCCGAAGAGCTTGCCTTGGTAATGAATGGGAGAGAGGAAGCACACGTCGTTCAGGTGGACCAGGCCGCGGTGAGCGTCATTGACCAGTATCCCATCTCCGGGCTCAAGGTTCTCTATACCATACTCTTTCAGTACCGCCGGCACAGATAAGACAAGGGCAGCGAGGTGAGACGGTTGATCGGTAGCCTGGTCAACCATCCTCAACTTGGCATCAAAGAAAGTGCAGGAATGGTCCCGGCGGGTCTTGATGTTGGTGGAGTATGCCGACCGTGCCAGAGCCGCGGCCATCTCCTCCACAAAAGAATGCATCAGGTTCCGGATAACTTCAAACATTATGGTGTCAATGGTAGTTGGCCTGTTTTCAACTGAGTCAACTTTTTTCATGAGTTCTCCTTATACTGAAATCAATTATCGACAAGGTGTACCAGTCTGAGGCACAGATAATATTATTGCTGCCTGTTGTCGCATATGCAGCATATTAGCTTAAATCTTAATCGTAAATAGGGTGCTTGTCAAAGATGAATGGATTCAGGCTCTGGTTGCTATCTCTAGGACGCTTGAGCTTGGTCTAGCACTAGAACGACTCAATTTCTTCCTCTAATTTTACAAAGTTGACTTCTGTTACCTTTATTGAACAAAATGTAAGAATGTCTCTGCACAGGTGAGCTCATTATGAAGTATCGCTAACTTTCTAACGTCTTATGATGTAGTGTAAACAGTTTCTAGTACTTATGTACTTCAAGATTTAGACTAAAGTAATATTGCGATGTCCAGCACCTATCAACATATAATTTTAATACTCTAATAATATGAATGTGAGTACTATGTCAAAATCAGATAATAAGAGTGATAAGTTCATACATAACTGTAGGAATGAAGCAATTTCTTTTGATGATGTATCGCTGGGGATGGTTGCTAAGATTCAACGGGTTTTACAGAAATTAACACCACAAGATGTAGCCAGTTTGGCTAGCGTCTACGAAAAAGATGTTGAACTGTTTGAAAACAATCAGTCGTTGTCTTGCGTTAAGACTCTCAAGCTACTCAACACATACAATACTATCATTGAAGCGAATATAGCCAAGGTTTTCTCTTAAATAATATCAAAGAAAATGCTTCAGGTAATCATATGATGATTGTTTGGCTTCTTGATTTTTTCAAATGCCTCGTTTATAGTCACCACTTTGTTGAATGTGGTAACTACTATTACTGCACGCGTTGTGGTCATCTGGAAGTGAGGAGTGACCTTGTTAAAATCAAATACTAAGCAACAAGAATGTATACATCACTGGATTATTGATTCTCCACATGGTCATATAAGTTATGGCAGATGTAGACTCTGTGGTGCAGTCAACGAGTTTTTCAATACATTAACACACAATTTCGTAGGAAGGGATGGCAGTAAAAGTGAATCAGTAAGAAAGATAGATAATATACAGGCATACCATCTAGATTAAACAAAATCGCAGATCAGGTAATTCGTATAAATTCCATTCAGGTTTTTACCTCCATTGGGAAACGGTTCGTGTTCAGTTTGGCAAATGCGAACCGTTTCCCAATTTTAAGATGGTTCATCCCTGGGCGTGTGGAATGCAATTACAGCGTTGGAACTAGAAGCTAAGTCGAGGAAATCTAAGTGGGGATATAGATTAGCCGATAAGATCGTCAATAGACATCGCTGCCATAGTCATCGTCTGCAGAGTGCCTCTCGACCCTAGTTCTGTCGCTACCTTGGCTACAGTATTATTATCTGGAGCTTCCAAAATGTTTATGAAGTCATATGGACCCAATAGGGAATATTGAGCCAGTATCTTAACTCCCATTGCTTCGACTTCTTTATTAACCTCTTTCAGCCTCTGTGGTTGTTCCTTTAAAGTTTTTCTTCCCTCAGCGGTTAAAGTACTAAGCATAACATAGATTGCCATTGTCCCTACCTCCATTACTGGATATTTCGAGTGATTTTATTATATTCCTTTCATCACTGAAGTCAATACTGGGCGTGTGGGACGTGGTTAGGACAATCGAGGGAGTAGTTGTGTCAATTAGTATAATGGTTATGTGTCCTTTTGCTGTGCTATCTCTACTTGGTATGCCTTCCACCCAGGACACCATTTGGTATGCCAGCGCCAAATCTTAGCAATGATTGAGTTTGGCTTGTTTTCCGAATATTTACGTAGTCCGCAATTTGCACAGTGTGTTGGCATCTTTTAGTCCCCATCCATTGATATTGTTTTACTCTTACAATATACCATTCAGCATCATATTATTGAAGCAAGTGAATTGAATTATAGTCCTATTTGGTGGTATGTCAATAGGCTGGAAGAGGCAGGAGAGGGCACAGAAATGGGTTATGTATAAAGAGTTTGGTAAATGTTATAACTGAGTCTTATTGAAGATAATACTGAGCACAATACTCAGTCATTGCACGGTGGTTTCCAATTATTGATGAGGTCTGTTTTTTCTAAGCAACGAACTTCTTTATCTTCGCTACTTATATGGGTATGTATATGAGTGGCACCATTTTGAAGGATACAGTCCATCTTGTGATGGCAATCGAAGCATTCGCTAAGGTCGCTAGTTTCCCCGAAATAAATTGGTTTCCATGTATGCGGTAAGGTTTCTTCTGCAAAGCAATAATTACCAGGCACCTGCTTCAGCGAGTGGCCAATTTCATAAATCCAGTATCTATATTCTCTGCCAGACTTTCCATCCCAGAGTATGGTTAACTGGTCTTCCATAACACACCTCTTAACAACGTGGATTATACCACTTAAAAGGGTGGTATCAAGATGACCCGTAGATTCTAAAATGGTGAGGCAATACCCACACCCCTGTTTTTCTGATATCGGCCTTGGCTTTGTAGTGAGTATCTGTGGGGTGAAGGTTGTTTTTAATGCTGGAGTACTTGTGGGGGATTTTCGCCTTTAATTTACACCTGTAGACGCCCTTTTCAGGGCTTAGAATGAGGGTTGAGCCATATGCTGTGATATGATCTAGCTATGGAATTACACTCAAAGCTATTCAATGCCATCTTTGTTACGCTTCTAATAGGAATTCTAATCGTATTGTCACCGGTTTTTCTTCAGGATTACCTCTTCTATAAGTGGTTAGCGATTGCTATATTGGTATTACTCGAAATAAGTTACCTCGTGTGGCTCTATCGACAATGGTGACGACTACTGGACGTGTGGGATGTGGCTAGGACAATCGGGAAGGAAGTTTTGCTGCATTCAGATTAACAAAGTTTATTTATGTATCCAATAAAAGCTGAAGTTTCAGCTTTAGTGAAATATATTAGGACCGAGTATGCTTATCTTCGGTTTCACCTGACTTCTTAGTCCTTATTGTAGGACTTAAACTTCTAGGCAAATTAACAGTATGTTTTTCAGCAGTGAAAGGTGAATACCCTCCAGGAACACGCTTGCCATCTTGATAAATCCGTAGTGCAGAACCACAATTTGAGCACATCTGATTACGAGGGAATAGTAGTGCCCATCCAACGAAACGGTAACCACACTTAGGGCATCTACCTTCTATCATTGCTCCATTATAAACCTATGTTGTTTTGGGAGTGTCAAATCACTTGTTAGATAACTCGCAGATTCTGTAAGCTAATATTACACCTACCACCTCTTTGTCCCGTTATTTCTCAGCGATTTTCAGAGTAACAGAAGGGCGTGCGGAATGTGGTTGTGATAATTGAGAGGGAAAAGGTGTTTACCGGATGTTGGGGTTACAAGTGGCCGTTCTTTACAGTAGAGTAACGATTCAGACAATCGTTCAATGAGGTAACTATTTACTTCTTTGTTACCTTAGCCTACTTCGTCCTTCTGGTGACTGCGTCACTCGAAACGTATTGACAAACACGAGCAGTGTCAATATTATCTTTCATAGAAATGGATTTTTATAAAGTTATTTTCACTATAATTATATGTGTTTCTTTAGTTTTTACGGGCTGCGTCAAGCAAGCACCGCAAATAAAGACGCCTTCATCGAGCCCGTCGGCGCCGCTTGATGCCATAGAAGTTACAGAGGATATAAACGCACCCACAAGATGGATTGGCGACAAAGTTTATATTATTAAGGAATGGGATTTCCATGTAAACTCGCGACTATCCATCGAACCAGGTGCAGTAATCAAGTTTCATTATAAAGAGGGGCCTGCTTTAACCGTAACAAGCAATGGAGCAATTATTGCAAAGGGAGCATCTGATAAGCCTATCGTATTTACGTCATACAAAGACGACAGTCACGGTGGAGATACCAATAATGATGAGAATAGCTCCTCCCCACAGTCGGGAGATTGGAACGGTATTTATATTGAAGAAAGCGGGTCAGTCTTTAACTACTGCTGGTTCTACTATGGTGGCCCAGATAAAGTACTTGAAGTATGGAATACTAGCCTTAGCGTAACAAATTCAACATTTGCTCATAATAGAGGCATTGCCCTAAACATAAGTAAGGCGACCATTGGAACCATTGTGGAAGAAAATATCTTTTATGATAACGAGAAACCCTTATCTATTAGCACTGCTTTCGATATCGGAGATTCAAACATTTTCCACAATCCGGAGAATCCTTCTCAAACCAACAAACATAATGGAATATTCCTGGAGTATGGTTCCGGCTTCAGGAGCCATGTACATTGGCTTGAGACTGAGGTACCCTATGTAATAGACCATAACGATTTATGGGTGGAGGAAAGTGCCTCTTTAACACTCGGAAGTAACGTCATTATTAAGTTCACTCTTGGAAGCAGCCTTAATCACTATGATAACATCATCAACCACGATGGTGCCGGTGTTTTGTTTACGTCCTATCTTGATGATGAGCACGGTGGTGATACAAATGGAGACGGGACTGCCACGACACCCAGTGATGGTGACTGGAAAATCCACAATGTAGTAGAAGCATTGGTTTGGACAAATGTTCTCTATGCTGGTGTATCTGACCTACAGGCTGAAGAACTGCCACCTATTGTAAAGGATCCCAAACCGGAGATAGTACCACCAAACGATGAGAAAATGCCGGCGATTGTTTCTTTTCAAGCGACTCCCTCTGTTATTGGCGAGGGCGATGAGGTCACTCTATCCTGGAATGTTATCAACGCCAGAAAAGTAACTCTTGATGGCAAGGAAGTTCCGGCTAAGGGCACAATGGTAGTTTCACCGACCTCGTCGGTGGAATATGAACTTGCTGCGATAAGTGGAGGGGTGACAGCGACAAATAAAAGAGTGGTTCTATCGAAGATACCAGAGCAGAAAAAGGATTTATATGCCTTACCAGCGGGTATACAGCCTGTAATCAAAGGCGAACCGCAGGCAGTCTCAGGAATTATTGCCTCAAATATTGAGCGAATCAAGGAATTCTTCCCTGCTATAGAACCAGTTGTACGGGAGCCGATATTTGTTCGGATGGTGCTCGACTCCCTTTATTGTAAGGATGAATCGGCCTGGGATCACTTTACGGATTCTGATGAGGTTTATTTTATCGTTACTGGTTTTTCCACGCATACCGAGCCAAATGCTTGGTCAACTGGTAGTCCGCAGTTGTTTGAGGATGTCGACGATGACGAGAATCGACGTATGACCAGTTCACAGAGGCTTGTTTACGAAGGTGATGTGCCTCCTGATAGCATTATAGGGTTTAACGTCGTCGCTATGGAGCAGGACGGTTTACACAGCTCCGTACAGGAGACTATTGCCGAAGAAATTGTTAACTCAATAGAGGAAGAAATAGATGCGGCCTTTGATGCTTTGTCTGGTCCCTATTCCGTGGCGGCAATTGGCAATGCAGTAGTTGCCGGTGTAGCCGCAGCTCTTGTCTATATTTTTGATTTCCTGCTAAGTCCGTTCACTGGGGGAAGTGATGATAAAATTGCCGATGAAACCGTCACACTCGGTTATGATGACCTGTTGCAGTGGAGTACTGAAGGTCCACATAAGCCGATGCGGTTGTTATTATATGGGGGTGGCGAGGGTAATTATGAGATACGGTGGCATTTAGAATTCCACAGTGCAGAAAGCGCCTTTGCTCACAAATTTACCCATTGGGATACACTATTAACTGGTGATTTCTATGGCGATAGCAAGAGGGAAATACTGATTGTAATTGATGATGACGCAACTGGAAACGATGGTCGTTTCTACATCCTCAACTCAGACGGAGTTCCGATTATACCTCCTTTTGATGCATTCTATACTAGCTATGATCGTGTAGCAATCGGGGACGTAATAGGAGATGAAAAAGCTGACATCATTATCGCCTCCGATGACAACGGTGGTCGGCTTCGCTCTTACACAGCTTCCAGCAGCAATGACGGAGAATTAGCCATTATTACATTTAACCGTTATGATGGATTAGCTGCTGGAGATGTGCTCCCTTCTGAAGCTAAACAGCAAATTATACATGCATCTCACAGTAACGATAGGGTTTATCTTTATAAATACAATGGCTCGCCCATGGGTGGTTTTAACCTTGACTGGGACTTCAACGGTTGTCGTTATACTGACGAAGATAGTAGGCATGATGCCCTATTAGTTGGTGATGTTCTAGGAGATGAGATTGACGAAATTGTTATGATTGATAATACGGGTGGACAACATGGTCATGTATATGTCTATAACTCGTTTGGTAACCATGGTCATGCTCTACGAACGAGCTTTTCAGTGTTCTTTACTAATCACGATGCCGTAGCATTAGGCGACTTTACAGGCGATTCCAAGTTGGAACTTCTAGTGGCCACCGACGATGGTGACGGAAGTCTTGGGCTCACTATTCGCATTTACGATGTTGAGAGTGGTGAGAGAGTTGGTACTAGATACTGGCCTTGGTTCACCAAATATGATGGTTTCACTACACTTTATATTACGGGTACTGATAAGGACCAGATATTAGTCGCAATCGATGAAGATAATATAGTTTACATCGGGAAATAACTGCTATTAATAAGCGATTAAACAAAATACCTGAATGTTGAATCAACAAAGCGTATGGAATATATTTTTAAACTCTATTAGCATCATCGACCTGAGGTTGAAACTTGAATCACTGCTCATAATAGACATATATCTATTGGAGTATTATGGAGAATAATCCGGAATCATCCGAACAAAGCATCACTCCATTGTTATTATAAGCGATTATTCTTACAAGTACCGTTTTCGATTGTGTGTTTGGCACTTTCCAAATATAAACTCCATCATTGAGATCCTTCTGGGAAATAGCATTCATTGATTTACCACCATCGGTACTATAATAGATGCCTACATAGCCAATCCCTTCTCCAGTAGTCGTCCATTTTATATTCTGAGTAGTGCCTGCAACCCGCCTCGACTTAAGTGGAAACATATGAGGACAAATGAATACAGCATGGTCTAATGTGAAATATAACGTATCTAATCTTTTGGCATACCTAATGTTAATTATTCTTAACATGGTTTATTGACTTTCAGTCACAGTGATGTTATCATGTCAAGCCACAAGGGAGGCGGTTAAGATGAAAGAGAAGTACTTATTCACCTCTGTCATCCTGCTTATATCCAGTCTAATTATCGCTTACTTACCAGGTTGCCGAAGTTCCCCTGATGATTTTTCTGATGGTTCTCCAATCGAGCTCCTTGAATCATTCTCTCAAGCAGACACCGCTGAATCTCGTGAAAAAGCACTTAATGGCATAGTTGCTAAAACTAGATCCCTCGGTGTACTAGATGAGAATGGTAAGCAATTAAACACTAATCTCTCTGACAACGCTATTAGTCTGACGTCCGATGATATTGCATCATTCTCAACTTTCATCGAGATGGGACACTATAGCACAATCAGTTCAGTAATAGATTATTTAGCAGAAGCAGGCGTTGTTCTCAGTTCTACAGGTGACATTATCACGTTTGAAGGTCTATTACCTGACCTTCAGCAATATGTTGATTGGTCCCTGGATAACGCAGTAAACACCGATAGTACTCTTGGTCTTCTACTTGCTGCCGGGCCTTGGTTAGGTACACCTTTTTCCTCACCTACCATAGAACCAACAACCCAAATCAGCCATTTGGCTGCGATTCTTATGCTTGCTGATATTCTTCTCGGACTGCAGGATATTAATGATGCAAGAACTGGTTACCGTCTTTCAGGTTTTGTTTATGCCAGCGAATTAGAAGAATCGGCTAAGAGAATACAAGGATTGATTACTAAAATCGAGGGAGAACTGAAATCTGTTGAATCAACGGTTGAAATGTTTAAAGGAATAGGGGAGGCTGCAGGCTTAATCGAACCGAGCCAGCAGCCGACAAAAATCCTTAAAGTACCCAACGTAGCAAAAAGATTGATAGGAGCTTTCGCTGCTGGGAGTCATTTCGCAGTTCGCATTCAAAAAATCACGGGTGCTGAAATCAGCACAATGGCAGTAGTTAAGTCACTAGAACTAACGAAAGTAGGGCAAAGCGAACCCTTAGTTGCATCCCTAGTTTTAGTGCCCTCGGGGAAGAATCGCGAGAGTGTGCCAATAGAAATAGTGCAGAAAGTGCCTGTACTATACTCTATCAGGCTATTAAGCCCTAGTGAGACTGGTGTTGGAATTGAGCTGTATCCGGATGCGGATGCAGTCTTATCATCGGGTCTCGTCGTATCAGAAACAGCAGCTGCTGGGCATATCTTGGACATCGGTGCTCATCCGCCCGAAATACCAGCAATTTTCGAGATCACAGCTACAAAACTCGATAATGCTGAAGAACCTAGAACCGCAATCATGCATATCTCAGCATCAATATTAACAGGTGACCTAGGTAAGCAATATGAAAAGTACACGACAGAATATGCTGGTGTTATAAGCGCTCTTGGTCTTAAACCAGATGAGATAAAGCAAATGTTCGATGTCATGAAGACAGCGGTAAATGTTTCACCCTGGATGGCTGAAGTAATCTTTGTAAATAGACAGGTAACAATCGAGCCGTCCCAATTAACGGGCGAGATCAACACACCCTATACATTCACGGCTAAAGTCGTAAATCCACCAGCCGGTAGCAAATTAACTTGGGAATTCCATCGCGAGAGCGGTGTAACAGGCAGCAAACCTGATGATACTATTGGACCGGAAAATGTCGCTACCGTTACTTTTCCTGATGAAGGCACATTCAATGTAAAAGTAACACTATTCGAACACTATGGGACAAGTGAGCAAGAGTTTTTAGGATCAGCTATAGCAAAGGTAATCATTAAAGAAAAACCCAAGATACCCGATCTTCAACTATCTATAGAACCTTCTCAGATAAATGGCGAAACTGATTGCGGCTTAAATTTCAAAGCGGTTACGAATATTCCCTATCAAGAACTACCCGGTAACATCCTTTGGGAATGGGATTTCGGTGATGGTAACAAGGATGATAAAAGTGGTAATGTAGCAAACAATGTTTACAAAAGTTGCGGTCAGTACGAAGTGCAACTAATGCTGCGGGACGGAGATACTAAGGATCTATTGGCCACTGCAGAACCTGCTGACGTTAATATAGATGATTCAGAAGCCTTGCATCGAACTCGTTGGGTTGAAGCATCATTATGGATTCTAAGAATAGTGGAGAGTTTTGGAGAAACGAATGGAGCACGTACTACGACCAGCGAGAATCAACAATACGGGCCTTTAGGGCTTAGTAATAGAACAGCTCAAAAAACTCTAGAATGGAAAGCAGACAACGAATTCGAAGTTGCATGGACGGTTACAAGTAAAGACGGGAACCAGACTACTAATTATAAAATTTCAGGTAAAGTCTCTCCCTGTGAAAAAATGCTCAACTATATAATACTTGAACAGGATTTCATAGCTCCTGAATATAACAATGGCAAACCTTGGACTCGAAAAGAGGAACTCATTCTGAAGGATGTACCAATTAGCAAGTCCGGATGCGAGGATAGCGTCCTATTTAACGTTCGCTTATCCGGCGAAGAAGTTCGCAAATACATAGGAAACTATAAGATGGAATCAAAGGTAGTTGATGGCCGGGGAGACCAGGTCGATGATTTCACGATTTTCAAGAATTTCAATTGGAATTATCCCTCCCATCAGGCACCTAAACTCGAAATAAGATTTAGCGCTGCGGAGTAAGACTATTTTTAGTGACTGTATTCCAATTCCTGGTTAGAGATCAACGAGTTCTTCGCTGCGATTTAGTAGCATTTAAAACTCTCCTCACCATATCACGGCCTACTACGTATTTCAATGGGTTTCCCCTAATTACACAGAACAGGTATCATGAAAGAATAATGCATCTCCTGAACGTATCGTCTACAGTTTAGGTAAAGTGCTCAAATATATTGAAGGGAGATGCAGATGAAGTACATTGGCCTGGACTGCCACAAGAAATA
>Ga0209635_10004161_pt1 | contig 11356 bp, 7 predicted proteins | sample DeeMarSWOR230_32_FD_187463 | JGI IMG/M metagenome (GOLD analysis project Ga0209635, IMG submission 187463) | Marine sediment microbial communities from White Oak River estuary, North Carolina - WOR-2-30_32 (SPAdes) (version 2) | ecosystem: Environmental > Aquatic > Marine > Intertidal zone >...
ACCCGCCGCTCCCGAGCGTTCAAGGACGAGAGCACTTCGTCGATCTGCTCTTTAAGAAGCTGATGAGAGGCCACATCGGGAGGTGGTTTGGCAGAGCGATCCTCTATAAAGTCGCCGAGATGGCTATCCTCCTCCTCACCTACGGGGGTCTCCAGTGATACCGGCTCCTGGGAAACCTTGATGATCTCCCTCACCTTCTCCGGAGTGACCTCCATCCCTCTACCGATCTCCGCACTGGTGGGCTCTCTTCCATACTCCTGAACTAACCGTCGGCTGGTTCGAAGTAGCTTATTAATGGTCTCCACCATATGAACCGGGATGCGAATGGTGCGCGCTTGGTCCGCGATGGACCTAGTAATCGCCTGCCTGATCCACCAGGTAGCGTAGGTGCTGAATTTATAGCCCTTTCGATAATCGAACTTCTCCACTGCTCTGAGCAGTCCGATATTTCCCTCCTGAATCAGGTCGAGTAGCGACAGCCCCCGCCCTATATACTTCTTGGCGACACTGACCACAAGGCGAAGATTAGCCTCAGCGAGGTGCTTTTCTGCCTTGGCCGCCTCCTGATCGATCGTCTCCAAGTATGCCTCGAACTCCTTTTCTCTAGACCGGAGGGCGATAAGAAACTCGGGCTCAGATAAGAGAGCGCTTACCTCGGTGAGGGACTTACCCTCGATGGCCTCAAGCATCCCCGGGGGTAAGAGGCAGCTATCCAGCGAGAGCTTTACTAGTGCGTGGTCTACCTCAGCTAAGGTTTCTCCCATTCTCTCAGCGATCGCGCTTATTAGATACTGGTCAATCGCACCATCTATTGCGGAGCGAAACCCAGGATCGGATATCCTCTTCACAAGACTCGCCACTGGTGGCAGGTTAAGTTCCTGCTCTAGAATAGCGATGAGAGGGGCGGACTGGCATAGCTGTTCCAACATGGCGATCGCAATATCAACCGCTGAGGGGGAGCGACCGAAGTTGGCGAACCAATTATCTTCGATCTTCCTAATGTGTCTATTCTGCTCTATCCTGCTGGCTAGGAATTTCTCCTCCTTAGCATTCAGCAGGGATACCTTGCCGATCTCTCGAAGGTACATGCGTACCGGGTCATCGATAATATCCTGCTCTTCTAGTTCCAGTGCTGCTTCCAGTTCTATCTCAGATTCCACCTCAGGCTTGGGCTCTTCCCACTCCTCAAGCTCGGCAGCCTCTGGCTCTACCCACCGCGGGGATGGAGGCCTCACCTCCTCAATAACCATATCGCTGCCCGAGAAAGTGGCATATAGATCCGCCAGCGGCTCCAGATCATGCTCCGACTCGAGGTCGGCGATGTCGTCCGAGCGTTTGGCGCCTCTCTTCTTCTGAAGCAACTCACCTAGCTCTTCGTTTTCTCCTAACGTCATTGCTATGCTCCTTTTCGCACTCTCCTCGCTTTTTCAAATAGGTCTTTTAAGTTAGTACTTGGTTCTAATGCCTTTTGAAGTAGCGTTTCCACCTGCTCTTTTATTACGTTTTTATCGCCTTCTGACTCGGCCTCTGAGATCAGTATCTCCTCCAGTTCCTTGAGCCTCCTCAGCCGCTGCTCCCCTAAGCGGCGAGTGCAATCTGAGAGGGCAGTCTCCAGTTCCCTCCCGCTTGCAGGAGGCAGCGCCTTAGCAAGCAAGGGATCGAGATACGCGTGGAGGCTGACATCGAGGCTCTGGCGAAGTGTCTCCGCATCGGGAGAATTCCGCCAGGCAAGGAAAATCTCGCGATTTTCCGTCCTCTCGAAATATTGGGGTAAAAGCCCCTCACCCCTATCCTTTAGCTCTGGGTGCTGAAGTAAAAGCGAGAGGCAGTATTCCTCCAATGGGTAGCGCAGCACCTGAGCTGGAGAGAGCGATATTGTCTGCTGCCTCACCTTCCTCGGCCTTTCTCTATCTGTTGGTCTGAGCCTGGCTGCCTTACCCGCCAGGGTCTTTTCATCCACTCCCACAAGGTGAGCGAGCCTTCTCAAGTAGAGTTCTCGCTCCACATTATCCTCGATCTCCGATATGAGGGGCAGAAGCTGCTCCGCAGCAGTCGATTTGTCCCCTTCCTTGGTTAGGTCTAGCCTCGATGTGATCGCCTTAAAGAAGTAATCCACCAAGGGAGAGGCTTCATCAACCAGCCTTCGCCAGTCCTCTGGGTGCTCCCGGATGACCTCGTCGGGGTCCTTTCCCCTGGGTAGGAGAATGATCTTCAGCACTGCTTGAAGCTTAGAGGTCCCCCCAAGCCAGTCCGGCATGACGGTAATCCGCTCGCTAAAGGCCCGCCTGGCAACCTCCAGCCCGCGTAATGTCGCCTCTTCGCCAGCGGCGTCAGCATCCAAGGCTAGGGCGAGGTTTTTGGTCAGCCTTTTAACGATTGCTATTTGTTTCTGGGTAAGGGAGGTGCCCATGGAGGCTACCACATTAGTCATGCCATATTGGTGAGCGGCGAACACATCCATATAGCCCTCCACGATAATGGCCAGATCCTGCTCCCGTATCGCCCCCTTGGCACGGTCGATCCCGTAAAGGATACCGCTCTTGTCGAAGACCACTGTCTGGGGGGAGTTAAGATATTTCGGGGTGGTGTCATCGAGGGCGCGAGCTCCAAAACCCACCACCCTCCCCTGCTCATTCCTTATTGGAATCATCAGGCGATTTCGAAACAGGTCGCGCACTCCCCCGCGCTCCTTTTCCATGACCAACCCCGCCGCCATCAGTTCACTCTCATTATAGTCTCGGCCCAACAGGTGCTGACGCAAGGCGTCCCAGCTATCTGGGCTGAAACCTAGCTGGAACCCTTCCATTATCTCTTTAGAAATGCCCCGCCTCGTTAGATGGCTCCTCGCTATCTCCGCAGCTCTGTCATTAAGTAGCAGATGATGGTAGTGCTGGGCAGCAGCCTCATTTACCAAATATAACCTTTCCGCCTCTTTGTCCTTAGTTCTCTCTTTTTGCTTTGAAACCAGGGGCACCCCCGCCCTCTGCGACAGAAGCCGGAGCGCCTCACCGAAATCGATGCCCTCCTTTTTCATCACAAAGGAAAATATATCACCACCTGTGCCGCAACTGCCAAAGCAATGCCAAGTCCCCCGCTCTGGGAAGACGAAGAAGGAGGGGGTCTTTTCAGTGTGAAAAGGACATAGCGCCTTAAAGTTACGCCCCGACTTCTGAAGGGTAATGTAGTCGGAGACGACATCCACGATGTCCAGCCTCTGCTTTACCTCATCGATTGCGCTCATGACTCCGCTCTCTGGTAATCTCCTCCACCATCCTTAAGGCGTAATTATCGGTCATCCCCGCGATATAGTCCACAACCTTCCGCTCCACGCTCTCATCGCGAAAGTTGTATTCTTCGGGCAACTCTCCATCGTACTCGATAAAGTGCTGATAGAGCATGCGAACCGCCTCCCGGGCTCGCTCCGCCTCATGCCCAGCTACACTGTATACCTTTTCGAAGAGGAACTGGCGAAGGTCGTCTGCTGCCTTCCCCACCTTACGGCTCATCATAATCACTGGTTCCCCTGCGCCATTTGTTAATCCCGTGGCCGCCCATGAATGCCCCACAATGTCGCAAACCAGGGTGTTGATCCGCTGCCGGTGTGAAGTGCCCAGGATACGGCTGGTCTCCATTGGCAGGTCAGATTCAACGATGATGTTAGCTCTTATCGCATCGTCGATGTCATGGTTGATATAAGCCACCGCATCGGCTACCTTACATATCCGCCCTTCCAAGGTAGACGCATCAGCCTCCTGGTTATCGAGAATACCTGCCCGCGTCTTAGAATGGTTGAGGATACCATCTCTCACTTCCCAGGTCAGGTTTAGCCCCTGTCCATCCTTCTCCAGGAGATCAACCGCTCTTAGACTTTGCTCGTTATGTCTGAAACCTCTGGGGTAGAGGCTATTAAGCACCTCTTCGCCCACGTGACCGAAGGGTGTATGGCCCAGATCATGGCCGAGGGCAATAGCCTCGGTCAAATCCTCATTTAGATTCAAAGCCCGCGCTATGGTGCGAGCGATCTGAGACACCTCCAGGGTGTGGGTAAGCCTGGTCACATAGTGGTCGCCCAAGGGAGCGATAAAAACCTGTGTCTTGTGCTTGAGTCGGCGAAATGCCTTAGAATGGATAATGCGATCGCGGTCTCTCTGGAAAGCGGTGCGCATGGGGCAGGGTTCCTCAGGCTTCAGCCTCCCTCTCGAGAGCCTGCTCTTTACAGCATAGGGGGAAAGGCTCTCCTCCTTTTCCTCAAGCCGCTGGCGTATATCATATTGAACCATAAAACTAGCTCGCGATGCGAGCGATTCGCCTCCAAAGAGAGGGACTGGAAATCCTCCCTTCCACCTTAGCGATTATCTCCCTAGTGCTCTCGATGGCATCAGGGCTCACCGAGACCGAGGTAATACCCCATTTAACCAGCTTCTGGGTGAGTTCAGGATAAACCGAAGGCGCCTGTCCACAAATAGAGGCAGTAATCCTCTTTGACACCGAGGTCTTAATCGCATGCTCCAGAGCTAACATCACCGCCTTGTTACGCTCATCGAATTCCTCTGACAGCCTTGGGTTGTCGCGATCGATCCCAAGGATAAGCTGGGTCAGGTCGTTGGAGCCAATGGAGATGCCATCGATACCCACGTCGATGAAATCTTCGATGAGAAGGATATTGGAGGGCACTTCAACCATCATCCAGAGCTTAAAATCCGCCGAGGAGCGAAGTCCCTCGTCCTTCAACATCCTCACCACACGAGCCATCTCGCCCACCGTTCTCACGAAGGGGATCATCACCCAGAGGTTTTTATAATTCTCCCTCACCCGCTTGACCATCTCTATCTCCATCTTGAAGACATCGAACTCCCTCACATAGCGAGAACACCCACGATAGCCAAGCATGGGGTTCTCCTCAATTTCCTCGTAATCCTCCCCCCCTTTAAGATTTCGATATTCATTAGTCTTAAAGTCGGTCATCCGATAGACCACCGGGCGGGGTTTAAAGGCCTTGGCAAAGGTAGTAACGCCCTCAGCAAGCTTCTCCACAAACTCCTGACCCCTTCCCTGGCTTATCGTATAGCGAGGGTGTTCCCCGATCTGGGCGATTATAAACTCGGCACGAAGTAGCCCCACGCCATCGACATCGCGGCTGGCGATCCTTTCCGCCAGCTCGGGCTCAGCGAGATTCACATAAAGCTTCGTGGTCGTCTTAATTCGCGCCCTCGGGGTAATCGACGGAATGTAAAGCGCCTCCCTATGAATCCTGCCCTCAAATACCTTACCCTTCGACCCATCTACGGTGATCACTTGCTCCGGCTTCAAAACCCGTGTAGCGTTCTCCGCTCCCACCACGCAGGGGATGCCTAGCTCCCTGCTCACGATGGCGGCATGGCACGTCCTGCCCCCGCGATCGGTTACAATAGCCACCGCCCGTTTCATCGCGGGCACAAAATCGGGAGTGGTCATCTCGGCAACCAGCACATCTCCCTCTCTAACCCTATCGATTTCTGAGGCCTGATAGACTATCTTAACCGGACCGGAGGCTGTGCCAGGACTGGCCGGGGAGCCAGTAAGTAGCGCTTTCTCCACCGTTTCAGGAATTTCCCTCGGCTCCTCAGCGGCCTTTATGGTAGTCACCGGGCGAGTTTGCACAATAAACAGCGATGTATTTTCTTTCGCCCACTCGATATCCTGAGGGAAGGCGTAGAGATCCTCGAGCTGCTTGCCAATCCTCGCTAGGGCAATAATATCCTCGTCGGGCAATTTCTGACTCGACTGTTCCCGTTCAGGAATATACACCTTGATATTAGCCTTCTCAATGTCCTTATTTTTTTTCATATTGCGTACCAGTTGCCATTCCTGCCTGGCGATCTTCTTATCGATGATCTCAAGCCCCTCTTTATCTACCACGTAGAGGTCAGGGGTAACCTCGCCGGAAACGATAGCCTCCCCCAAACCATAAACCGCTTCAATAACAACCTTGCCACGATCGCTGGTAACCGGCTCCAGGGTAAAAAGGACGCCCGAGGCCTCCGACTGCACCATCCGCTGCACCGGTACTGCAATGCCCACCGCAAAGAGGTCAAAGCCCTGCTGAGCCCTGTAGAAAATAGCCCGCGGTTCAAAAAGGGAGGCCCAGCAGCCTTGCACCGCGGCAATAACCTCCTTTTCACCCTCCACATTAAGAAAAGTGCGCTGCTGACCGGCGAAGGATGCCTCAGGCAGATCCTCGGCAGTAGCTGAGGAGCGCACCGCCACCAAGCCACTGCCCATTTTCTCATAGGCCTGCGCTATTTCCTGAGCAATCTCCTTGGGCATGGCGGCGCCACTAAGCAAATTCTTGATTTCTGAGGCAACCTTTTGAAGTTTTTCGCTGTCATCGAGGTCTAAAGAGGAAAGCAGCTTGCGAATTCTATCGGTGAGCTTTGATTTTTCCAGGAAGTAAAAATAGCTATGGGCGGTGACAATAAAACCGGGGGGCACTGGGATGCCAGCCTTGGTCATCTCCCCCAGGTTTGCCCCCTTACCACCGACTAGAGAGATATCCTGTTTGCCTACATCCTCAAACCAGACTACTCTACGATCCTTATCCATAGAGCGACCCCCCGCCTCTTTTCAGTCTTGGTAATCGCATATTATACCACATAAAGAGCCTTTTTTGAACCTTTCCAGGCTGGCTTGACAACCCCAATACTATAGCCTATATTCCCACAATTCCATCGGGTTTGCTGACCAGCTTCTTTTCTATTGCGCTACATCCTTGAGCTTCGCCATCACCTCCGCGATGGCCTCATCTGGCCCCCTTCCAAGCATTAGGTCCACCTTTTTGCCAGGTCCACGCGCTGCACGCTGCATAATGCCAACCGCCCGTCTCACCCCGGGGCAAAAGCCCATTTCAGCAGCCTCCTCGTTCTCCATAGAATCCTAGATAACTTTCCGGAAGAAGCTGGGCAATCCGCCCCATGATGAGGTCGGTGGCCCGGGCTAACCCCGCTCTGGTCAACCTGTCATCGATGGGAGGTAGATTGAAGGGCTCACCGATTTTTACGGTTATCTGGGGACGGCGAAAGATGAAGGTTATCCCATTGATCCTTTCCGTCCCGGTAATCCCCACCGGTAGGATGGGGGCAACATTGCGTAGCGCAAGGAGCGATGTCCCCGAGAAGCCTTGCTGCATCTGTGCCGTGGGGCTCCTCTTACCCTCGGGGAACATCCCCAATGCCAGTCCCTCCTCCAGTACCTGCCGTGCCCGGCGGAGTGCCTCCCGATCCAACCGCTCGCGGTGCACTGGAAAAGCCCGCCAACCACGAACCAAAGGACCTTCCACCGGATGGCGAAATGCTTCCTCCTTGGCCATGAAAACAATCCTTCGGGGAATGCTGGCCGAAAGCAAGGGGGGATCAATGAGACTGAGGTGATTTGCTACCACGATCAAAGGGCCCTGGGCGGGGATGTTTTCCTTTCCCTTGACCCGCCATCGAGTCAAAAGGACAAGCAAAAACTTCATAAGCATGGTCCCTAGATAGTAAAACCAGGGCATTAGCTTTCCCCCACCATGCCTAAGATCTCAGATAGCACCTGCTGAGGGCTAAGGCCATCGGTATCGATAATCCTGGCGTCCGAGGCGGGTTGAAGAGGGGAGATGGCGCGCTCGCTATCGATCCCATCCCTTCTTACCAAGTCAGCGAGGATAGCCTGGTAATCTGTTATCTTACCACGCTCAATTAGCTCAAGATAGCGCCGTCGCGCCCGTTCCTCAACGGAAGCGACAAGATAGACCTTTAGTTCAGCGTGAGGCAAGACCGTAGTACCGATGTCCCGCCCTGCCATCACGATTTTGCCCTTTTGCGCCAACCTCCGCTGCTGTTTCACGAGTACCTCTCTGACCTTAGCCACCTTGGCCACCATGGAGACTCCTGCCTCCACCTCGAAATTATGAATATTTGGGGTTACGTCTTGACCGTTGACGAGTACACAGCAGTCCCCAGTGGACGAAAGCTCGATCTTAGTGTTGCTGGCAAGTCGGCCGAGCGCCTCCTCATCTTCAAGATTGATGTTGAGCTTCATCGCCTTCCAAGTCAAAGCCCGATACATCTCCCCCGTGTCAACGAAGCGATAGCCCAGCCTCTGGGTTAAAAGCCTGCCGATGGTGCTTTTCCCAGCAGCTACCGGACCATCTATGGCGATCATCGATGGTTTTGGCATTAGCTTGATGCGTAATTATATCCTAGAAGGGAGCGCAAGGCAATTATTTTTTCCTCCGCCTTTTTCTAAACAATAATACAACTGTAAATAAAGCTATCGCCGCTGTGATAAGAATAGCTCGTAAAGCCAGTCCAGAAGAGGCTGCTACTCCTTCTGGTGGTGGAGTTGTGCCCCCCGGCGTAGGACTGCTGGGTGGGGAGGTCGTAGGTGTCGCTGTCGGGGTGATAGTTGGTGTAGGGGTTGGGGTGGCAGCCGAAGCAAGCCCATAGCCTGGGGTAGGGTCTGGGTTGTCTACAAATATACCTCCCGCCGGTGAACGTTCCAGCGAGTGATCTTCGGCAACACCCGAACAATAGGGGCTTTGCGAACTATCGCCCCCATAGGAGAGGGCATCGATAATAGTTCCTACACTGTCCATAAGAATTAGATGGTCTCCTTCATTGCTCAATCCATTGCCAATGCGGCCATCCTCTATGAAAACTATACTGCCATCGAAGCCAGGGAAGTTAGTGCGGAAATCCTCCGAGGCGGCGACCACCGTAAAACCGTTTGGGAGCAGGGTCAGTGAAGGTATGATGTCATATTCGGTGTTATCCTCTATCCTCCAGCCAATCAGTTCGACAGTGTCGTTTGTGGGATTAAAGAGTTCCACCCACTCGAAGGAGGCATCTGGGCCAGTTTGAGGAGGATTATATTGAACCTCGTTCATCACCACATCCCCCTTATTTGCTGTGGTGCCGGTAGGAGTTGGGCTCGGTGTTGGTGTTGGCGCTGGGGTTGGCGTGGGAGTTGGCGTTGGTGTAGGTGTTGAGATTGGCGTTGGCGTTGGGGTTGGTGTGGGCGTTGGAGTAGGAGTAGGCATCGGCGGTAGAGGCGATGGCCCTACAAAGCTCATATCATCAAAGTAGGCGGTGGCGGGCTCAGGGGAGGCTGGTTCCAATATCGCTTTGACTCGCGCCGAATGAGCGTTTGTTGGCGCAATGACCTCATCAGTAGTCAGAAGACGGAATTGGGGCTGGTCGTCTATTAGTGCAGTAAGAGAGTCCTGATGAGATATTTCGCTTCCAAAGCCATCTTCGCTCTCGTACCAAGAGATCTGCAATCGGATTGAGGTGATATTGATATCGTCTTTTAGAGCGTAACCACAGAAGGTATAGGTTCCTCCTTCCTGTATCGAGACGACCTGATGAATCCACTTTGTTCCTACAGTGTCGCTTGTTAAGGCACCGGCGAAATCCCCGCTGAGGACTGGTGACTCAACTAGGGAGAGAGTGCCACCATAGTCTGACCAGCCAGCAGTCCCCTCCTCGAAGCCCGGGTTCTGCAAAAGATTATCCCAAGCTCCAGCGGTAAAGGTGCTCAACGCCAGCGATGCTAGGGCTATGATTGCGATAAGGGCTACTATTCGAGAAGCCTTCATTTCCTGGAGGGGCTGAGCTAAAAAGCTGCCTACATCTTAGCGCCCCGATAGGAAAAGTCAAGCTTTACAAGCCCATTCCGTGTAACAAAATCGCGTTTAACAGACCTCCCACAACTACCGTGGCGGCGAGCATTATTCCGATTGCCATGAGCAAGCCCTTGGCACCAAGCTCCCTGGCGAGGACTACAAAGGCAGCAATGCAGGGGAATAACATCGTCAGCACGACGCAGCCCACCACCAGTTGTCCGGCGCTCAGCGACAGCGGGGCCAGCAGACCAATAGCCACGTCCTTGCGCAAAAAACCAACCACGATGGCAACCACCGACTCATTGGGCAGCCCGTAAAGCCCGTTCACCATCGGGGCGGTGAGGTTGGCGATGAAATCGAAAACCCCAAGGGTGTAGAGAATGCTAATAGCAAAGATAGCTATTAGTATTATGGGCAGGGCTTCTCTGAGGAAGCCATAGACCCTCATCCAGAGCTTTGTCAGCACTGCTCGCCAGGAGGGCCGACGATAAGGGGGGATCTCGATTAGGAGTTCGGGGCTGAATCCCCTAACTGTGCGGTTGAGGATGAAACCCAGGACAACCCAAACCATAAACAGGGTACCATAAACCATCGCCACATACTGCCCCCCCTCGGCCCCCACCAAGCCAATGATCATCGCCTGGGAGGCAGCACAGGGGATGGCAATGGAGATTAGCGTGGCGGCGATAAGCCTCTCCCGTCGGCTCTCTAAGATGCGGGTGGCCATGATTGCCGGCACGCAGCATCCAAGTCCTAGCATGGTGGGGATGATAGCGTAGCCGTGCAGGCCGATGCGGTGCATGAAGTTGTCTAGGAGCACCGCCAGCCGGGGGAGATAACCTGAATCCTCAAGAATACCCAATACGAGGTAAAAGGAAATGATGTATGGTAATACGGCGCCGAGTGGGATAAAGAGGCCGGTGGTCAAGACCCCCATGGACTGAAAGAAGTCGATCTTACCATCGAATAACTCGCCGATAAGCATATCGTGCCAGAAACCACCAGAGCCCAAAAGCACGCTCAGCTTCATCATCAGCGGGGCCCATAAATTATTGAAAAGGGGCTCCATAACATAGCCAATCAATCCCTCGCCGATGAATCGAATCACAAAAAAGGAGGCGGCTAGCACTACAGCGGCGATGGGGAGGCCGGTCAGGGGCCTAACGGAGGCATCCTGCAGGTATTCAAGCCAGGTGTGATGGCGATGGGTTATCGTTTGAACCTGCTCAATAATTCTACCGATGGCAGCCCACCGCTCATCCGGGGTGCGCTCCGGCAGTGCAGGAGAGGTAGCTTCAGGGATATGATCCACCAGCTCCTTTATCCCCTGCCCGGCTACCGCCACTGTGGGGGTAACCGGCACCCCCAAGAGCTCCTCCAGTTTGGCGGCGTCGATGCTTATCCCCTTGTGTTTGGTATCATCCCATATATTTAACGCGACGATAACGGGGACTTGTCTCTCCAGTAGCTCCAGGGTAAGGTAGAGATTGCGCTCTAGGTTGGTGGCATCGACGATATCGATCACTAGGTCGCCATCCTTGAGCATCTCCAGCGCCACATCCTCGGCCTTGGATGTGGGCTCCAGAGAGTAAGTGCCGGGTACATCGATCACTTCAACCTCATCCTCACCCAGCTTCATAGAGCCCCTAGTAAACCCCACAGTGGTTCCCGGGTAGTTAGAGGCGATCGCCTTTATCCCGGTGAGGCGGGAGAAGA
>Ga0209635_10004164_pt1 | contig 11356 bp, 19 predicted proteins | sample DeeMarSWOR230_32_FD_187463 | JGI IMG/M metagenome (GOLD analysis project Ga0209635, IMG submission 187463) | Marine sediment microbial communities from White Oak River estuary, North Carolina - WOR-2-30_32 (SPAdes) (version 2) | ecosystem: Environmental > Aquatic > Marine > Intertidal zone >...
TTCAGGATATTTTCTTGCTACTTCTCCTAAAATCATATTTTTTGTTATTTTTTTCACTTTTTTCACTTTACATGTATGCATTGGACAGGACATGTATTTTCTGCGTCTTTTGCACATTTCACATCTTTAATATTAAGTTCTTCATTTTTTCCTTTTTTCTTTGCTTTATTCAAATGAGATTTCCCATCGTTTCCCATTTCAAAGAAATCAGGACACACAGCTGCACATGCTCCACAACCAATACATTTTTCAACTTCGTGTATTATCTTAGCCATAATATCACTAGTTTTAGTTATATGTAAAAATCACCTTAAATAGTTTCTAGTTTTAAAAATTCTTTATGTTGTTCTTCAACTTGTTTCAATTCTCTTTCTATTCTATTATGTTCTTTTTTCAATTTTTCTGGAATTTTTAACTTATTTTTTGATAAATAATCATAAATTGCTTCATGTAAAGCATCAGCAGCCAAAACAGAACAGTGAACTTTAATTGGAGGGACCTTTCTTGCTTTTTTCAAGATATCATATTTTGTTATATTAATAGCCTTTTTCAAACTCCTTCCTTTTACAATTTCTGTTAACATGCTGCTAACAGCTATAGCAACCACACAACCAAAAGTTTGGAATTTAACATCAGAAATTTTATTATTTTTAACTTTAATATAAAACCACATCACATCTCCACAAACAATATTTCCGACTTTACCAATTCCATCAGCATTCTTAATTTTGCCTACATTCTTTGGTTTCTTGAAATGTTTCATAATTTCCCTAGTGTATAAAGGATATTTCATTTTATCACAAATCTTCTTCTGTATAAACTTTTATTCCGTTTCTTTTTAATAGAGCAGCTGTAACACCATTACCATTAATTAGTTTCCCTGAAAAGGTTCCATCAGGTGTTTTTCCATAACCACAAGAAGGACTTCTAGCCTTAAGAATTGCTTCTTTGCAATTATAGATCTTTACAATTCTTAGAGTTTCATGAGCTCCCTTAATAAATTCTTGTGTTACATCTTCACCATTTTTATTTAAAACTTTGCATTCTCCATCTAAAACTTTCTCACCAGAAAAACCTTGAATTTCTTGTGGTATTCTAGGGGTTGGAAGTCCTCCAAGTTGTTCCGGACATATTGGAATAGCTTCTCCTTTTTTAACTAGCTCTATAACTTTTTTATTTGGTTTTGATTCTCCTTTATAGTTACAATTAATTCCAGCTAAACAAGCACTGACTATTTTCATCTAACTAACCTATAGCACATACGTCATCTACACATGGCGGATAAAACAGATAGTTTATTAATAAAACAAACAAATATATCGAAACTATTGTAGATACTACTCCTACTACTATTAAACTTATTTCAAAATTTCTTTTATTATGAAAGAACCTTCCTACAGAAGGCATATTTCTTTCTGTAAACCACATTGATAAAGCCAGTCTCATCCTATTATCAAAAGAAACTGAACACTTCTTACCTTTTATTTTATCTATAAAACATCTCCAACCTTCTTTTATATAAGTTCTGTATCTTGGTATGAATATACTTGCTATTCCAAAATATGCTACAAGTATTAAACAAGGAATACAAAATATAACCATATAATCACTTTTTAAATGGACTTATTTTTCTTAAATTTTTAACTATACTTGGCAAGACATCTAAAACATAATCGATATCACTCTCAGTGTTATATTTTCCTAAGCTTAATCTTAAGGATCCGTGGGCTTGTTCATGTTTTAAACCAATTGCTGTTAAAACATGAGAAGGCTCTAAAGATGATGAGGAACAGGCTGAACCAGTGGAGGCTTCTACTCCTTTCATATCAAGATGTAAGACTAAAGCTTCACCTTCTATAAATGCAAACCAAAAATTAGTATTATTTGGAAGTCTTTTGGTTGGGTGGCCATTTAAATGAGAATTTTCTATTTTTAAAACTCCTTCTATTAATTTATCTCTTAGTTTTGTTAGTCTTTTTGCCTCATCATTCATTTCTTTTTTTCTTAAGTCAGCAGCTACACCAAAACCAACAACTCCTGGAACATTTGTAGTGGATGATCTTAATCCAAATTCATGTCCTCCACCATGTAATAGAGGATCAATATTCACCCCTTTTCTTATGAACAAAGCTCCTACTCCTTGAGGACCATACATTTTATGAGCATTTACTGTTAACAAATCTATATTCATTTTTTTAACATCAATAGGAATCTTTCCAAAACTTTGAGCAGCGTCACTGTGAAAATAAACACTTTTTTCTCTACATATTTTTCCTATTTCTTCTATTGGCTCTATCGTCCCGATTTCATTGTTTGCATGCATTACAGAAACTAGAATCGTATCTTTTCTTATAGCCTTTTCTACTTCTTTAGGATATACTAAACCGTATTTATCTACAGGTAAATAGGTTATTTTAAAACCTTGTTTTTCTAACCAACGAGAGGCTTCTAAAACACAATCATGTTCTATAGGTGAAATAATAATATGGTTTCCTTTTTTTCTATTTGCAAATGCTATTCCTTTTAATGCAAAATTGTTTGATTCAGTTGCACTTCCTGTAAATACTAATTCTTTTGGGTCTGCTTTCATTAAACTTGCAACCTTTTCTCTTGCTTTTTCTAATGCAGCCTTAACAGTTCTTCCAGAAGAGTGTACAGACATTGTGTTACCAAATTCTTTATTGAAATAAGGTTCCATCTCCTTTAAAACTCTGCTATCCACTGGAGTTGTAGAAGCATAATCCATATAGATTCTTTTCATCAAATCACTTAAAAAAATATAACACTGTTATATATTTAAATCTTATCGTAGTAAAAGAAATTTAATTATCAAAGTTTTATTAATTATATGAATCAAAGAATACTAAAAATTATTAATTTTCTGAAAGAAATTGAAAAGTATAAAACAATAGAAAGAGAGATATTTATCTCAAATTTAGAAAGGAAAGAAAGTGATGCCGAACATACATGGCACTCAGCAATGATATTGTTTCTTTTAGAAAAGGAGTTAAAAAGTATTGACACCCTAAAAGCTTTTAAAATGGTTTTAATTCATGATCTTATTGAAATTTATGCGGGAGATACATTCGCATTTGATAAAGAAGGTAGAAAATCAAAAAAAGTCCGTGAAGAAAAGGCAGCAAAAAAATTGTTTTCACAATTACCAGATGATTTAAGAAAAGAATTATATGAACTATGGAAGGAATATGAAAAAGGAATAACACCTGAAAGTAAAATTATAAAGGCAATTGATAAGATACAGCCAATTTTATCAAATTTGTGTTCTGAAGGAAAAGCTTGGAAAATAAAAAAAGTAACTTATAAAGATGTGGATGATTATAAAAGGAGATTTATAGAAAAAAATAAAGTTATAAAGGAGATTTATGAAGAACTTCTTAAAGAAGCAAAAGAGAGAAAAATAATTCGATAAAAAGATTTAAATATTCTAAGAGAAAAAGATTGCTATGCCTTATGAAGAGTATTTATCAGCTGGAATGCATATTGGAATGAAACAGCAAACAAAAGATATGAAAAGATTTATTTATAAAATAAGAGATGATGGTCTAGCTGTTTTAGATTTGAAAACAATTGAGAGTAGAATAAAGCTTGCTGCGAAATTCTTAGCAAGATTTAAAAGAATAATGGTTGTTTCTAGAAAATATGTTGGTTGGAAGCCTGTAACGAAATTTGCAGAAGTAGTAGATGCAAAGGCTTTAACGGGAAGGTTTTTACCAGGAACAATAACAAATCCTTCTTTTCCAGGATATTATGAACCTGAGGTATTACTTGTAACAGATCCCTTGGTTGATTCACAGGCAATAGAGGAAGCTGTTAAAATGAGAATACCAATTGTTGCCTTATGCGATACTTCTAATGAAACTGGATCAATTGATATAATAATTCCTGTTAATAACAAGGGTAGAAAAGCATTGGCAATGATTTATTGGCTTTTGGCATTAGAAATTCAAAAAAATAGGGAAATAATAAAAGAGGATAAAGAATTCGAATATAAACCTGAAGAGTTTGAAACTGAGGAAAGACAAAAAAGAGAAGAATAATTTTATACAGTTCAAAAACTTAATTCTCTTATGCAAGTAAGAAATCCTGTTGTTGCAGGGGCTTTCTATCCCTTTGATCCTGAAGAATTAAAAAATATTATAAAAGACTTTTTAGACAAAACAAAAGTTGAAAAAAAAGAAGTTATAGGTATAGTTTCTCCACATGCTGGATACATTTATTGTGGAAAAACTGCCGCTTCTGTTTATAAAACAATTTCTAATAAATTTGAAACAGCTGTTATTTTAGGGCCAAATCATAGCGGAATGGGAGCTGGAGTTGCAACATGTTCAGGTTCTTGGAAAACTCCTCTAGGATTGGTAGAAACAGATAAAGAGTTTTTCAATGAATTAATAGAAGATTCTGTTATAATGGAAGATCCTAGATCTCATTTAAGAGAACACTCGATAGAAGTTCAATTACCTTGGCTACAGTATATGTTTCAAGATTTCAAAATAATTCCCATATCCTTAAATAGAATATATTTTGATGTTAAAACTTGTAGAGAAATAGGAAATAAAATAGCTGATGTTATAAAAAAATTGAAAAGAAATGTTTTGATAATTGCTAGTAGTGATTTTACTCATTATGGCTATGTGTATGGTTATACACCATTTAAAGGAAAATCTGAAGAGGTGATTAAAAAAATAAAGGAAATGGATATGAATGTTATTAATTCTATTGAAAAATTAAAACCTGAAAATGTGTTAAAAACTTGCGACGAGAAAAGATTAACAATATGTGGATATGGTGCTATTGCTTCTATGCTCTTTGCTGCTAAAAAATTAAATGCTAAAAAAGGAGAATTAATTAATTATTCAACTAGTTTTGATTTATCAAGAAATTTGGATGCTGTTGTTGGATATGCTGGAATAGCAATTTATTAAAATTTTATCACTCAAAGTGGTAAATTTAGATAACATTTTATTATCTTTGATTTCTAAATATAGGCTATGGAGGACATAATAAAGAAATATGTTTTGTTAAATGCTGTTGAATACGATGGTAAAGCTCAGGCTAAAGCTGTATTAGGAAAAGTATTAGGAGAGAAGCCAGAGTTAAAAAAAGATATTGATAAAGTTAAAAAAGAAATTGAAAAAACTGTTAAAAAAATAAATTCTTTGTCATTAGAAAAACAAAAAAAGGAATTAAAAAAATTTGGAAAAATTGAAAAACCTAAAAAAGAAGAAAGAAAAGGCCTACCAGAACTACCAGGAGCAAAAAAAGGAAAAGTTGTTACAAGATTTGCTCCAGAGCCAAATGGATATTTACATCTAGGGCATCTAAAAGCTGCTGTCCTAAGTTTTATTTATGCAAAAAAATACAAAGGTAAAGTTATTTTAAGATTTGAGGATACCAATCCCGAAAGAGAGAAAAAAGAATTTTATAAAGCAATAAGAGATGATTTGAAAGCCTTTGGATTGAAATTCGATAAAGAAGTTAAAGAATCAGATTTTATGGAAGAATTCTACAAACATGCTGAAAAACTAATTAAAAAAGGGAATTTCTATGTTTGCTCTTGTCCTCAATCAAAAATAAAAGAAATGAGAGCAAAAAAATTAGCGTGTGAGTGTAGAAATAGAAAAGAAAAAGAGAATTTGAAATTATGGAAAAAAATGTTGAAAAATGCAAAACAAGGATCGATGGTTGTTAGATTAAAAACTGATCCTAAACATGTTAACCCAGCTCTAAGAGAACCAAGCATGCTAAGAATTGTAGAAACTCCCCATCCTTTGAAAGGTAAAAAATATAGAATTTATCCACTTTACAATTTTGCTTGTACTATAATGGATCATTTATTAAAAGTAACTCATGTTTTAAGAGACAAGGGGTTTGAAAATGATGCAAAGGTACAAGAGATTTTATATGACATTCTTGATTGGAAAAAACCTGTGACAATTCAATTTGGAAGATTGAAGACTGTTGCAGGAATTCCAATGAAAAAGAGAAAAATAATGGAAATGATAAAAGAAGGAAAGCTAAAAAACTTTGATGATATAAGAATTCCTAATCCTAGAAATCTATTGAAAAGAGGTTTTAAACCTCAAGCAATTAATAGATTGATAGAAGAGATAGGACCTAGCAAAGCTGATATTAACATAAGTATTGAAACATTGGAAACTTATAACAGGCAAATTATTGATTCTGAATCTAAAAGATTTTTCTTTGTTGGAAATCCAATTGAAATTTTATTAGATAAATTAATAGTCAGAACAGTAAAAGCTCCAATATTCCCTAGAAAAAGAAAGTATAGAAAGATTCCCACATCAAAGAAAATGTTTATAGAAAAACAGGATTTTGTTGCTTATAGAAACAAAGAAATTCGCTTAATGCATTTCTGCAATATAATATTAAATAAAAAATCAAAAATCACAAGCAAGAGAGTAAAAGACATTCCTAAGATTCATTGGGTCGGAAAGAGAAACGTTAAAATAAGAATTATAATGCCTAATGGAAAAGAAATTGAAGGGTTAGCAGAACCTGAAATTAAAAAGGTTAAACCTGATCAAACTGTTCAATTTGAAAGAATAGGATTTGCTAGATGTGATAAACCTGGTTTATTCTATTTTGCTCATAAATAATCTTTATTTGTTAAGTTTAGAATAAAATATTAGAGAGATTATGAAAAAAGATACTGCCATTACTATAATCATAATTCTTGTAGGTTTTACTATATTTGCAATAGGTATAGTATCAGGAGATCTTATACGGAGTGTAATAGGAGGACTAATAATTATTTTACCGCCTGTTGTTCTAAACATTAAAAAAAAGAGAGAGAGAAAATCTTTCATACATTATGTTGAAAGTGAAGATATGCCAATACTCTCATCAAGAAAAACCCGTGAAGAGTTTGAAATAAAAGAATATTGGAAAAAAGTAAGAAAATTTTTTGAAAAAACTTTTATGATGATATTCATTGCTGGAGTAGCTCTGGGGCTTGCATCAATCATGATGACAAAATATGTTTTTGAACCTGGTCAAGCCACACTTGAGTCAGCATTAATCAATGGTTGTGCAATATTAAACAGAGGAGGGTGTAATAAAGACCCATCTGAAATAATTGTCAATTATGATGTAAATGGAGATGGAATAATTGGGGGGATTGATGATAATCTATCAAATATCCTTGAAAGATACAATTGCACTGGTGTTTGTATAAAAAGACGCTGCGGATGCATAGGTTATTGAAGGCTGGAAACGGTTAATAAAATTTACTATGAGATAAATAATTCCAAAACATACCAACAAATACACCGAGGAACAAGAATGGTACTAGTGACTCTACAATTATTAAGGGGTTTTCTATCATTAATGAATAAAAAGGCGTGAATCTTAACAGGATCCATCCAAGTATAGAAAGCGTTATTCCTTTTTTAATGTTGCTTCTGACTGGTATAAAATCATATAAAAAATCATAAATCAATCCAAATATTGCACCGTTAAATACATAAAGAATAATAGACGTAATGAAGTATCCAAAGGACATTATAGCAATAGGAAATTCTTTTATACCTAATATCATGTAAATAATTGAAAATATAATACCATTTACAATACCAGCTGCTATGCCTGCCTTAACACCTTTTTCTACATCTATACCCATCAATTTCATATTAATTAATCTAAGTTTAGAACTATATAATTTTAAGTTTATAATAAAGAATAAATTTAAATAGTTTACAAATAGAAAATAAAAATGAACTAATGAAATGAGGTGATGAAATGAATGAGGATAAAATTCTACATGCAGTAGAGATTGCCAAAAATACAGGAAAGATCAGGATAGGAACAAATGAAACAACAAAAGCCATAGAAAGAGGTATTGCAAAACTTGTTGTCATTGCTCAAGATGTTCAACCAAAAGAAGTTGTCATACATCTAGCTCCTTTGTGCGAAGAAAAAAAGATTCCTTGTGTTTTTGTTAAAAGTAAACTAGAACTTGGAAGAGCTTCTGGAATAGATATAGGTTCAGCAGCTATAGCAATAATAGAAGAAGGAGACGCAAAAAAAGATATCGGAGAAATAGCAAAAGGTAGTAAAAAGTGATTAAATGCCAGCACCACAAGAGGCAGTTCCAGCAGAAGTTGTTCAATTATTAGGAAGATCAGGAATAAAGGGAGTTTCGCAGGTCAGATGTAAAATTTTGGAAGGGAGAGATAGGGGAAAGGTTTTGATAAGAAATGTTTCAGGCCCTGTTAGACTTGGAGATATTTTGATGTTAAGAGAAACTGAAATGGAAACAGGAGGAACATTGGAAGTGAGATAATGAAGTGTAGCTTTTGTAAAGAAAATATAGAACCTGGAACAGGATTAATGTTTATTAAAAGGGATGGAAAGATTTTTTACTTTTGCTCTACTAAATGTGAGAAAAATATGCTAAAACTAAGAAGAGAACCAAAAAGAGTGAAATGGGTAACCAAGAAAAAGAAATCAGCTAAGTAAAATATTTAAATTGTTAAAATTGAAATTATCTTCATGGTTGTTCTAGGTATTGATATTGTTAAAAAACTAGGGTTAATTGAAAATCTTTCTGAAAAGGAGCTAAATGATCCTGAGGGTGCTGGGTTTGATATTAGAGTTGGCGAGGTGTTTGAAATCAAAAGCTATGGATTTCTTGGTGTAAAACAAAGAAAAACTCCTAATATTGAAAAAATTGCAACCCATAATAAAGATAAAGAATATTTTTTAAAACCTGGAGAATATGTTTTGGTTAAAACAATGGAAAGAATAAATCTTCCAGAAAATATTGTGGCACTAACATTTCCTAGGAGCACTTTACAAAGATGTGGTATGTTGCTACTAACAACACAAACTTCTCCTGGCTACTCTGGTGAACTTGTTTTCGGATTAAAGAATTTAGGAAATGAAAACTTCAAATTAGAACTTGGTTCTAGGATTGCACATATAATGTTTTTAGAAGTTAAGGGAGAAACACCAAAATATAAAGGGCAGTGGCAAGGTGGAAGAATTACAACAGAAGGAGAAGAAGAGCAGGTGTAAAAATGATTCTGGGTATTGATAAAGTTTTGGAATTAATAAAAACTAAAAATCTGATAGAAGGCCTTGATGAAGAGCATCTTAATTTTGAGGGTTGTGGGGTTGATGTAAGGATCGGAGAAATTTATGAGATGTTTGAAGATGAGGGTTTCTTACACATAGAAACAAGAAAAACTCCAAACTTCAAACTATTAGCAAAATATGAAAAAGATAAAAAAATAAAAGTTAAATTAAGACCGGGTAAAACTTATTCTGCAACTACAATTGAAAAGATCAATACTCCTGAAGATCTTTTTGGCTGGTTTATTCCAAGATCAACTTTATATAAATGCGGAATAGTTGTTCAAGGAATAAGAACTGATCCTGGATACAATGGAAAGTTCTCATTTATTTTGATAAACACTTCTAACAAGGATTTTGAAATTGAAATGGGAGCTAGGATTGCTAACATGGTTTTTCATAGAGTTGATGGAAGAACTAATCTATATAAAGGGCAGTGGCAAGGTGGAAGAGCATTCATACCTGAAGAGGAAAAACAAACAAAAATAAAAGAAGATATTTAATTCTGTAAAAAGAGTGAATCGACAATTTCTCTATCAGCTCTTTGTCGTAGTTAAGTTTATATGTTAACGAATAAATAAATTCTTCTTATTATAAAATTAAAGTGATGAAATGGGAAAAATGGGCGGTAGATGTATTATAAAAGAAACTCTAAAGAATGCAAAATATCATGGAATGAACGATCAGGAAATTGATTTGGTTTATACTGAAAAACAAAAAAAAGAAATTTGTGCTAAATGTGAGAATGTACTATGTTAAAAGAAAATCTAATCCAAGATCTAAAAGGCTTTGGATTGAGTGAATATGAGGCCAAAGCTTTTTTAGCTTTAAGTATTCATGGCTCCCTATCTGCTTCTTCTTTATCTGAAAAGAGCAAAATACCCCAATCAAAAATTTACAATGTTATGAAAAATTTAAGGTTAAAATCTTTAGCTGAAATTTGGAACTCCAAACCACAAAAATTTAAAGCAGTTCAACCTGCTCATGCATTTAAAAAAATAATGGAAAGTAAAAAAATTGAGATTGAAAAATTGAATAATAAAACAAATTTAATCATAAATCAATTAAAACCATTTGAAAAAAAGAAAGATGAATTAGGTGTGTGGACTGGGAAAGGTAGAAAAGCTTTTTTAGAAAAAGGTGCTGAAATGATTGAGAGGAGTAAAAAATTTGGATTAGCAACAACTGCCAGATTTTCTAGAAATACAATTTTGGATAATGCTTATGCAAAGGCTTTGAAAAAAGGAGTAAAAATAAGATTAATAGGAACCTCTAAATTAGATGAGTCTATAAAAGCAAGAGCAAAGTGGTATAAAAAACAAGGAGCAGAGGTAAGAATTCTTCCAATGAATGTTCATCCTAGAATAGGAATTGTTGATGATAAGGAAGTTTGTATGAGAATAGACAATCCACTTGAGTCTGATTTTGTCTGGAGCAATAGCCCTGCTTTGATAAATATTTTTAGAAGTTATTTTGAAGAATTGTGGAATAAAGCAAAGAAGTTTTAATTAATTTGATGAATTATGGGAATAAAATTAATAAAGGGTAAAGAAAGGCTTATTTTTGAAACTGAAGAAGAAAGGGAAGTTTTAGAAAAAGCAAGAAACTACTTTGGAGAAGCATCCACACTTTTAAATAAAGGTTTGGATTACAAATTCTCAACAAAATCTGCCCCTAGTCATTTTTGTAAAATCAAGAATGGAAAATCTTCAAATGGATCAATAGTTTCTATTTCTATTGAAAATTGGAGAAGAACAAAAGAATATGCCTCAAGACTCGATAGAGAAGAAAGATATGATCCTGAAACTTTTGTTAGACCTGAACTTTAAATCTTATTTCTAAATATTTTAGCTATTGCTACATTTAACTAAAACTTTCAATATATTTATTCAATTTTTTAAAATCTTTATCTTCAAAATACTTCTTTAGTCTTTCAAAGAATTTCCTATCTTTTTTAATTCTTTCTATTATTTTATCTAATCTTTCTCTTGCTCCACCAGTCCTATATTTAGAAAATAAATAACTCATGAGGTAATCTCCGATACTCTTATGTTTTATTTCTTTTTGGAATTTTTTGAATTTCTTTTTAGGTTTCAATTTTTCTATTTTTAATGTCTTCAAATCTACAAACCATGTTTCTATACCAATTCTTGAAAACTTTTGTTTAAGATATTTTGGAAAGTAATCATTAGGAACCACCAAAATAGGAATAATATCAGCTTTACCAAAAACATAGAAACTT
>Ga0209635_10004170_pt1 | contig 11349 bp, 10 predicted proteins | sample DeeMarSWOR230_32_FD_187463 | JGI IMG/M metagenome (GOLD analysis project Ga0209635, IMG submission 187463) | Marine sediment microbial communities from White Oak River estuary, North Carolina - WOR-2-30_32 (SPAdes) (version 2) | ecosystem: Environmental > Aquatic > Marine > Intertidal zone >...
GCCGCTGGCTATGATCCCCATCTCCTTGAAGCTCTTCATGGGCATGTATCTCTTCATCCGCTCCATCCCCATGAAGCCCCTGTGCTGGTCCCCCAGCTCCCAACCGAACCCCACGGACGTGGAACTCGTCACGTCCATCCGCTTCATCCTCTCCAGCGCCTCCTTGGTGGGGAGGCTGCAGTGCTCCAGGCTGTGCCGCGCGTCCTTGCGGGGGTTCTGCTTGTGGGCGACCTCGATGGCGTCTAGGAAGAAGTCTATGCCCCTGTCGCCTATGGCGCCGATGCCGCACCTCATCCCCGCGTTGTGGAGCTTGACCACTATGGGCGAGAACTCGGCGAGGGCCCGTCCGTCGCCTAGCTCCTCGTTGGTGTAGCCGTGTACGACGCCGTAGTTGTCGGGGGTCGGGTAGTTGAGGTAGGGCTCGTAGACGGCGCAGTTGCCCGCGCTCATGCTGCCGTCGTGGCCCAGCTTTATGCCTGCGAACTTGAGGTGGCTGTCCCCGAAGTGGGTCATGTACCCGGCCTCGACGCTGAGGTCCACCGCCAGCTGGTACCGCTCGTTCCTGTGGTACGACCTGCCCAGCGTCGGCGCCGCTATGAGGAAGCTGTTCCTTATGTGGAACTCGCCCTCGTTGAGCAGCTCCTGGTACATGGGTATGAAGTCCATGGGGGCGCCGGGCTCCTGCAGGCTCGTTATGCCCAGCGAGAGGAACATCCTGATGGTGTCCTTGAGGCCCTCCTTCATCTCCTCCCTCGTGAGCGGAGGCTCCTGGGCGATGAGGTCCAGGACCGGTTTCTCTCCCTCCTCCCTCAGGTTCCCCAGGGGCTCACCCGTCTCGGGGTCCCGCTCGATGAGAGAAGGCGGCTCCGGGTCCGGGGTGTCCTTGCTGATGCCGGCGAGCTCCAGCGCCAGGCTGTTCACCCTTATCCCGTCGTGCCCCCCCTGGCGGGTGACTGAGATGGGGTGGTCCGTTGATGCCTTGTCGAGGTCGTAACGGTTGGGGAACCTCTTCTCCTTGAGCTTGGACTCGTTGTACCCCCAGCCCTGTAACCACCTGCCCGGCGGCATCGTCTCCGCCTTCTTGCGGAGCTCCTCTATCAGCGCGTCCATGGACCTGACGTACCTGAGGTCAACCGTGCGCACCCTTCTACCGCCCGAGCTGAAGTGGGCGTGGCTGTCCACGAACCCCGGCGTTACCAGCTTGCCCCCGAGGTCGATGACCTTGGTATGCCTCCCCGTGTAGGCCTTTATCTCTTCGCTGGTGCCGACCTTGATGATCTTCTCTCCCTTGCACGCGACGGCCTCCGCGACGGTGTCGTCCTTGTCCACGGTAACTATCCTGCCGTTGGTGAGGACGAGGTCCGCGAAGAGCTCGTCGGGAACCTTCCTTGCCATAAAACCACTGGTTTTAGTATCTTCTGTAGTTATTTAACGGCTTTCACCCAAAGGATCGCAAATTATTTAGACCGTGACACGCCTCTCTCTGAGGATATTTTGTCGCTGGACATGTGGCAGGGAGCAGAGCAGGAGTACGCCGCCGGTCAACGCCCCATACGCCTCTTCGAGGCACTAGGCAGGAAGGGAGTCTACGTCTTCAAGCAGGCCGACAGCGTGCCCCGAGCCTTCCTGGTCAACGGGGGCCTCTGCTACGTCCATAGCAACCTCTTCGAGGTCTGCACCCCCGAGTGCAGGAACCCCCTGGAGGCCGTGGCATACGAGAAGGCTTGCGACGCCTACGCGCGCCTCGCCTCTTGGGCCCACGAGGAGGAGACCGGCGAACGCGTCCACGTGTACAAGACTAACATCGCGTCCGACCCGAAGGGTGAGCGGCCCTACACCACGGTGGGCAGCCACGAGAACTACCTTGTGGAGCGCCGGGCTTACCAAGAGAACCTGCAACTACTGGTCCCTTACCTGATCCTGAGGCAGGTGTTCTGCGGCGCCGGGGGCTACGTGGACGGCCGCTACATGGTCTCCCCCCGAGCCTTGTTCCCCAAGCAGGTCTTCTCGGAGGTGAGCGCCGACTACCCCTTAATGAGCACCCGCGACGAGAGCCACGCGGGGGAGACGTACAGCCGCGCCCACATAGTGAACGGCGAGGGCGCCCGCTCCGAGTACACCACATTCCTCAAGCACGCCTTCACCGGCTATGTCCTCAGGGCCATAGAGCGTGGGCACCTAACGTCGGTGCCGGAGATAAGGGACCCCATCGAGTCCAACAAGTTAGTCTCCATGAACTTGGAAGGCGACTGGGCCGTACCCCTCGTCGACGGAGCCGCGATGAGAGTCACCGACTACCTAAACTCGTTCTATCTTGAGGCGGTGGAGAGGTTGTTTGCCGACGCGGCCCCAAGGGAGCACGACAGGGACGCCTTCCGTGAGTTCAAGTGGGTCCTCGGCAAGCTTGACGAGGGACTCATAGAGTCCCTGGACACTTCCATCGAGTGGGTCATAAAAAAGAGCCTAGCCGAGAGAGGCCTGGAGGGGCTGAGCCTAGAGGAGGGCTTGGACCCAGACTCAGCGAAGGCGGCGGCGTTGTATCAGTACACGGCGGTGACCGACCCCCTCTACGAGGAGCTCGTCGAGAGGCACGGCCTTAAAACCGTGGTCTCGGAGACCGACGTAAAGGAGGCGTTCATCCGCCCCCCCGAGGAGAGCCGCGGCGAGCTCAGGGTGGCCCTTGCTGTGCGCTTCAGAGACGATGTTAAGACCATCAGCTGGTCCTACCTCAAGTTACGGCCTGAGCTTCACATGTATCCCTTCGAGTTCAACGAGCTCGGCGGCTGGACGCCATCGAAGATAGAGGAGAAGATATCCGATATCCGTGCCCGGGTGAAATGATCGCCTATCCCACGGTAAACGTTAAAGACCCACCTGCACATGAGAAGGCATCACATGGTTTTCCTGAGGCGCCGGGTTTGATGGAACAAAAGATACGGGGCGTGGAGCACGAGCTGGCCATGAACACCAGGCCCCGGCTCCCCCACGGCTCCCTGGTACACCTCGTGGGGATGGCTATAGAGGAGCTGAAGAAGGCCGGACTCGTCACCGGCATAAGGGTGGAGGAGCCGCGGCTGGACTACATGGCCCTCAACGGGTTCAGGGTCTACGACGACATGAGCCACCTGGAGCTCTCGTCCCCCAGCTACAACACCCCCCTCGAGGCCGTGGTATACGACCGGGTGGCAGAGCTCTTCGCCTATACCGCAGCCACGGGCCTGGGCAGCTACTTCAAGGGGGTGAGCGTCTACAAGAACAACGTCTCCAACGTCTGGGAGGGCGGCGGCTGGAGGGCCGTCTCCTACTCAACCCACTCGAGCATCCTCATGGACAGGAGGGTGTGCAACCCCGGCGTCTGGGGACGGCTGGAGGCGGCGCTTGCCCCGTTCATGGCCACGCGCATCCCCCTCACGGGAGGCGGCGACTACGTTCCATGCAACGCGGATGGGAAGTTGCCCCGGCCAGGCAAGGTGATGAAGGGGGACGGCCTCCGCTTCGCCATCTCGCCGCGGGCAGCCTTCGTCAAACGGGTCTCATCCAACGACACCGTGGACGCCCGGGGGCTGCTCAACCAGAGGGACGACCCCCACGCCGACCCCTCCAAGTACTGGCGGCTGCACGACATCAACTGGGAGGGGCTCAGAAGCCCGTTCCAGGTCTACCTCCGGGACTGCCTCGAGACGCTGGTGTTGACGGCGTACGAGCGCGGTTACCTGGAGAACCCTCCACGGCTGGCCGACCCCGTGGACGCTGCGAAGAGGCTGACGATGGACACGGAGCAGTGCAGCTGGAGGGTGGCCCTCGAGGGCGGCGAGGAGGTCGACGCCATCGCCGACGTCATGGAGGGCTTCTACCTGGCCGGGGTCGAGGAGATGATGAGCGAAGGCGACCCCAGCGAAGACGACAGGAGGGCGTTCAAGCTCATAGAGGCCACGCTCCAGGGGCTGGGCGAGCGCAGGCTCGAGCTGTTCATAGACGGCGTCGACTGGGTCACCAAGAAGGCGCTCGTGGAGGAGTACGCCGGAGACGCCGAGGAGGGGCTCGCCGTTGTGAACCAGTACGCGCTCATAGACGGCGCCGCCTTGGAGTACATGGGCGAGGAGTCGGGGGAGACTCACACCACCTTCAGCTGGGCCGACTCCCTAGGCTTCGCCCGGGACGCCATCCCGTGGGTGGACTGGGATGGGCTCGCCGAGAAGGTCGAGAAGGCGCTCAGGATGGGCCCCGAGGCTACGCGGGAGTACATCCGCTGCCTCGTGGCCCGGGAGTTCCCGTTCCTCGTCGAGAGCATAGAGTGGGAGAGCATAAACCTCTACAGGGCCTCCATCCGCCTGGACGAGCCCTTCATGTTCAACAAGACGATGTGCGGCGACGCCCTGGAGACGGCGACGGGCACCTTCAACGAGTTCACCCAGGCCCTCGACAGGCTTAACCGGGAGGGAGGCCACATGGTATACACGCCCACGGACGACCACGAGAAACGCGACGCGGAGGAAGCGAGTTGACGGAGAAGAAAGAGGAAGACCTGTTCCCCTCGTTCAAGAAGAGGAGGCTCAAGCGTGGCAGTCTCACCATAAAGAAGGAGCACAGGGAGGTCGTTGCGCCTCCCGGCCAGTGACCCATGCGCCCCTAGTAGTGGAGTATGCCCTCGGCCACAAGCACGGAGCATCCTGTGAGGTTTACCCGCGTAGGGGTCACCTCCACATGCACCTCGCCGCCCCTCTCCGACGCCTGGTATGCGGTAAGCCTGTTCTTCCCCAGCTTAGCCGCCCAGTAGGGGCCAAGCACCGTGTGGGCGCTCCCCGTGACCGGGTCCTCGTTTACCCCCATCCAGGGCGCGAAGTACCTGGACACGAAGTCGTGGCCGGCCCCAGGCGCCGTGACGTTGACCCCCCTCCAGCCAAGCGCGTTCTCGACCCTAAGCAACGCCTGGAAGTCAGGCGACACGTCTCTGACCTCATCTTCGCTATGAAGTAGTACGACTATCTTCTGGTTGGTGTCGCTGTACTGGAAGTCATCGCAATAGGATAGGCCCAGGCCGTCCAGTATGCCCGTTATGGGCTCCACGGGGTGGGGGTCGTTCCGCGGGAAGTCCATGGTCACGCCTTCCTCTGCCCTTTGCGCGTAGAGTTCCCCTGCCTGGGTGTGGAACGTCACCGTGTCCCCTTCGTAGCCGAGCCTCGTGAAGAGGAGATGCGCTGAGGCGAGGGTGGCGTGGCCGCAGAGGGGAACCTCCCGCTTGGGGGTGAACCATCTCAGCCGGTACCCCGTGTCCTGCTCCTCGAGGAAAGCGGTCTCAGAGAGGTTCATCTCCCTCGCTATCGAGAGGTATAGGTCTTCGCCCAGGCTGCAGGGCATTAGGCAGACGGCCGCCGGGTTGCCCTTGAAGGGCTCCGCGGTGAAGGCGTCCAGCTGGTAGAACGGTGCCTGCGGCATGGGATGAATGACGGCGGCGAGGGTTTATCGTTTACGCCAGCGGGTCGATCGATTTCACGCAAGGTTTACAACTGGTTAGCCCCATCATCCATGTATGGTCGTCAAAGAGGTCCTGCTGCTGGGGGATCCTATCCTGAGGGAGACGTCGGAGGCTGTCACAGACTTCGATGAAATCGATGATGTGCTGGCCGATCTCAAGGACACGTTGACCTGGGCTCAGGAGCATTACGGGATGGGCCGGGCCGCCGCGGCCCCCCAGCTAGGCTACTTGAAAAGGGTAGTCTATGTCCAGATGCCTGACCGGAGCTTCTACCTGGTTAACCCTGAGATAGAGCAGCGGAGCGAGGAGACCTTCGAGGTCTGGGACAGCTGCTTCAGCTTGGAGGCCGCGTTCTTCGTCAAGATACCCCGGCACAGGGTCATCGAGGTGCAGTATAGGGACGAGGACGGCGGGATGCACGTCGAGGAGTTCAGGGACGACATGAGCGAGCTCCTCCAGCACGAGCTCGACCACCTAGACGGCGTCATGTGCAGCGACCACCTCCGTGATCCGCGAAACATAGTGATGAAGTCGGAGTGGGTGAAACGGTACAGGACGCCCGGCATAGGGATGTAGTTACGATCCATATTTTCGAAACACAGCTTTTATTATCGCCACGCTCTTTGAGTGACCAGCTTGAGCGCGAAGATAATCGCCTCTATACTCATCGGCGTCATCATAGCGGGAGGAGCCGGCTACTACTACTACACCGAGTACATCGTCCCCCAGATAGAGGAGCTGCAGGACGCTGTGGACCAGCTTACCTCTGACTACGAGGGCCTCACCGGCGAGTTCAATGCCCTCACAGACGAGCATGAGGAGTTGGGCCAGCAGCTGCAGAGCCTTCAAGACGATCACACGGAACTCATAGGCGACAACGAGGAGCTGATGAGCGACTACGAGGCGTTGACGGTACAATACGAGCAGCTCCAGTCCGAGTACGAGACCCTCCTTAGCGACTACGAGGCAGCCTTCGGGGGGCTCGATATTTCTCCGGAGTCGATCCCTGTCCTTGAGAAGCTCTACACGTGGGAGTGGGACGGGGTTGAGTGGAGCGTGAACATTACCGTGCCCGAGCAACTGTATGATTACTACAGCGAGAAGGAGCGGTACCAGACCACCGACTACAGGGGCTACGTTCTCCACCCTCTGGATGACCAGTACGTCGAGGCCCTCTTGTACGAGTTCAACCTGATACAGGTTGACGAGGGGCTGACCGAGGAAAAAAAGACCGATCTAATAGTCTCGTTCATCCAGAACATGGAGTACGTTCTCGACGCGGACTCGAAGGGCCTCACCGAGTACCCACGGTTCCCGGTGGAGACCCTGGTCGACGGCGGCGGCGACTGCGAGGACACAGGCATCCTCATGGCCTCGCTGCTGGACGCTATGGGGTACAACGTGTCCTTGGTCTTCTTGCCGGATCACCTCGCGGTGGGTGTAGAGGTGAACGCGACAGGCGCCCACTGGGTCTACGACAACGTGACTTACTACTACCTTGAGACAACAGCCCCCGGCTGGGAGGAGGGCGAGGTGCCGCCCGAGCACGACCCCGAGGAGGCGACCCTCTACCCGGTCGAGGAGATGCCTTTTCTGGCTTACAGCTGGACTGCGACGAGGGTGAACAACAAGGCCACCGTTAACATCCATGTAACCAGCGAAGGCGCCGTACCAGCCGAGGATTACCGCGTCTGGCTTGCGGTGGAAGATCAGGACGGCTTTATACTGGCTGAGACGCACAGCAGTATCTTCGACCTAGCCTTCGGAGAGGAAATGTCCTTCAAGCTGAAGGTGACGGGCCCAAGGTTCATGAAGCAGAGGCTGGCCCTGGGGATCAAGGACCCCGAGGAAGAGACGAGCTTCCTGAGCTACTCAGAATACTACACTACCCGTTAACGTAATTACGTTGGCACGTCCAACTCAATCCGAGACATCTTGTCCAAGAGGATAGGTATACTCGGCGGCATAAGCCACGAGTCCACGGCTAGGTACTACGCGCTTCTCCACGAGAAGTACCACGCGAGGATGGGCGACTACCATTACCCGGAGGTAGTGGTGTTCAGCCTCGACTTCCAGAGGTTCACGGACTACGAGAACACGGACAGGGACGCCTACGTAGACTACATCATGCACGGCGTCAGGGGGCTCGAAGATGCGGGCGCAGATTTCGTCGTGATGGCGGCTAACTCGCCCCACACGGTCTACCGCGAGGTCTCGGAGGCGGCGGAGGTACCCATGATCAGCATCGCCGAAGCCACAGCGGAGAAGGCCGCGGGGCTCGGGCTTGTGAGGGTTCTGCTCCTCGGAATCAAGTTCACCATGCAGTCGACCTTCTACCACGAGAAACTCGCTGAGCATGGCGTCGCCGTGGTGACGCCGGACGAGGGGGAGCAGGACGAGATCGACCGCATCATCTTCGACGAGCTCGTGATCGGCGTCCACAGGGAGGAGAGCAAGGAGAGGCTGCTGGAGATCATGGGGGGCTACCCCGTGGACGGCGTGATCCTCGGGTGCACCGAGCTGCCCCTAATAATAGGTGAGGCTGACACGGGGCTGACGGTGCTGGACACCGTGGACATCCACGTCGAGGCAGCCCTCGACTACGCCCTGTCCTAGGGGCTTCTCTCTGTCATGTCGAGGCTGAACGTATGAATGTTCTCGTAGCTGTGGCCCATGGCTACGTGTATCTCCCCTGTCGAAGTCTCGTAGACTATGGACCAGATGGTGCTCGACTGTGAAGCCTCGGACAGCAGATCCATGGCTTCACCCGCCGACAAGACGCCGTTGCAGCCGCTGAGTCCCACGTAGACCGCTCTGTACCTCCAGCACGGTGCGTCTAGACCCGTCGGTGCGCCATGGACTATGAAGTTGGTCATCACCTGGTACTGCATCTCCTCCCTGAGGATGTGCATCTCGCCGTGGATGTACTCGACGACCACCGACTCGCCTGACCCGTCGGTTATCATGTAGTGGATGGGCGGCGTGGTCATCTCCACGTTGTACTCTTCGAGGAGCGTGAGCGCCTCGTCGACGTCCCCCGCGTAGTCGAGGAGCATCCTGATGACCTGGATCTCGCCTATGGTCGTCTTCCCCTCAGCTGTGGGGGCCACCGCCTCCGGTATAGCCGCCATCCCCACCGCCAGCCCCTTCTCGTTCATGCCGTCGAAGGGCAGGTAGGGGGCCGCGAGCAGGCTGTCCAGGTCGCCCTCCTGCGGCAGGTTGCCTAGGCTGTAACCGAAGTAGCCCAGGTCAACCATGGAGACGCTGGCGTAGCCGTCTGGCGGGTCCGTGTAGAGGAGCAGCGCCGGGTTGCTCGGGAAGTCGAAGTTCCTCCCCATCAGCGTCTCGCCTCCGCCCATGGCTGTGAAGACGGTGCACCCCGGCACATGGATGTATCCCACGAGGGGCGTCTCGCCCGTGGCTAGGTACTCGCCGAAACCGTAGTCGCCTTCGTAGTGTAGCACGTAGAGGGGGTAGTCGTCCACCCTCCTGAACCCGGTGAAGGCAGGCTCAACGCCCTTCTCAGCCATCTCAGGCTGTTCATCCCACTCCATCATGGATGCGGCGACAAGCAGCAGTGTGAGCGCCAAGAGAGGCAGCGTGTGTCTGGAGGGCTTCAATGGTTTACCTGAACAGGGTTCTGCGGGGCCAGATATGAAAATATGGTTCAGCGGGTGATGTACGACTGTAGGAGCCTCACCATGTTCTCGACGTCGTCGAGGTGGATCATCTCAACCGGGCTGTGACTGTACCTGCACGGCACGCATACGAGGTTGGGTTTCGCTCCCCCCGCCACCATTGAGACGCTGTCGCTGCCGTAATGCTCGAAGATGCCGTGCTGGTAGGGGATCTCGTCCCTCTCGGCGGCGTCCCGCAGCTCCCTGATCACCTCAACGTTGTAGACGATGGCGGCGTCCCTGTAGGCTATGACCGGGCCCGCCCCCAGCTTCACCGGCATCCTGTCCTTGGGCAACGGAGGGTAGTCGCCCGCTATCCCTATGTCCAGGGCAAGACTGACGTCGAAGCCGTGCCTCGACAGCTCCTGGGAGCCCCTGAGGCCGATCTCCTCCTGAACCGTTGAGGCCAGGTAGAGGTCGCAGCCCAGCCGCTCACCCCGAACACGTTTCGCCAGCTCCACCATCACGGGGTGGGCGAACCTGTCGTCCATGGCCTTTCCGAAGACCTTGCTCCCAAGTCGCTCCGTCTCTGGGTTCCATATGATGGGAGACCCGACGTGGACACCCATGTCCTCCACCTCGTCTTTACTGCCGGCACCGACGTCAACGACCACCTTCCACGGGTCCAGGGGATTCTCCCTCTCGGACGGTGTGAGCACGTGGCCGGTGGCTGAGACGAAGGCTCCGCGGATGTCGCGGTCGTCCCCCAGCACAAGCGCCTTCTGGCCAACGAGTGTGTAGGGGAACGTTATCTTGTCGGCGCGGCCCCTGCTTATGTGGAGGAAACCATCTTCGGTGACGCTTAGGACATAGTACGCTAGCTCGTCTGCGTGGCCGAATACCACGACCTTTCTGCCCTCGCCTGGGACGTGGGCTACGACGTTACCGACGTTCGTCTGCTTGATCTCTTCCACGTACGGCTGCAAGTCCTTCATGAACACGTCTTGGACCCTATGCTCGTAGCCCATGGGCCCTGGGAGCTCCGAGTACTTCTTTATCTCAGTGAAAAACTCCATTCAAACCACAAATGAATCCATGGAGCAGAGTTTAAAGCAGTATCGAAGACTAGGCGCCTGCATGGACATCTGTCACTTGGTTAAATCCTTTATAACTGAGCCATGATACACGGGTACCATGGAGTTTTACGAGGTAATCAGGACTCGGAGGAGCATCAGGTCTTACAGGGCAGATCCTGTCCCTGAGGAGTCTTTGAGGCGTGTGCTTCAGGCGGCGAGGATAGCGCCCAGCGGCAGCAACAGGCAGCCTTGGAAGTTCTACGTGGTTAAGGACCCCGAGAAGAGGCGTAGGGTGGCCCAGGCCTGCGGGGGTCAGACGTGGATAGGTCAGGCGCCGATGGTGATCGTTGCCACAGGGTGGGAGGTGTCTTTCAGCAGAGGCGGCTACATGGGGGACATGTCGTTCATCATGGACATCAGCATCGCGTTCACGCAGCTGATACTCGCGGCGCGAGCCGAGGGGCTGGGCACCTGCTGGATAGGGGACTTCCAGAACACAGAGGTGAAGAAGGCTCTTGGTCTCACAGGCGACGAGAACGTGGTGGCCGTGACGCCCCTCGGCTACCCTGACAAGGTGGGCTTCACCGAGAAAACATCCAGGAAGCCCCTGGAAGAGATAGTAGAGGAAGTCTAGGAGATGCCCCGGATACGGTTAGCCGTCTTCGACATGGCGGGCACCACCGTGGACGACCTCATCGACGGCGTCCCCCTCGTGCTGAAGAGCTACAGCGACGCCTTCGAGGCCCATGGCGTCCATGTGCCCATGGAGGTCCTCAACGAGCAGCGGGGCAGGGACAAGTGGACAGTCATCAGCGAGCTAGGTGGCGACGAGGCCCTCGAGATATACGAAGACTTCCTAGGGATACTCAACGCGAACACTGGGCGGGTTAAGGAGGTGGAGGGGGCTTCAGAGACCTTCAGGTTCCTGAAGGAGCGCGGCGTAGCCGTCGTCGCGTCAACAGGTTTCCCCGCTGAGGTCGCTGAGGCCATAGTTGAGCACTTGGGATGGCTCAGGGACGGCCTGATAGACGGCTGGGTGTGCAGCGAGCAGGTGGGCGCCTCGCGGCCCGACCCCGCCATGATCCTGCACGCCATGAGGAGGCACGGGGTAACCGATCCCGGCGAGGTGCTGAAGGTGGACGACACCGCGAAGGGAATAGAGGAGGGCTTGAATGCAGGC
>Ga0209635_10004171_pt1 | contig 11346 bp, 7 predicted proteins | sample DeeMarSWOR230_32_FD_187463 | JGI IMG/M metagenome (GOLD analysis project Ga0209635, IMG submission 187463) | Marine sediment microbial communities from White Oak River estuary, North Carolina - WOR-2-30_32 (SPAdes) (version 2) | ecosystem: Environmental > Aquatic > Marine > Intertidal zone >...
ACGACTACAATAAAAATGCTCATTGGCTCTCTTTATCCGACATCAGGACGAATAGAGCTATTTGGAAAAGATATTTCTAGTAAAGACAAAATAAAAATACACACACTTATAGGATATGTACCTGAAAATCCTACCTATTTTCTAGGAATGACAGCGGAGAGATTACTTGAATTTATTGGTTCTGTTTTTCATATGCCTAAACAAGAGATAAAAACGCGTATATCATACCTATTAAAACTCGTTGATTTAACGGATGCACGATATCGTGTAATTGCAAAATATTCTGCCGGGATGAAACAAAGAATTGGAATTGCTCAAGCTTTAATGAATGATCCTGAATTATTAATTCTTGATGAGATTACATCTAATCTTGATCCCCTTGGTAGAAATCGAATGATTGATTTACTTAAAGATTTACGACAAGAGGGAAAAACTATGTTAATTTCAACACACGTTCTTCCAGAAATCCAAAAAATGAACGCAGATTCAATTGGGATTATCGATCTAGGGCATCTTATTATGGAAGGCACTATTCAAGAATTAAATGAAAGATTAGGAACAAAATTGATTAGAATCAACCCTAATAATGATATAATCCGTAAATCTCTTGAGCCAATCGTTTCAAAAATTACGGAAGACCCTGATTCATTGATAATTGAAGCTGATAATTTGGAACAAGTCTGGAAAACAATCGCAGAAATTTCATTAAAAAACAATATAGTTGTTAATGAGTTCCGAGCCTCTGGATTAGAAATTGAACAGATTTTTATGAAAGCATTGGAACAAGAAAATAAAAACACGGAGTTGAAGGGTGTTGAATAAGGAAGATATTAAAATGAAAAAGTTTAAACTTCTCGTCATATCTTTTATTGCACTATTTTTTCTATCCATAGTAATGCAAACTTTCTCTAATTTTAGAAGCCTAAATGATGATCCTTATGATAATTCAGAAAATTCTTTCAAAGCAAATTTAGTATATGATACAGGAAATATAATTATTCAAGATGATTCGATTAATGAAACTCTTTTTATAATGGGAAATGCGAATGTTACTCTCATTAATACTACTGTTACAGACAGTATATACACATTTAATAATGGTACTCTTAATATTCGTCAAGGATCGTACATTACAGAAAATATTGTTATTTCAGATTATTCCCAAGTGTATATAAATAATTCTACAATAGCAGGAAGCATTGAATGTCGCGATTCTTCTACTTTAAATATACTTTCAAGTCAAACTGTCTTTACAAAAATATGGAAATTTGGTTCGGCAGATATCGCAATCGTAGATTGTTCATTGGATCAACTTAATGAGTTTGGACTAGCAGGACAGATCCTAATTCTAAACTCTTCAATAAACGTGGTTACGTTAAATGGATTATCTTCTTCTATGACATATATTAATAATTCAAATATCTTATTTTTTAATGACTTAGCATTACCACTTAACTATATCACAGGTCCAATATCGTTTAATATATTAACCTTTGAGACTTCATATCAAACATCTGAACGTTCGATAAATCTTACTTGGATCGGATGGGATAGTCCCATAATTGATGGGTATCTCAATATTACCTTCCAAATCTTGGTAGATGGTCAAATTTACGATGAAATAAATGGCTCCGGATTTCGTGAAAATTACATTGGTAGTTTAAATGTTAATTTCAATTCAACTGGGTTTCATGATATTTCTGTTATAAGCATTGATAGTTTTGGCAATAATTTTACTTCCACAATAACAATAGAAATAATTGAATATCCTACTTTTCAATGGACCTATTTTGGAATTGGAATTAGTATAATTGTTGGATTAATAATTATTTCTCTGTTATTATTACGCCGTCAACAAAATCGCGGATATTACAGTTCAATAGGAATTATTTTCAAAAAAGAATTATCTGATAGTAAACTTAAAGTTATAATATTTATGATTATCGGAGCAGCACCTGGAATTATACTCTATTTAATCTTTGGAATGTTTAATCGACTGGTAGGAGGCATAAATATTGATCTTATTCGATCTCTAATGAATATGGTGCTTAATTTTTACCTATTATATTTTGGAATTGCTTTTTCGATTGTTTTTGCTTCAAGTAGTGTTGTAGGTGCAAAACGAAGTGGATCACTATCTTGGTTCCTTAGTAAACCAATAAGGAGATGGGAATTTCTCTGGGGAAAAATTTTAGCATATATGTTTATTATCATTCTTGTAATGATTCCTACATCAATTTCATTTACACTTAGTGGAATATCATTTGTTGAAAAAACATATGTAGCTGATCTAGTTTCCATCGGAGGATATATCTTTATTATCGGTATAATGACATTGATTCCATTAGTTGCTTTAAGTGTATTATGCTCTACTTTATTTAAAAAGACAGGGTTAGCAATATTCTTGCCAATATTATTCCTGATGATTGTACCTACATTAGTAAGTTTTCTGCCAATTCTAACCCAACATGAATGGCCACTTCTTTTCTCTTATTCATACTATTTTGAAAAATTAGGAAGTTTTTGGATCTCAAGTGGTGGTGGAGGATTAAGTACCATATTAGCTCCTTATGCTGAAGTGTTTGGTTTCACAATTACTACTATTGGTTTATCACCTACACATATCATTTTAATACTTTCGGCTATTACTATAATCTGTTTAACTGTATCAACATTCTACCTTCGGAAGATAGATATCACTTAATTTTTAAAATAAAAATAATAAATATTTTTTATTTTATTTTTTAGGAACTTATTTTTTAGGATTATGCGAGCTGTAAAAAAATTCTCTTTAAACGGGGTTTGGAACATATCAAATTCTGAAAAGAAAATTGATATTAAGGCTGAAGTACCAGGAACTGTTTTTGAAGCATTAATTAATAGTAGCATTATTAATGATCCTTTTTACGGACTGAATGAACATAAGGTAGAGTGGGTTTATGAGTCAGAATGGTTATACTTATTAAAGTTTGATATTAAAGAAGATTTTCTTAAATGCTCAAATCTGAAATTGCGTTTCTACGGATTAGATACGGTATCTGAAATATATTTAAACGACCAGTTTATAGGAGAAACAGATAATATGTTTATAACTTATGAATTTGATGTGAAACCGATATTAAAAAAGAACGATAATAAATTAAAAGTACTTTTTAAAAGCCCAACTAAAATGATAAAAAAGTATATCGATAAATATAAAGTTAAATTGAAGAACTTTCATGGAATGCCGGGAGTTCCATATCTACGAAAGGCTCAATATAGTTTTGGATGGGACTGGGGTCCGAATTTACCAGATATTGGAATTTGGAAGCCTGTTGAAATTATTGGTTATAATGATATAAAGTTGAATTCAATTCATATTATTCAGAATTTCGAATATAATATGGATCCTATGGAAATAAAAGATATAGATGATATCCCTAAATTAAAAATTGAGAAAGCCAATTTGAACATATATATTGACTTAGATTTAAATTTAAAAGGTTTAAAGCAAAATACCTATTTGCTCAAGTGCGTATTAATTACTCCAAAAGGGCATTTAATAGAGAAACAAATAAATATTGAAAAATCTATCCATAGCTTTGAGATTAATATTGAAAGTCCTCAATTATGGTGGATCCATGAATTAGGTAAACCGCAATTATATGAATTAATAGTTACGATTCAAAAAGATAAAGTAATTGATATTATTCAACAAAAGATAGGGATTAGAGACATTCGCCTTATAAGAAACCCAGATAAATGGGGCGAAACATTTTATTTCTTATTAAATGGAATTCCTATTTTTGCAAAAGGAGCAAATTGGATACCAATTGATAGTTTTATTCCAAGAGGTAAAAGAATTGCGTTGTATGAAAAAAATCTTGTTTATGCTAAAGAAGCTAATATGAATATGATTCGGGTATGGGGGGGAGGTATTTACGAAGATGATTTATTTTATGATTTATGTGATGAGTTGGGAATTCTAGTTTGGCAAGATTTTCCATTCGCCTGTGCTCTTTATCCAAAACATGAAGAATTCTTTAATAGCGTAAGAAGAGAAGCAATACACAATATTAAAAGATTAAGAAATCATCCCAGTTTAGCTTTATGGTGTGGAAATAATGAAATTGAACAATTATGGATGAGAAATATCTATCTGGCTGAGATTGAAGAAGAGGAAAAGATACTAGAATATGAAAAGGCATATCTAGATATGTTTAAAGAATTACTGCCAGAACTCATTAAAAGACATGACTCACAGCATTCATATTGGCCAAGTTCAGCTCTAGATAAGTATGACGTAAGTAAGATTTTATCTCGTTATCCTAATAATCCTGAGAGCGGTGATTCTCACTATTGGAAAGTTTGGCATGGGGGTGCTTCTTTTAAATCATATCGAAAATTTGATTCTCGATTTATGTCAGAATTTGGATTTGAATCATTTCCTTCATTGAAAACGATAAAAGAATTTTGTCCTTCTGATCAACATGATTTTTTTTCCCCTATTATGAAAAATCATCAGAAAAATGAAGATGGGAACCGAAAGATAATGAGATATATGAAAAGACGTTTTTCAATCCCAAAAAAATTTGAACAACAAATCATATTATCTCAAATTACCCAAGCTGAAGCTATAGAATATGGCGTTGACCATTGGCGGCGACATCGAAGTAATTTCCATTGTATGGGAGCTCTTTACTGGCAGTTAAATGACTGTTGGCCAGTTGCGAGTTGGTCTTCTCTAGATTATTATTTAAGATGGAAGGCGTTACATTATTTTGCTAGAAGATTTTATCAACCTATTTTTCCTAGTGTGAGAGAAGGAAAAGAGGTTGTTGAATTTTGGGTAACAAACGATTTAATGATTTCACGAGATATAATCTTTTCATGGAAAGTAATGAACTCTGACGGGCTGTTACTTATGGATGGCGAATTTGATTTAGTAGTTAAACCGTGCTGTTCGCTAAAACTGGGAGATATTGATGTAAGTAAAATAAATAATGAAGATAAAAACAGTCAAAATAACATTATTTTTTATGTTTTAAAAGAAAAGAGTAATCAGAAAAAAATTCTTTCTAAAGGTTTTCGATTATTTGATTCTCCAAAAAAATTTAGAATACAAGAACCAATTCTTTCTTACAAAATAGAAGAAATAGATAATCAAAAGTCCTTAAAATTATTTCTTAAGACTAAAAATATTGCTCTGTATGTTTTTATTGACTCAGAAATTGTGGATTTTATTGCTTCAGATAATTTCTTTTCAATGGAACCAAATGAGACACGATTCATATTAATAGATCAAATTATTCCAGTAAATAGAAGCAAGAAACCTTCCATGCGAGAGATTATCGATTCTATTAGGGTTAAAAGTCTATATAATTTAATTTGAAGGTTATACTATTGCAACTACTTTAAAAGCTTTTTAAAAAATATAATTTTTTATATTTGATCATAATTAATAGATAATAACTCTCTTTCTTATACTAAAAAGTGTTCAAAAATGTCTGAATACGATGTAATAGTAATTGGAAGTGGAATTGGAGGTTCCGCTGTGGGAGCATTATTAGCTTCAAAAGATTTAAAAGTGCTTCTGCTTGAAAAAAATGAATTAGTTGGGGGCAGGTGTAGTACTTATGAGAAAGAAGGTTTTAAAGTGGATGTGGGAGTTCACTCATTTGGACGCTCAGGAAGAGGTCCGCTTGGTAAAATCCTCAATATAATAGATACGGAAGATGCAATTAATTGGATAATTGCCAAAAGACCAGGCCCGCGTTGGTATTACCAAGGAAAATTTTTAAGATTTCCATTGGAATTTGCGCAATTATTACCCGCATCAGATTCTAAAACTCTTATGAAAGTCCTTAAGGATATTATGAGCAAAAAAGAAGAAGAAATTAATGACTTGGAAGATATTGATTTAAAAACATGGGTTTCAGAATATACTGATGGTGGTCCAATTCATTCATTTTTTAAGACTTTATGTTGGATGTATTTTGTTATTCCCTATTATGAAGCCTCTGCTGGTGAATTTTTAAGGTGTCTCTCTTCTCTTTCTAAGGATTTACTTACTGGTTATCCTAAGGGGGGATGTATTTCGATTCCTTTAGCTTATACTAAGGGTATCGAAAAATTTGGAGGAGATGTAAAAACTAGTCATCCTGTAAACAAAATAATTATTGAAAATGATAGAATAAATGGAGTAGAACTAGAAAATGGAGATTTTATATCTTCTAAAATTGTAATCAGTAATGGAGGTATAAAAGATACAGTAAATAATATGGTTGGCCGAAAATATTTTGATAAAAATTATCTTGAAACTGTTGATAAACTCAAATACTCTATGAGTGCCATAACACTAAAAATCGCTTTAAAAAAACCAGTAACAGATATAAAAGTGCTCATGACTATGTCATCAGAAGATCCTATAGAATATTTTGATAAAATAGTAAATGGAAAAGTTCCAGATGAATTAGATTTGTTTGTACCAGTTCCTTCTAATTATGATCCAACCTTAACTCCTAAGGGAAACCAATTAATAACGGCAGGAACCATAGTAGCCCAAGATAATTTTGAGAAAAATAAAGAAAAATGGATAGAAACATCTATTAGAAATTTAAATGAAATTTTCCCAGGTCTTTCTGAAAACTTATTATGGCTAGATGTAACTGCACCAAACGATATAGGTAAATTAGGAGGGAAAGAATCCTCTGTTATCGGCGTTTCACAAGTAGTAAGTCAAACAGGAAAAAATAGGCCAAGAGTAACTCTCCCTATTGAAGGATTATATATGGTTGGAGGAGATGCGGGAGGATGGGGAATTGGTACAGAAATGGCTGCTAATAGCGCAATTGATTGTGCCAAAATTATTTTAAAAGATGTTCAAAGCTAATTCTTTTTCATTTCCATATAACTTGCATCCCCCGATAAGATTCAGATTCATATAGAGAAAGATAAATAAGTGCTCTTTCTTAAGATTAATCCCAGTAACACGGGTAAAAGTAGGCACGATCCATTGCATTGCTAGGAAATCCCCGTAAATCCTTATCCCATACATCATAATTTTTCTCAACATAAAGCCACGCATGAGGTCTAAGTTCCTCAACTAAGTACCGTTGAATCTCATCATAGATCGCTTCTCTAATCATAGGATCTACTTTTTCTATGCCTTGTTCAATAAGATCTTGAAGATATGGATCGTTTACCTGAGCAGCATTAGTTATTGATGTGTTGGAGAATAGAAAATTTATATAATTGCTAGGATCATTAAATTCAGGTTTCCAATCCCAATAATAAAGTTGTAATGCATTATATCCTGCACTAGATTGGCTCCTATTGTAGAGCCGATCCTTATAGTCTTCCCAAGTCATACTAGTATTTTCAATAGTTATTCCAATGTAAGCTAAGCTATCTTCTAATGTTTTATATATCACACCGCCAATAATATTCCCGGCACCGTCAGCATTATAAGTATAGTTCAAAGTTCGGAAGTTTGCCGATATCCATTGAGCTTCATGGTTGCCCGGGAACGTAGTATCCCATCCTAAACCAAAATCCATGCTTTGCATGAGTTCTCTTGCCTTAGAAATGTTAAAAATAGGATAATTAAATGACCAGTTCGCATATAATACCCCTACCGGAAGGGGAGACTTTAATCTTGCAGTTGTATAGTTCCAATTATTTTCAAGTTGATCAATTATAGAACTATAATTGATGGCATATGAAATTGCATTTCTCCAAGTCACATTAATCTGTTTGGTATTGAATCCCATGTATTCAGTGATGGCTTCACATCCAGCTTCATATAAAAATACTTCCTCCTCAGCTATCATTTCAGGGAAGTAAAACAGGAAAGGGTCTGTTATAATATCAACTGCACCAGAAAGTACTGCTAAATTTCTGGCTTTAACATCTTGGATTTTGACATGCACTAGGACATCAAAATCTATACGAGGTCGATGATAATCTTCAAATGCGGTGAATCTTACTTCATAAGATTCAAGCTTTTCTATTTTCATAGGACCAGTTCCAATACAGGTGCCATTTTCAACTGTAGCTGGATTAATAAAGTCTAGTTGGGGCGTAGAAGTAGGAGACATAATAACTGAGGCGGGATATGCTAATAGAGCGCGGAAAGGACCATAAGACTGACTTAAAGTAAAATTTACCTGTGTTGGAGTAATTGCTTCAACATTTTGAATAATTGGAACACCTTGAACATAATATAATGAACTAACAATAGTGGGGATATTATAGAATGCTGTATTGGGTAGTTGGCCCCAAGGATGAGGCCCCCCATTCCATGTAGTATTCATTAAATAATGTAATCTTTGAAAACTCCATACAACAGCATCAGCATTAAAATCTGTGCCATCGTGAAATTTAACTCCCGATTTAAGGTTAAAGTTCAATTCTGTTCCTGTAGGATCATAAGTACCTAAATCAGTTGCCAATAATGGATAAAGAGCCATTTCAGGGTCACTTAAATTACTTGCTAGCAAACCCTCCCATACCATGATGATAGCATCGAAAGAAGAAGAATTCCAGGCATATTGAGGGTCAATATCCTCAGCTATATACATACTACCGAATTTAATAGTCTGTATAGGTCCAGGACCTGGTCCTATGCTCCAGTATTGCGCATTATATAAAATGTTGCCAATACCTGCGCCTACTAATGCTATTGTAAGAATGATGATTGCTACATTTTTCTTCTTCATTTTCATATTAATTCCTAATAAACTTCTACTAATAGAATTTTAAACTTTTGTAAGAATTTATTGAAAGAAAATTTAAAATTTTTACTAAAAGTTAACCATTTTAATCTCTTTAGAGATCAATAAACTCTGATTTTTCGAGTCATAGTTTAATGAAGCCTTGAATATCCCTTAGAATGTCTTTTGGTTCACTCTCCAATAAACACTGAGCATTTCTAGGATTACCGCCCCCTTTACCGCGGTAGTTTTCGATAAATTTTTCAGCAATTTCATCTGATTTTATCTTATCTGTATTTGAGATTATACGAACCTTTTTTTCTTCAGACTTAATCAGGAGAAGTGAATTTTCTGGTAATTGATCTAATATTTTTTTCAGAGATTTATATTCAATTTCGATACTTATTAAGTATAGCTTAATATTATTAATTACTACATCAGGATTCAAGATTTTTTGCTTAAAGAATTCATTTATGAGCAATTCTTGGTAATTAAGTAAAGCTTGGTTTAGTTCAATAACTTTCTTCACATCTCTGGCGTAACTTTCCAATGGAGTGTTAAGTATATCCGATAGATTTAATAATTCCATATTAATTTGAGAAAATCCTTGAATTGCCCTGTTACCCAATAGATATTTAATATCCCTATTTTTCTTGAATTCAATAATCAAAATAGGACCAATTTCTGTTGAATTTTTAATATGCGTGCCCCCACAGCAGTTAAAATCTAAATTCTCAATTTCTACAATTCGAATCAAATCACCTGAGGGGAAATTCCCTCTTAATTTATTCCCTAACTTTTGAGCATCGTCTAAAGAAAATACATTTGGTTTGATTTCCATATTTTTTAAAGTACAAATAGTGAAAAATTCGATTAAAACTTTTTGTAGTTGATATTCATCTACCTTCCTTTCTAATTGAATCATTACCTCCTCCCTTTCAATGAAAGCTCTCGATGTGTTAATCCCATATTTATTCATAAACAAGGCAGATAAAATATGTTGGGAGGTATGTGCTTTCATTAAAGCATAACGATTTTCCCAGTTAAGAATCCCTTTGACTCTACGCCCAACCTTAAATTTTTTCAGTTCTTTTGGATTAATTTCATGGATAATTTCTTCTCCTTCACTAAATACATTTTTTACCTCAAATTCTCGGTCATTGAATATAATGTGACCAATATCATTTGCTTGATTACCGCTCCGCGGATAAAAAGAGTTTTATCAAGGATTATCCCTTCTTTTATGATCTTTATTATTTTTGCCTCAAATTGAGTATCATAGGGGACTTTCCAGTATAATTTCTCAGTCATGAGATATATAATTAATTTTATCTTAAAATTAATCTGGAAATGTAAAATAAAACCAAGTTAATCTATAGTTTCCATGACTCTATCTAACCATTCATTTACAGATATTTTAAATATTTCTTGTTGTTCTATTTGCAAGAGATGACCTGCTTTATCTAATACAATATAAGAAGCGCGTGGAAAATTCTCAATAATTTTCAAGGCATTTCGATAACCAACTGCATTATCTTGTCTACCTAATAAAAATAAGGTTGGTCTTTCAAATTTCTTAGGCAATTTATCGACATCAAATGAAAGCTGATAACTATGAGGATATATTCCTTCTAAAAATTTTGTATCCGCAATCTTTAAACCTGAGAGCACTTCATCTTGAAATCTTTTCCATACATACTCACTTTGTATTACTGCACTCTCTTCAAATTCTACTCTATCTTGAGGATCAAGCGTCTTAATAATTGTGGGATCTTTAATTATAGGCGTGAACTCAGGGAGATCTCTATCATTAAGATTAGGCTTTATTAAAGGGCAAATCAAACAAATTCCTAAAATTTCATAAGGATATTTATGTAAAAGACCTCTTGTTAGATAACCTCCATAAGATTGGCCTATAATTAGAAATTTTTCATTAGGGATGATCTTTTTAATGAACTTTATAATTACTTCAAAGATTTCATCAGAGGATTGAATCCATTCTTTCCTTTCAGTTTTTCCCATACCAGGTAAATCAAAATAAATTCGTTTGAATCCAGATCTATTTTGAAACATAGGTTCCATACAGCCTTTTAGAACGCGGTGATCAGGCATAAAACCGTGAACCATTAAGATAGGGATGCCTTTTCCATGAATTTCATAGTAAATTTTGATATTTTCTAGTTCACATAGCATAAATATATCTCCAGAAAGAAAATTTAAAAAATATTTGAAAATCAATTAATTTCTTTCTGAGTTAATCTTTCTAAAGCAAATTTTGTTGATTCCTTTGCTTCTTGAATAGATACCATTCCTATAGCTACAGAACAAATATTATGTTTTGAAATATATTCAAATGCCTTAATTGGATTTAAGTTTCCTGCTGCTAGTGTTTTCATTCCAATAAAAAAAGAGTCCGTTTTGCTATCGATTAAATTTTCAAGTTTTTTTTGGTTTCCCATAATAAAACCTTCAGCATTAAATGGAACTAAGAATACATTTGTGTTCTTTAATTTTTCAAAAGCAAATGTTAAAGTAGAAATTGGATTATGCACGGCAATTCCAGCAATTACACCTCTAGAAGATATATCATCCAACAACCTCTTGAGATTTTTACTCATTCTGTCTGATACTGAAGCATGCACAAAAATAAGTT
>Ga0209635_10004172_pt1 | contig 11346 bp, 9 predicted proteins | sample DeeMarSWOR230_32_FD_187463 | JGI IMG/M metagenome (GOLD analysis project Ga0209635, IMG submission 187463) | Marine sediment microbial communities from White Oak River estuary, North Carolina - WOR-2-30_32 (SPAdes) (version 2) | ecosystem: Environmental > Aquatic > Marine > Intertidal zone >...
GAGGAAGTCCGATTCGAGAAGGAGATTTCTTCTCATTCCAAGGAAGATTATAGGATTTTGGTAGACATAAAATCCGTTGAAGAAGATGAAATCATCATGAAAGTCAGGTTCGATTCTGGCAGGAGTTCATTCGGTGGCCGGCTTGGAACTAGCATTATTGGAACCATCTTTGAGCAGACCATCGCTTTGTCTGAAAATAAAATACTTCTGATCGGATTTCCTTCCCATGATAAAGGTCCACGGGGGACAGTCTTCTGGCTGACAATCAGTGTGATTAAAAGCGAACTGTAGCATTCCAATGAATAGACTTTTATCTGTTATCCCAAGACAATAGAGTCGAGTTTTTTTCGTGACTACATATTTAAACACTCCTCCACGCCTCTCCTCTAAGCAAGATGTTTAAGCTTTTTGCGTGCCATTGATTAAACTTGCTTTGCTAAAAGTAGGCGTATTATAGTAGGTTTGACGCATAGAAAGAGGATAGGGAGGGAACATGAAAAATTTAGTTTTAGTAATAGTAATCCTATCTTTATCTTTTCATTGTGGTCCGAAACAGGACGAAGTTGAAAAGACTATAGAGGATGGAGTGGAGGTTGTTATCAATCATTTTGAACCGTACAAGGTAAAAGGAGAGCCCAGTGATCTTGTTCTGGAAGAAGAATTCACAATTGACACAGAAAAAGATGAAATAGGAGAGCTCGGTTTAACTGATATATGGGGTATTGATGTTGACTCTGAGGAAAACATTTATCTGCTGCATCTGCAAAGTAGAGAAAATTGTATATTCAAATTTAATAAAGAGGGGAATTTTATTTCGTCTTTTGGGAGAAGAGGTCAGGGTCCAGGAGAAATGCAATATCCAATATTTTTCCAAGTAATAAATAATGAGATAGCTGTTACAGACCCAACAAAAGTAGTGTTCTTTAGCAACAATGGAAAATTTCTCGAAGAGATTTCAAAAGATGCCAATATGTTAAGTGTGATCTTCCTGAAGAATGGCAATTATCTTGTACGGGAGCGAATCAGAGACCCTTCTGATAGTGCGACACAACATATCGGATTAAGATTATATGATACTGAATTTAATGAAATAAAAGAAATTGACAGGGGACCAGGTTATCATTTTAAGGGAGATGGATATAGAGCTATATTGCCCTATATCCACGCTTGCGTCTTAGGAGAAAAAATCTTTGAAGGCAACAGTGAGAGGGAGTATGAAATCCACGCTTATGATTTAAATGGAAATTTAATTAAAAAGATTAAAAAGGAATATAATCCAGTCCCGATCAATGAGCAAGATAAAGAAAGGATCTTAAAGCTATTTGAAAGGATGTCAGAGGAAATAAAAAAAACAATCTATTTCCCTGATAACTTTCCTCCTTTTCAACGTCTTTTTTTCACAGATGATGAAGGACGGCTTTTCGTCATGACTTATGAGAAAGGCGAGAAGCCAAGGCAATTCATTTATGATATTTTCGACTCTGATGGTGTGTTTATAGGAAGGATTGGATTAGATAACTATGGCCAGGATGCTATGCAAATGGCGCCGCTCCCTGCATTATCCAAAGACGGCCTTCTTTACTCTGTCAGAGAGAAAGAGAGTGGCTATAAAGAATTGGTGGTATACAGGATGAATTGGGAATAAGAATGCTCACGATGTGGCAACAAAGGAAAACAATAAAATCCATAAGTCATTAATTATATTATAGTTAATATGGACACGAAAGAATTCAAGCTGGGCATACCACTTCATTTCCTTTCGTGACGTATAGGTTTTTGCCAATAAGGTGCGGATTATGCCGATTGCTTTTTTCTTATGATTTTATCCAGTACTGTTAAATCAAATAATATTACTGAGATAATCCCTGCAAAATATGCTAAAGGGAATACCTCAATATTCAAGGTCGGAAAACTCCCCCGCCAGAAAAGTTCGAGACTTTTTCTCCTTTGTGTCTTGGAGCAAATACTTCAATTTTGTTTTCAGGAGTCACTTGCAGAAAGTAAAAGAGTTTTTCATTGGCCTTGTTTCGAATTAGAAAATCGGTCACAGAGTATCCATAAGGTCTTGTATACCAATATTGTGATTTTTGTTTTCCGTCGTTATCAAATTCAAAGATTTTAATACGAGGTACTGTATGTAAAACATAAATGCTGTCTCTTATTGTTTTAATAGCAGTTATTATTTCTATGAAGCCAATCCCTGCTTTTTTTTGAGCGGAAATGCGTTTCTGATTGATTTTCTCTTGGGATTTAATTGCCTCATGTTCTATTCTAAACTCAAGGAGGAACTCTCCATCTATTGAATACTTTCGAATAATCGGAAAATGCACAAATGCAACGAGTAATTCCCCATGGTGGGTCAAAGCTAATCTGACACGGTTAAGGTAGTGCTGACTGTGTTTGAATCTTTTGAGTTCTCCAAAAGAATATAATATCTCGCCTTCTTTGGATAAGACATCAATGAGGTGAGATTGTTCCGTGTATGAAAATGGTGCAGCCAAGATTAAGCCCTTATCACTTATCACAATGTCATGATAAATTTTAGATAGTTTAAAGCTCTTCACATATTTTCCGTTTTCATCAAACGATTGAATCCGGCCGCTATCGCGGACAATTAAAGAATTGTCTGCAAATGTGACATTGAAAGGTCCGTAGCTGAATTCGCCTGGGCCCTTTCCTTTGTGTCCGATTTGCTGTAAATAATTACCGGATGAATTAAACTTCAGAACCCGATGCGCTTTAGAATCCGAAACATAAATGTTTTCTGCTGAGTCACTCGAGATACTTCTAGCTCCATAAAAATAGATATCTTTGTCTATTAGATCTTCAGATGGAAATGAAAATTTCCATTCAAGTTCTACAGCATATTTGGGAAGAGGGACTTTTTTCAGCCATTCATTTCTAAGCTTCGCTTGGTAGCCTTCGCGGCTTGATTTCTGATGTTCCAGAACAAATGATTCAAAATTCAATAAAAAACAAATTAGAAAAACCATAAAAAATAATTTCTTCATTTCCAGTTTATACACATCTGTTTTTTTCCTATCTAGAGCAGTCCTCTTGGTTATCCGGGCACCTCCTCCTGTTATAAGCGATTGCTGTTCTTTCCTTTGTAATTGTTTATTCAAGGTCAAAACCCAGACTCTGCCCTTCTCATCCGGCGAGATTCCAGTGGATACTGTGTTCATTTTGGATTTTTATAAGATTCAGCGAGATCAGGGGATTTTTGCCCCACGCTCCATCTTTCTCATTGTGCACAATTCGAGTTCCATTCTTTAGTTCAATTTTTTGAGCGGAGGACAATGAGAAGCCTACAAGAAGTAAAACAAATGAGAACAGCATTATATTTCTTACTCTCATTTTTTCCTCAGGGTTTTTCCCTCCCTTTTCAGTACAACTGAATTATACCATAGCTAGTTCCATTCGATCCTCCTTTTTGGAATATCTTGCCTTTTGGATTGTATATATGATGGAAGGTCAAATCAGGTAAGGCAAGATGATACCATGAACATCTTCAAAACATTTGCTGGAATAGCTCTTTTGGTTTTATCATCCGCCCTTGTTGCAGCTCCATTTGATCACGATCTGGATGTTTACTTGCGGGTGTATAAAATCCCGAGGGTGCAGTATTGGGCGATGGAACTGCCCGTGGACAATGGAGAAACCACCTTAGTGCGAGTGGATGGCGATCTGACGGCGGTTTTTCCAGACGGGATTGTCTTGCTTCAAACCGATCTTTCCCCCATGGCTTCGAATTCCGCCATTACGCAGGTTATCAAGGAACGGATCTATTTCGGAGGGAACAACTTCAAGGCCACCAGGATAAAAGTTGAAGACCTCAAAAAAGTCCAATTGCGGTTCGATAAATCACATTCATCTGAGGAAGTCCGATTCGAGAAGGAGATTTCTTCTCATTCCAAGGAAGATTATAGGATTTTGGCAGACATAAGATCCGTTGAAGAAGATGAAATCATTATGAACGTCAGCTTCGATTCTGGTTGGAGTTCTTTCGGTGGAGGGTTTGGAGGGGGTTTTATTGGAACCATCTTCGAGCAGACCATCGCTTTACCCGAACACAAGATCCTTTTGATCGGATTTCCCTCTCATGATAAAGGTCCGCGTGGGACTGTCTTCTGGCTGGCAATCAGTGTGATGAAGAATGAGCTGTAAACAGAAGTAATCTGAATTATTCCGGTCAGATTCTAGATTTTTTGTCTCTATTCTATCCTTTCGATAACGAATGTCAATTTGATGTAATTCTTGACAATGAAGTTATTTTCCTTTATTTTAAAGGAAAATAATTTTAAGTAGAGTCATGAAACTCCTTACCAGACAAGAAGAATTGATTTTATTAGCCATTTTGCGTCTCGGCAGCAGAGCATACTGTGTGCCCATATTCGATCAGATTGAAGGGGTAACAAGCAGAAAATCGACACTTGGAAGCATCTACATTACCCTTCATCGATTGGAAAAGAGAGGTTATATCGAATCCCAATTCGGTGCTCCCACACCGGAGCGTGGGGGCAAAAGCAAGCGATTCTATAAAGTCACAGATCTTGGAATCAAAGCCCTTCAGGCCGTAAAAAAGGTAGAAAAGGCGATGTGGGACGGCCTCACCAGCCTGGTTATTGATTAGTCCAAAATGAAAGACAATCAAAAGAAGCCACCCAGGATTGCCTGGCATATATTGAATCATCTCATGCCAAACTTTATCAGCGTCTCCGCCTTAGGTGATTTTGACGAGATTTATGGCAGGATCTTATCGCGCAAAGGGAGGTTCAGGGCAAACCTATGGTACTGGAGGCAGATCCTAAAGGCTGTGCCCTATTCTCTTTATTGGGGAGTTGTGATGCTGAAGAGTTATATGAAAACCTCCTGGAGAAGCCTGCTCAGATACAAAGTCTACTCCACCATTAATCTCCTTGGTCTGGCCATTGGAATTGCCTGCAGTCTTTTAATATTCCTTTGGATTCAGGATGAATTGAGCTATGACAGGTTTCACGAAAACTCAGACCGGATTTACCGAGTCATCAGTGAATCACAATCCGATGGAGATATAAACCGGATTGCCATAACACCCGCACCTTTAGCTTCCGCCCTGACCGATGATTTTCCAGGGATCGTCAAGGCCGTTACAATTGACAATAATGTCTTCTTCATTAGATACCAGAATAGGCGCTTTAATGAGAGGGTCTTTTTTTCCGACCCGGAATTTTTTGATATTTTCACGCTCCCCCTGATCAAAGGCGACAGTAAAACGGCCTTAAAAGAGCCCTACACGATAGTGATCTCTGAAAGTGCAGGCAATAAATATTTTGGTGAAAATGATCCATTAGGCAAGATACTCACATTCGATAAAAAATGGGCCTTTACAATCACCGGAGTTTTCAAAGATATCCCTGACAATTCTCATTTGAGATTTGATTTTCTTGCTTCCATAATGAGTTATAAATCAAGGTATATGGACCAGTGGGGAGTCTCGAATTTTCATACCTATATCTTAACCTCGGAAGAATTCTCTCCCGAGAGATTCCAGGATTTCATCCCTGATTTTGTTGAAAAATACAGAGGAAGTGAGGTCAGGCATGTCTATAAGCTGCAATACCTTCTCCAGCCTTTAACCTCCATTCACCTTCACTCCCACTTGAAAGGTGAAATCGGACCAAACGGAAACATGAACAACATTTTTATTTTTTCGGCGATTGCTTTGTTCATTCTGCTTATTGCCTGCTTCAACTACATCAATCTTTCGACGGCTAGATACACAACACGTGTAAAAGAAGTGGGAATACGGAAGGTCGTGGGGGCTCAGCGGCTTCATATAATAAAGCAATTTTTGGGGGAGTCCACTTATATCACATTTATGGCTCTTATCATCGCCATAGTTGCCACGCACCTTTTATTACCGATATTCAACTCTTTAGCTGGCAAAGAACTAAGCATTAACTACCTCGAAAATCATGAGCTTTGGATATTAATAATTTTAATCATTTTGGGAGTCGGAGCTGCCTCTGGAAGTTACCCGGCTCTATTCTTCTCGGCCTTTCGACCGGCTAATGTCCTGAAGGGAACAGAGCGTGTGCAAATGAAAGGCCATTTTTTAAGAAAAACACTGATTGTTGTCCAATTTGCCATTTCAGTCATTTTTATCATCGGGACTCTTACGATTCATAATCAATTGAATTATGTCAGGAACAAAAAGCTGGGTTTCAACAAGGAACATGTCGTAAACATTCCTCTTTATGATGAAGAGGCCCTGAATAAAATAGAAACCATAAAAAATGAATTTCTGCAGAATCCTTATATTTTAAGTGCTTCAGCCTCGGGCTACCTGCCGGGGAGGGTTGTGTACAATCAGAGCTTTTGGTATGAGGGAGCCAATGAGGATAGGAATCATATGATACAGTGGATAGCTGTCGACCACGACTTCCTGAGAACATACGAAATCGAGCTTGTGGACGGACGCAATTTCTCCAAGAAGTTCCCTTCTGATATCGATCAAGCTTATATTCTCAATGAGGCCGCAGTCAAAGAAATAGGATGGGAATCGCCTCTGGGTAAGCAGTTCAAGATAATTAAAAAGGGGATAGTAATCGGTGTGATAAAAGATTTTCATTTCAAGTCTTTACACCAGAAATTAGAACCTTTGGCACTCTGCGTGTATCCTGGAGCCTTTGAATATTTGGCCGTAAGAATTCGTCCTGAGAATATTCCCAGCACGTTGAATTTTTTACAAGAAAAATGGCAAAAACTCGTCCCCAACCAGATTTTCCAATTTTCTTTCCTTGATGAGGACTATGATAACTTGTACAGAGCGGAAACGAGACTCAGCAAAATATTCAGCTATATAACGTTTTTTGCCATTATCATTGCCTGCCTGGGCTTATTCGGCCTAACAGCTCTTGTTACAGAATTGCGGACTAAAGAAATCGCCGTACGAAAAGTCTTAGGAGCATCGATCGCGGGAATTGCCGTATTGCTTTCTAGAGAATTTTTGAAGTTAGTGCTGGCAGCCAATATTATTGCATGGCCTGTGGCATGGTATGCCGTGAATAAATGGTTGGATAACTTTTCCTATCGTACAGATCTTGGAATTTGGATCTTCTTTATAGCAGGAATTTTGGTGCTGGTTATTGCACTTGCTGCGGTCAGCTACCAGTCTATAAGAGCTGCTGCAGCAAATCCAATTGATTTACTTCGATATGAGTGAGATTTATCAGAGGAGACAGCACTTAAACTAGGCTAGATTTTCCAGGTGACTTTGTAGCGCTTGATATATTGATAGCCTTCTTTATCGAAAACATCACCTTAATAGTTCCCTCCATCAGCTACCCATTCATATGTCCGGACGAATAACCTTTCGAGTTCAGTCTTTGTGTATCGAATATCCTTGTGAGTTCTTCTTAACGAGTGTATAAAGGGCTAGCTTTAAATAATCTTCCCCCTCGGAGGAATAAAATTTTCCCTTGCTATCTATGGCTTTTAGACTGCCTTCCACTTTGATAGATTTGACAAACTGCTCATCATGATAAATATCCAGCCAGTTCGATGTTTTACCATTGAAGAAGACGAATAAGCGTTTTCCTCTCTTGTGAAACAGATTGTCTGACACATAGCCTGCAAATCCTCCGGGAATGGCCTCTTTGATTTCAGGCCTTAAATAGTCAGGAGTGTCTTTAGACAGCTTCTTGATAAATTTTGTATCTCGATAAATATGGATTTCATATCTGTAGGGATTAAGAACATAGATTTCGTTCTCTATTGCCCACAATCTCAAGGGCAGTTTAAATAATCTTGATCCTTTAAACTTGGAGAACTCCTCAGGAATTTCAAAAGTTTCTCCAAACGAATAGAGATGATTTCCTTTTTTGTCATAAACATGGAATATTTTATTTTCACTGGGGCCTAGAAGAATCAGATTTCCTTCAGCATCGATTGCAATGTCTATTCCGTAGAAATTGATGGGGAATTGATGAGTGAATCTTCCATTCTCATCAAATTTAAGAACTCTTCCCGAACTGAGCATATATATCATTCGCTCCGAATCTAAAACGATTGCTTCTGGAAATTCAAATTCTCCAGGACCCTGGCCTTTTTTCCCGAATTTGAGGATGAACTTCCCATCTTCATCGAATTTCGTTACTCTGGACATCTTCTGGTCCAAGACATAAATATTGCCCCATTTATCCACTTCCACATCATTGATGGATCCAAAGATATAATTTTCATCCCCTTCTGATATTCCGATCTCAGAAATCTCTTCAAGAGCTAAAAATTTGTCAGTTGGAGCTTCTTCCTGAGCGCAAAAATGGGCAGAAAGAAATGCAGCAGCCAGCATGAAAAATTTTATCGCATTAATGTTCATGGCCTTCTGTAATGGCATTTTGATTTTAACGTGTATCGGTTTAATTACTCCCACCTCATTTTATAAACCAACAATTCCTTATATCCGCTTTCTTTCTCTCTCATGCAGTATAGGCAGTTGTTTTTTGCTCTGATATCCATCGGCTGATTTAAATAGATAAACTTCAGCAGGTCAAAATACCCCATGCTTTTTCGTCCAATAAAAACTCCCTCGGGATTATAAATGTCGCAGATGTTCGTCCCCAGCCCCTTGTCTTTTTCAGATCTCACAACATAGAGCCGGCCTGCATCATCTGTGAAAAAGTATTGAAAGAGAGGCATATGGCTTGGAATGTAGATTTGTTCCCAGACAGGAATATTCTTAAGTCTTTTTTTCCTCTCTTCAATCTCTTGTTTCAACTCATCCGGCACTGCGATGGAGTTGTATTTTTTTCGGATTTTCTTCTTCAATCCTCCATTAAGGTCGTAGACCAATATATCTTTACCTGTTTTTTCATATCCCAAAAAAATCTGACTCTTTGATATTCCAACGATGGGAATCTCGAGGAAGACACTCATCTTTTCACCCTCCAACCCAGGAAAGTCATAGTCTATCAGGTCTTTGATTTTGTTAATTCCCGGGTCAAATATGCTTATGATTAACTTCTGGATTTCTCCCGATGGTCCCAGTGAAATATAGTGAATGAGAAAATTGCCATTCTCGAGTAATTCAAATCCTCTGAGGGGTTGATGGATTAAATCAAATCGGATATCTCTTAAAAAAATTCCATGGGTATTAAAGTACTTGAGCTTTTTGGCCGGCCCATCGATAATTGGAATCTCATCCTCACTCGTGATTCTCAAATATCCAGGATGCTGGATTTCTCCCGGGCCTTGCCCCACCTCTCCGAAAGACATCAAGAATTCACCTGCCCTATTGAACTTAAAAACCAGATGTTCATTTTCTCTGGGATACTGAAACAAAAAGATATTCCCCTCTGAATCGACGTCGAAGGTGTGTGCATCTGCCAGGCCCAGCTCTGCAATAGCATCCTCTTCCATATCAATTGTTAAAATCTCCTCAAGATACAGTTCGTCAGGCTCACCTTTTAGTTTGTAGGGCTCCAAATGATTGATCACAACTTCCACTCCGTCTTCCATAATCCTTTTGACATTCTCCTGCTTTGGGCCACAACTCAAAATAAATAAAAGAGTCAAAATGATATAGAAAAATCTTCTCATTCAGGTCCTTCTTTAAGGTTCCAAGCAATTTGATATCTTTTTACTACGGGAAATCCCTCTTCATCTTCTTCTATGGTGTAGAGCTTGGTCTCTTTCCAAATATAAGTATTGACATGTTCTGTTTGAATAGGAATTTTTGCTATATACATTCCCTCAGGATTAAACACATCAAAATAATGATATCCTGTTCTATTCTTTACTTCCTCATAAGTCTCGATGAACAACCGGCCTGTGTCATCTGCTGTTATGCTTCCGAAGGCAGGAAAATATTTTGGAAAGATAAATTTCATTTGAGAAATGTAATTTCTCTGGAAACGGGATTCATAGAATTCAGTGATCTGCTTTTTGTAGTCCTCAGAAACATCGACGGCATTGTAATCCTTGATTATCTTTTTAATTGATTCACCTTCAGGATTAAGAATACTAATCTCGTATTTATCAGAACTTCCCCAGATTATATTGTCTTCTCGAGATACATCAAAAATAATGCTTGACTCCAACACACGAATTTCGCTTTGATTCCATGGTGTACTCTTTAGCGTGGTTATAACTTTAAGGGTGTTGAAATCTGAATCAAATATTTTTAGCTCTTTATCATCCATTGGAGGTGGCACAGTTTGTGCAATAAACTCTCCCCTTGAATTTAGTGTCACAGGATTAAGGACTGTTCCTAAAGTGGTGGTGGGAATACTCCTTAGATATTTTCCGTCCAGAGAAAAAAAGATATACCTTTGAGATGGAGGGTCGTAGAGCATAATTTCATTCTGCGGCGTTATTTGAAATCCAACTGAGGTCGGCCTCATCATCTCACCAGGGCCCTGTCCTTTTTTCCCAAACGAAAAAATATGCTTTCCATTTTCATCAAAAACTCTAATTTCCACATCTTTGGTTTCCAGTACATACAAATTCCCCTTGTCATCTACATCCAGGGCGATACGGGAAAACATAAATTCGCCATTTGCATCAGCTCCCCCGATGGCCAGCTCCTCTTCTATATTGAACACATCACCTGAATAAAGAGGATTGTCTGGATTCTTAACTACTGTTACCCCATCCACCTCTTCAATTGTACCCTTCCATTCTGTTTTTTGTTTACCGCAAGCAATGAAGAGAGTTAGTGATGAAATGAAAACAATTGTTGCGACGGGTGACTTTCTTGCCCTCATAATTCCCCTCTTATCTGCTCCCAGTTTTTGATTTTGTAGCGTTTTATTCTTATATATCCTGATTCTTTACTTCTTTCATGAGTGTATATGAATCATTTCCTAACGTTATGGAACCTACCCCTTTTCATTTGGCTGAACCTAAATTCAGTTTAAAACCTCGCGACTCGGCTGTCAAATCGTTAACTTGGGTTTTTTAGACATCTCAGGTCTTTATTGCTAGAATTTATCCATCATTTAACTCGATGATTACGGAATATTTCCACTCCTGAATTGTTTTTAATTAATGGATAGAAAAGTATCCAAAAAAATGTCTGGTCAACCTAAGGAAAGTCATCCTGAAACTTTTAAAGAGCTGATGAATTATTCAGATACAGTGTTTCGAATTTGTCTGGGATTCTCCAGAAATCCGTGGGAAGCAGAAGAGCTGATGCAGGAGGTTTATTTGAGGGCATTTAGAAAGATCGATTCCACAATAAACGGTCATTTCTCAAGAGAATGGCTTTTTAGAATTGCCAAAAACGCCTGCATCAATCATGTGAAAAAAAAGCGTTTGAGCCGCATTTTCCTATTGAGAACTGGTGTCAATCCTGTTGAGCAG
>Ga0209635_10004174_pt1 | contig 11344 bp, 9 predicted proteins | sample DeeMarSWOR230_32_FD_187463 | JGI IMG/M metagenome (GOLD analysis project Ga0209635, IMG submission 187463) | Marine sediment microbial communities from White Oak River estuary, North Carolina - WOR-2-30_32 (SPAdes) (version 2) | ecosystem: Environmental > Aquatic > Marine > Intertidal zone >...
TGGTGACCAGCGAGAGAAGCTCACCACCCTGTTCTTTCAGACTGAAAACATTGTGTATTTTATCGGCAAATTCAGAGAGCCGCTGACGGTAATCATAGCTCTGTCCCTGCAGAGCTTTGCCCACAGTGATGAAGAGATAGCCTCGCAGTTTGTAACTAAATGCGGCAATTAAGGCAGCGATCACGGTGGCTATGGATACAACGGTAAAGTCTAGTCGAAAGTCGAGGAAGGTACCAAGGATGACAAGCAAAAGTCCGTAGCTAATAGCTCCGATAATACCCAGGCTACCCCACGATAAGCCACGCTGCAAAATAATCCTGATGTCCACTAATTTATGCCTGATGGTGGCCGAACTAAGAATAAAGGCAATAATAATGCTGCCAAAATGAGTTATGGCATACTCCCTTCCCCAGGGGAGCAGGGTCAGTAAAGTGAAAAATATCAGAACAAATAGGCTGAGCAGCAGAGACATAATTTGATTACGGGGTACCGGGTCATCTAAAATCCTCAGTTGTTTACTAAAAACATACGTGATCCTGGCCGCTAAAGTCAGCAGAGGCAGGGCGAGAAAGATGGTACCCCTTCCATAATTAAGGTAGAGCTTGTCGCCTTCGGTAGTGACCCCTTCCGCCACATAGCCAAGCAACACCAAAACGCTAACTATAATCAACGAAATGTAGGCAAGTGGTAACCACCGCCCCTGGCCAGGGGGGTAGAAAGAAGAAACAAAGGTGTAGAATTGCACTGCCGTCCAAGTATAAGTAATGAGGATGAGTTCCAGCAAAGGATGATTATACTGCGGGAAGAGGTTGCTGCGTAAGAAGACGTCGGTGAGACTCCAGCTCATGGCGGCGATGAGAAACAGGATGAATAGCTTATGCCGCGCATGCCATGGGCGGCTGTTGATAGTACTGATAAGCAGCGGGACATAGGCAAGTACCGCAATTAAAGGAATTAAAGCGTAGATATTCATCTTAAAGCTAATTATTACCCCGAATGGGGAAGCCGTCAAGTAAAACTAAAGTAGCTTAACCAAAGTGAGGTGGACTAAAGTACTAGCGAACAGCCACTCCCTCAGCTTCATTCCCAGCTTTGAGTTCTTCCTGATTAGCTTACAGCAACGAAAGCACCCCCTATGTGGGGTTAATGTGAGGGAATTTAGGAGGGCAAATTCAGTCCTATAGCTCTAAACGGTGACTAATATTAGAACCGCGAAATATAGTCACGACAATTTATAGGGAGATTGTGGGAAAAAGAGTAACATTTCGCCAGATTGTGTACCTCAGAAAATTATTGACATTAATGTGCAGTGTTTCATAATACGTTTCATTGCTTGAGCTCCTAAGCTACTGCACAGCTCCTTTAACAGCCCTGAGTGAAGCGCACCCCTTTTGAGCCGGGTGATAATAATCGAAGTTTCTGAACGGAACCAGCAGGTCAATCAGCCTGCCCAATAACTGCTCTATCCAGCTGTTGTATTCCGGAAAGGCTCGGCAAGGTCTCCCAGGATACCTTCTTCAAAACCCTTGCTACAGGTAATTATACTTCCAGAACCATCTCAATCTCTACAGGAATCTGGTTGGGCAGCGCCTGCATGCCCACGGCTGACCTCGCGTGTTTTCCCTTATCACCGAATATAGCGACCAGCAAGTCGGAACATCCATTGATGACCTTGGGCTGGTCTTTGAAGTCCTCGGTGCAGTTAACCATGCCCAGCAGTTTGACGAACCCTTTGACTTTATCCAGGTCGCCGAGCGTGTCTTTAATCGTTGCCAGACAATTAAGCGCGACAGTGCGGGCGGCCTGGTACCCCTCTTCAACGGTCAGTTCCCGGCCCACTTTCCCCGATATCTTGGTACTTCCGTCATTGTAGGGGCCGTGTCCGGAGACAAAGAGCAGATTACCTGTTTTGACGGCGGGGACATAATTTGCCACTGGTTTGGGTGGCTGTGGCAGTGCTAATCCTAATTCCTTTAATTTTTGTTCCGCACCCATTGCGTTCTCCTTTTCCTTAATCATTACAGGATGTATGGTTAAAACCGTAAAAAGCACTAGATTTACATAATGAATTATGCTTATTTGTCATTGTTTATTCCCAGTGGCGCTCGGCCCTGGCCCGCTCACCGATGATGGCCTGTACAATATCCAGGTTATTGGGCGGGCAGCCAGGAACATGGCGCCGGCTCCTTTTCTCCGGTGGGACACACCGGCCCACGGTAACCGTGTTATCTTCACGGATATCTTCCGGCAGGTCCGGATCGCCGGTGATAATAGTGATGCCTTTGAGGTAATTCAGCTGGTTGGCCTCCTTCATGTCAAATAAGGAACTCATTATGCCCATACGGCATCCCGAGCAGGTAATACCTCCGTGAACCAAATTAAGCCCTTCAACCTTCAACCGTTCATCTTCCAACATTCTCATGAATCGATGAGATACCGCTTCAATAGGTTCACCCAATATATCGATATCTTTCCTGTCACTAACCCCAAGTCCTCTCCTGGCCGCCTCGGCGGTTATGGGCACTTCCTCCGGCTCAAAGCCAGTAATATAGCCGCACACTGCGTCCACGGCGACCATGTCACTGCCCGCGATAATCAAGTCCATCTCCACAGGTTTGCCGAACACGGGTCCCAGCCCCTCTTGGCAGTAAATCGCGTCCAATATTGCCAGCTGTGGCCTCAAAGCACTGAACCAGTCTACACAGCCCTCAAAAACTCCCTGTTGATGGAATTCACGCTTATACTTGTCGGTGAGCAAGCCCTTCAGTTTCTTAATGGAGAGCGTTAGTTCCGCTTGGTCATGGGTCTTTAGCTTCGCCACCGGTATGATGACATCGGCTTCTTTCACCAGTTCATAGGTTTGTATTTCGGAAAAGATATGGCCATTTTTAACCGGCAATGTTATAGCCTTTGATTTTTTAAGGTCGATTACTTCATAGCCCATCTCCCGGAGCTGCTGATATCCGGACTCTGAAATCACCTTTTCGGTATCGATGCCAATGGCTGAGGATTCGGCGATAATCGGTCGTGCTCCCGCCCTCTTTACCTCATCAGCTACGGCACGAGTCACCTCTGGCAGCGTGATCGTCGCCTGTTCTCGCTTGGTCCGCGCGTTTACCAAACTGGGATTGAGCAGAACTTTCTGCCCCGGCTTCACAATTTGCCAGATACCACCAAGAAAATCGAGCGCCCTGGCAACAGCCGCGTGTATTTGTTCATAGTCGGGATTTCCTGATGTCTTTACGATAGAGACCTTGCTTCTCGCCATGACAGATTCTCTCTTTCCTATTTGCCCCGAACGTGACCCAGGAAACCTCAAGATAATACCTTGGCAGTATATCAGCGCTCTGGATTGTAGCTGGGGAATCTGGACTGGTCTTTTACCTTGGCATCAAACCGGGGACGCCATGAGTCCAAGTCCTCCTGGAGTTTGCCGCTGTGATAGTCGCGCAGTGTCTTTACCAGAGCATCTACCGCAGCGTTAACGATGCGCTCCCCCTTCTCGCGGCTCCCCGCCGTTGGGTCACCACTGACGCCCGGAACCCAGGTAGCTGCTTTCATGTTCACCAGTTCCGGCTGAAGGTAAAGTTGCAGCGAGGTTTCCACCTCACCGGAGTGACCGATATAACCCATATCAGTTTCGCTCACTGCTTCCATTACCTCAGGCGTGGGCGAGATATTCCAGTAATCATAGCCTATTGCTGAAGCTACTCCATCTTCGGCAGAGAGCTTGACTCGCAGGGCAGCAATTGCGGCGGAATTCCCGCCATGGCCGTTAAGGAAGAGTATCTTTTTGAACCCGTGGGCATGAACACTGGTGGCAATCTGGGTCAGCAGTTCCACAAAGGTGTGGTATTTGAGGGTGATGGAGCCCGGGTGTTTCATGTGGTGAGGAGAGTATCCCGTCCAGACGGGCGGCAGCACCAGCACCGGGAAATCGTCTATGGCCTCCGCGGCGCGCTGGGCGATGGTGAAACAGCAATTCATATCGGTGTTTACCGGGAGGTGGTTCCCATGCTGCTCGGTGGAACCGACCGGGATGATTACCACCGCGTCAGCCTTGGCCGCTGCTTCAAATTCAGGCCGACGTAGTTCCTGCCACAGTACCTTTTTCATAGCTCAGCCTCCAGCATAACTTTTCATAGCTAGTGGCTCTCCGGGAAGAGCACCGGTATGCTTCCCTTTTTCCACGACCATTTGACCATTGACAAAAACATACTCTATGCCGGAGGGAAACTGCTTCGGATTGGCAAAGGTAGCCAGGTTGTTCACTGTGTTTGGATTGAACACCGCAATGTCAGCCTTCATGTTATCCCGCAAAATGCCTCTGTCCATCAGCCCAAACCTTTGCGCAGGGAAAGAAGTCATTTTTCTGATTGCTTGCTCCATGGTTAGAACCTTCTCGTCCCTTACCAGTTGTCCCAGTATTTTGGGATAAGTACCATAGCTTCGGGGATTAGGCATGTTTCCTATTCGCAGTCCATCGGTTATGAACATATGTGCCGGGTGGGTCATGATAATTTTCACGTCGTTCATGTCACCGGTGAAAGTATAAAAGGCTACTTCCAGCTCTTCCTCAACCAGCAGGTCGCATATTGTGTCCCAGGGGTCTTTATTAAGCCTACCAGCGACAGCCGCTACCGTTAAACCTTCGCACCACTTGTTCTTTTCCGTTTTAACGGCGCTGATTACAATTTGTTCTAGCGGGCCAACTATCTTGGTAGACTTACCGCGCATCTTGAACCTATCATCTTTGTTTTTTAATCGCCGCAACAATTCATACGGACCACCGCTATGCGCCCACATAGGAACAGCTGTAATCAAGGTGCTGCTGCCGGCTTCCCAGGGGTAAGATTCAAAGGTAAGGTCAATGTCACTGGCTCTTGCCTCATCGACGATTTGCAGCATTTTGGCTACCTGCCCGCGTGTGATGGTAGTTGTGGCGTAATGTGAGAGGTGCACCGGGCAGCCGCTGCGAGCTCCGATTTCCACGGCTTCTCTGAATCCGTCAAAAGCGCCATCACCAAGGTCGTATCGCACATGAGTTACATAGACTCCACCGCACTCAGCAACCGTCTGGCACAGAGCGACCAGTTCCTCGGTACTGGCGTACATACCAGGAGGATACGATAGTCCGGTGGAAAGGCCAACGGCACCTTCTGCCATTCCCTGCCTTATCATATCCTGCATGGCTCTTATTTCCGCTTTGGTGGCGGGACGGTCTTCCCAGCCCACTGTTTCTGCTCTAAGGCAACTATTGGGGATAAGGTAAGCCACATTGATTGAGGTCTTATGATTAAATTGCTGCAGGTATTCAGCAACTGCGCTCCAGTTATAGTCCAGCCTGGGATAGCCACTCACTCCGGACCAATAGAGCAACATCATCTCCAAGTTCTTCTTTGAGAGCGGTGCGTAGCCTAGCCCATCAAGTCCCAGCATATCCGTAGTAACTCCCTGTCTTATCTTGGGCTCGTTTAACGGTTCGGACAGGGCAATCAGGTCGGAATGGGTATGCACATCAATAAAGCCTGGAGCTACGATGCAACCGGAGGCATCAACGGTATTTACCACCGGCACGGATGAGGTGTCACCTACCAGAATCTTTAGGCGGTCTTCCTTTATGGCAACATCGCCTTTAAAGCCAACGTTTCCTGTGCCATCAATAATGATGCCGCCCTTTATCAAAATATCAAACATTTTGTACTCTTTAGGCTTACCTTGTTACCATGGTCCTACTATCTTTGCACCCACTACCATAGTGGGCAGCCAGCACGAAAGGAGAGGAATGTATGTCGTAAGGAATAGAACAGGTAACCCGACAACGAGGAGATATATCATCATGGGCTTCACCAATTGGTCGTACGGGACGCCGGACAACTTGGAACCAACAAAAATGGAAATAGCATATGGTGGTGTCACCACGCCAAGGCCAACATTAACCACGATTATAGCACCCAGATGAACCAGGTTCACGTCTATTTGCGTGACCAATGGCAGTATTAATGGCACGGCTATTATCAGGATGGGAATGCCATCAATGAACATGCCCAGTATCAGCAACAGTATGTTCATCATAAACAAAACCAAATACTTGCTTTGAAACGCCCCTATCATAAAGTCGGCCAGAGCCTGGGCGACTCCTTCCCGAATCATGAGTCTGGTGAAGACGGTGCCAAAGCCAAGCAGTAGCGTAATCATGCCCAGTGTCGTCAGTGTGGTCTGGCAGACGGACCAGAAGTTCCTGGCTTTCAATTCCCGGTGGATAAATAGACCAACTATTAAGGTGTATACGGCGGCCACCGCGCCGGCCTCATTTGGGGTGAAGATGCCGGCATAAATGCCAACCAAGACCACAAGGGGAGTGCCTAAGGCTGGCAACGCAAACCAGGTAGCTAACCCCAGTTCCCTTATGGAGCCTTTAAAGGTGGTCGGTAGCTCAGGAATCTCCGCACTAGGCTGTCTGTACCCGGAGGAAATAAAGGTATTTAGCACTATATAGCCCCCGGCAAGGATAAGACCGGGGAAGACGGTGGACAGGAAAACAGCCGCCACCGATTGCTGGGCGACAAGACAGTAAATCAGTACCGGAACACTGGGAGGTATCAGGTATCCCAAGAAACTGGAGGAACATAGCACGGCGGTAGTATATCTTGGCTGGTATCCGAACCTCACCAACCGCGGAACCAGCAACGGAATCGTAGCCGCTATAGTCGGCACTGATGAACCGGTCAGGGCACCCAAAAAAAGAATGGTTACTATACCAACGTCTACCATTCCACCCTTGATTCTTCCTACCAGAGCATAGGCCAAACGAACCAGACGGTCGGCAACCCCGGCTTCGGACATCAAATTGCCGGCGAAGATAAAGAAGGCTATGGCCATTAGGATGTAGCTGTCTATGGAGGCGTAAGCGGTTCCGGCCATAAAGGTGAGAGGGCTGTCGATGAGAATTAGGGCCACCGCAGAACTGCCTAAGAAAACCCAGCACAGAGGAAGCCCGCTCAGTATTCCCAGGAAAAAAAGCACCAGCCCAATAAGGATGCCAAATTCCATGTCTCCCTTACCTCTTACCAGACCTAAGGAGGAGATTTCTTATCAGTTCAGCGATATCTCTTCGGGCAATAATGAGCAGGTGCAGCATTACAAAAGCCAGCGCAAAAAAGAGCGTAATCTGAAGCCAGCTTTCGTTGAAGAAGCGCGCCAGCGTGCCGTATTCAGGGTATTTCATAGCTCGCAACATGAATTTATAGGTTATGGGAAGAAAAACAGATAATACGACAATGGACAGAAAGACCAAGAAAACACGGTAAATGGCAGTGGCGGTGGGCTTATTCTTGGTAACTCTGTCGCGGAAGAAATCTACGGACACATGGCCCTCTCGCCAGGTGGTTATCGCGGCGGCGACGAACATGAAAAAGATAAAGATGTATAATGCCAAGTCGCTGAGCCACATTATCTCAAAGTGCAGCCAGTAGCGATTAACCACCTGAGCAAAGATGAGAAAGGTACATGCAAGTAGCCCAACGGCGCAAATGATGCCCTGTGTTGTCTGTATTCCGTGCAACAGCCACTTCAGTGCTGACTTAATATACTTCACCAGAGCTATTCTCCACGATAATGCTACGTTAGATTACGTTTATTCGGTTTAAGCTTCATAACGAGTTAAGGCGGCCAATTGACCCCTTTTATAAGTGACCTTATCCCCGGCAGCTTTGCTGCTACCGAAGATAAGGTCACAACTAGCCATTCTCAGACAAAGTACCTCATAGTCTCAGGGCAAAAGCCTTTCTTCTGCCAATTTAGCCTCCGACTGTTTCCCGAATCTGATCCAGCTCATCCAGGATCTTCTGTGTCATATTCTGGCCAGGATAGTGCTCATCAAGCCACGGAGTAGCTAGCTCTTCCCAGATGGCAGGCATGTTTGCCTTTTCCCTCCAGACTGCCTTTTCGGCTGGGGTGGGATAGTAGATTTCTACGCCGGCATCCATTATCTGTTTCTTATACGCCAAGTTAACTCGGCGGTGCGCCTCAGCATCACGTAGCTCTGCCATCGCAGCCGCTCTCCATATAGCCTCCTGTAGGTCGCCAGGTAGTGAATCCCACAGTTCTCTATTCATGCATACATTGGCTGCATCCCAGCCGAAACCAAGGTCGGTGTAGTATTTCACCACCTCCATGTGCCTCTCTTCTACCAAGGAAGGCCACAAGCTCCAGCACATGTCAACGACTCCCCTTTCCAGGGCATTGTAGAGGTCAGCCCAGGGAATAGTCTGTAAGGTCAGGCCGGTGCCTTCTCCCATGTTCTCCATGGTCATCACAAAACCGAGGGATGCGGAAACCCTCATCTTGAGGTCCTTCATGTCGTCGGGCTTTATGAGCGGTCTGACTTTGTTCGCCAAACCATACGGGCCAAAATAAGAGCTCCAGAAGAGCTTAAAGCCAACCTCTTTCCAGGCTTCGTCCATTACCTGGTACAGTATCCCATCCGGAGCAACATAGGCAATGCCCGCCTCGTCAAAGGTACTCACCGTCCAGTTCATCCAGTTAAGCATTCCCCCGGGAACGAGATCAACATAGGGAGCATAAACCCCCATTTCCACGCTCCCCTCCTGTACGGCGCGGAATATCTCATCGTGACTGCCAAGCAGACCATCCGGGTAGAACTCCGTTTCTATTCTTCCATCCGAGTAGACATTAATCAAATCACAGAATAGCTGAATTGACTCATTTCTCGTTTCCTGGGACCAGGCCGTCCCGAAGCGCCATTCGTACTCTGCCTCAGCTGGTTGTGCTGGAGCAGGAGCAGGAGCAGGAGCGGGCGCTGGGGCTGGAGCGGGAGCAGGGGCAGGCGCTGGGGCTGGGGCAGGCGCTGGAGCTGGGGCTGCACAGGCAAGTAGCCCACTTATCAGCACCACCAAAACAAACAAAGTCAGTATTCGTTTTTTACTCATTTTTCTCCTCCAGCTGAAATATTGGAATCAACCGGTATCGAAAATTTTTGTTGAAGCCCATCACCTCCTTTATCAATAGTGTTATTGTTCAGGCTAAAAAGGGCGCCAACAACTGCCTTTCATTAAGCAGTTGCAGCACCCCTCTTTACCATTAAAATTCTACCGGTCTTTAATGTTTATGGGGAAATCTCAACTTATATGAGCCTAATTATACTCCAATTAGCCTGTTTGTCAAGAGGTAAGGATACAAAACGACCCCCACCTGGCGTGTGGAGTTTATTTACAACTTAGGATGATTAGGTGACAGTGGCGAAATACCAGGGTAACAAAACGGCTTCCTATATCAAACGGGATGGACAAGTGTTACCTAGCTGAACAATGCGCTAGGTTATTACTTTCATCCCGTGCTGAGTAACATTCATGAGATACTCCCAGCAATATTATGTCTTGTTAACGAACCATAACAGATGTATAATTTGCTTGGCTAAAAGGAGGGCATATTCGTTGTCCTTTGAATTCGTTACTTAACACATCAACAAACAAACAAGTATAATAACTTAAATACATATTGTTGGAGGAGTGGAAATATCGATGCAATATCGCAGACTGGGCAGAACAGGACACGAAAGCTCTATTATCTCTTTCGGTGGAGCTGCTTTATGGGATGTCACTCAAGAAGAAGCTGACACCGCAATCCAGATGGCAATAGAACGCGGTGTGAACCATTTTGACATTGCCCCCAGGTATGGCCAGGCAGAACTCAGGACAGGCCCCATGGTCGAAAGGTATCGTAATGAGATATTCCTTGCCTGCAAGACAACGGAGAGAAGCAGAGTTGGCGCTTGGGAAAGCATAAAGCGTTCGCTCGATAGACTGCGTACTGACTACTTCGACCTATATCAACTGCATATGGTGAGCGATACCGAGACACTGAATGTAGTTACGGGTCCAGGTGGTGCGCTCGAGGCAGTTGTGGAAGCGAGGGACCAGGGTTTGGTACGGTATATCGGCATTACTGGCCACAGACCATATGTACAGATAGAAGCAATTAATCGATTCGATTTTGATACGGTGCTTTTTCCTCTCAACCGGGTCTTGGCGGCTCATCCAAATGACTATACCGAATTTCGATTTCTCGTAGATACCGCTCAGAAGAAAGATATCGGCACCATAGCCATTAAGGCGATAGCCAAACGGCCGTGGGACCCTGGAGTTCGCATGTACCGCACCTGGTATGAACCGTTCACCGAGCAGGTCGATATTGATAAAAGTATCTGGTACACCCTGAGCCAGGGAATCAGTACCACGGTTCTGCCTGCTGACCTGCGTCTTTGGCCAAAGGTTATCGACGCCGCCGAAAGATTCAAGCCTATGGAAGAAAAGGAACAAGAGGCGGTTATCTCGGAGGCAAGGGTCTACAAACCGATTTTCCCGTCAGGCTGGTCGATACCTTAAGCAAGCGGTAATAAAAAGGCAATTGTGAACTGAATTGTCCAAGACATCGCACCTGGATTAATCTGCATCAAAAACTAACAAAAGGAGGGTATATATGATCTACCTTGAGGCATCCCTGAGAGTTGTGCCCGGCAAGATGAGGGAGCTAATGGAAGTGTTCGAACAGGAGTATCTGCCGTTATCCAATAAGTTTGGCAGAAAGCTAGTAGCGCAGTGGACTACATCAATCGGAACGCTGGATGAAGTTGTCGATCTCTGGGCCTACGAAGATCTCACCCACATGCAGCACTTCAACGAAGCGAGAGCTAAAAGCTCCGAATTCGCCAAGGCCTCCGAACGTCTGCGGGCGCTCATTGCGTACGAAGAGGTCAGACTTATGGTTCCGACGCCGCTTTCTGAAATGAAGTAGAAATGGCTAACAACCATAAGGTGTAAATCTTCAGAGAAAATCGGACTTCCCAAAAGTAAAGTCTCACAGGCTATTGCTATCAAGTCTAACATTACAACTGGCCTCTTTTTCAGGAGGACAGGTCGTATTACAGTATACTTGTGGGATTCATTCCCCGCAGAATTATTTGAATACTGACATCTGTACAAAATATACTTATGGTAGCCTTATTTTGGTTTTCAAAATGAATCTACTAAATACTCAGGATGTTGAGACATATAACGAGAGCTCCTCATCGAAGTCGACGAGCTTTTTGCTTAGTAAAATAGGCTTAATAGCCCTGTTTGTTATTCTGTTAATTGCTGCCTGGAACGGGCAGGTCTTCATCGTCATTTTGCTCGGTTTGGCCATAGCGGCGGGCATACTGGGAAAATTATGGAGCCATTTTTCATTGCGTGGCGTGGGATGTGGACGCACAGTTAGTGAAGACCATGTCTTTGCCGGAGAAACGGTAGAATTAAAAGTGCGCCTGGCCAATCGTAAAATCCTG
>Ga0209635_10004175_pt1 | contig 11344 bp, 11 predicted proteins | sample DeeMarSWOR230_32_FD_187463 | JGI IMG/M metagenome (GOLD analysis project Ga0209635, IMG submission 187463) | Marine sediment microbial communities from White Oak River estuary, North Carolina - WOR-2-30_32 (SPAdes) (version 2) | ecosystem: Environmental > Aquatic > Marine > Intertidal zone >...
AAAGTATGAAGTAGATGTTGTCGTAATAGGTGGTGGATCTGCAGGTTTAGCTGCTGCTATAGTAGTTAAAAAAGCAGAATTAGATGTTTTAATCTTAGAGAGAGATAAAGAATTAGGAGGAATAACACTCCAATGCATTCATAATGGTTTTGGATTACATGAATTTGAAGAAGAATTGACAGGTCCTGAATATGTTCAGAGATTTATAAACCAAGCTAAAAATTTAAACATTCCTTATAAATTAGATACCATGGTAATCGAATTTACTCCTGAAAAAATTGTATATGCTGTAAATAATAAGGAAGGTCTTATTGAAATTAAATCTAAAGCCATTATCCTTGCTATGGGATGTCGTGAAAAAACAAGAGGAGCAATTAATATCCCTGGTTTTAGACCTACTGGAATATTTACTGCTGGACAAGCACAAAGATTTGTTAATATTGAGGGATATTTACCAGGTAGATCTTATGTTATTCTGGGAAGTGGGGATATTGGTATGATTATGGCACGACGTCTAACGTGGGAAGGTTGTCAAGTTAAAGCAGTTGTAGAAATTCAACCTTATGTAAGTGGATTGATAAGAAATGAAGTTCAATGCTTAGAAGATTATGGAATTCCATTGATAACCAGTTATACAGTGACAAAGATTCATGGAAAGGAAAGAGTTCAAGGTGTAACAATATCAAAAGTGGATAGAAACTTCGATAGAGTCATTGGTTCCGACAAATTTATTGAATGTGATACGCTTTTGTTATCTGTGGGGTTAATTCCTGAAAACGAGTTAACCAGAGAATCAGGAGCCAATATTTCACAAATGGGAGGTCCAATTGTTGACAATAATCTTGAAACAACAATAGAGGGTGTATTTGCTTGTGGTAATGTTTTGCAGGTTCATGATTTAGTAGATTTGGTGACAGCCGAAGCAAAGCGTGCCGGAATAAATGCTATTGAATTTGTAAAAGAAAGATTTGGTAAAAAACTTGAAAAAAAAGATCAAATAATATGTATGGCTGGTGAGAATGTCAGTTATATAAAACCCGATTTAATAAATAAATCCGATTTATCGAAAGATATCATATTCACATTTCGAGTAAAAAGACCTGATAGAAGAATTCTAATTCAATTTAAAGATGAGAAAAACAAAATAATCTACAAAAGAAAGAGAAGGTATGTTATACCCAGCGAGATGATTGAAATTAAATTAAATTTAAGCGAACAAAAACTAGATTCTGAGTGTAAAAGTTTGGAAATTGAAGTAATCCCCCGACCAGAGGTATTAATCGAGGAGGATTAATTATAAACGGAGGTAATAAAAAATATCAACTAAAATTAATGATAATGAAGCTCCCAAAGGATTTAAGGATATTAGGTGCATTATTTGTCCGACTGGATGCCTTATACATGTTGAAAATGTTAATGGAGAATTAATTATAGAAGGTCATTCATGCAAAAGAGGAGAAGAATATGCAAGAGAAGAATTCGTAGCACCAAAAAGAATTCTTACCACAACAATGCGAGTAGAAAAAGGATTTTTACCTCTAATACCAGTACGATCGGATAAACCAATTCCAAAGGATAAATTAGAAGATACTTTGAATCTTATCGCAAAAACTCTAACTAAAGCTCCTATAAAAATGGGAGACATTTTAATTAAAAACGTATTAGGACTTGAGATCAATATTATTGCGAGCAGAGATTTAATTCAAATTTAAAAATGTTTCTATTCTCTTAATTTCACTATATTACACTTTTTAAAAATTCTTATTATTTAATTTTCTTCAAATAATTATCTTAAAACTTAAATTAAGAGAAAATATTTCCTCAATAGGATAATAAAGTCCCAAAAAAATATTATATTTTAACATCTAAAGATTTATTTATATGCACTGTAAATCAATCCTACTGATATTTTCATTTTACTAAAATATATAAAATCAGACTCAGATTAAATTGTTAGAAATAAAATTAATATATTTTAAAAAAATTAAATTGAGGAGAGATTTTTTTGTCAGAATTTGAACAAAAAGTTTTAAAACTACTTGAAGATATTAATGGTAAATTAGACAAATTACTGAAAACTGAACATACTCCAATAAGTTCTGTACCAACGACTTCCACAGTCTCCATTCCTAAAGCTACTACAGTTAAACCATCTGCAATTGTTGATAAACAAGAAGCAGAGGCACGAATGGAAGAAAGACCTCCTGTTGAAGGTAGAAGAGTCTGTCCTGAGTGTGGAGGAACTGCTTTTGCAACACATGAAGACAAAAATCAAGTATTACATCAAATGGGAGGCGTGAAAATATACGCAAAAAAATATATTTGCAAAAATTGTGGCGCTGAAATGTAATAGATCAAATATTTTTTAATTTTTTCCAAATTTATTTCTAATTTTTAAGTGATTTAGAACTTTTTAACATCTAATTTCTATAAAAATTCTTAATATAATTCATTACAATTAGATTTTTAATATCACTTTGCTTTAAATTCATAATCAGAAACGTAATAAATTACTTGTGGTGTAAAATTAAATTCCCCAAAGGAGAATTAAGAAGTATATTCAATATGTGAGGAATTTCATCTTAAACAATTTTACTGACCGAAAGGTTCCATATTCCGCTCAGATAGAATTAACTTTACGTTGTAATGGTAAGTGTTCATTTTGTTCGATTCACTCATTACCAGAGTCTATTTTAGGCACGGATATGACCACAGAACAAATAAAGTATTTGATTGACGAAATTTCTAACTTAGGTGTACTAGCTCTTACTTTTACAGGGGGTGAACCAACATTAAGAAAAGATCTTCCAGAATTAATTTATTATACTGGTATTGAACATGGTTTTATGAATGGAATGGCCACTAATGGATATTTATTGCCAAAGTTATTTAAAGAACATAAAATTGAAGGTTTAGACTATGTTCTAATCTCACTAGATTACCCTACTGCGGAACTTCATGATAAAATGCGAGGAATTAAAACATTTGATAGAGTTATTGAATCTATTCACCTAGCAAATAAACATGATATCAAAGTCATTATTAGTACAGTAGTCATGAAAAACAATATTCATCTTATGGAAGATATCTGCCAATTAGCAGAAAATTTGGGATGTTCGTTGGAGATATATCCCTGTGAGGATATAATAAGAGATTTTGCAGATAAAAGTTATCAAATCCAAAACCTTGAAGAATTAATACCAGATATATCCATTTGGGCTAATCAAATTCGAATTTTAAGAAAAAAATATCGAAATATTTTAACAGATCCCGTTAGTATTGAAGTAGTTGAGAAGGGGTTTGGTGGGTACCCGAACTATAATCAAAAAATTTTACGTTGTCATGTAGCTGAAGCTTATTTATTCATAAGTCATGATGGATTTATTAGTTATCCTTGCAAAATTCATCCTATAAAAAGATTTAATGCTTTAAAATATCCTATATCAACCATTTATAATTCTCATGAAGTAAAAGAAATAATGAAAATGCATGATAATTATCGCTTTTGTGATAAATGCAGACTTGGATGTGCGATAGCATCATCAATACCGACTCGATGGAAAACAGTATACGCGAAGTACATTAAAGGCTTTATTGATGGAGGCTTAAGATAAAAAAGATTAGACAGTCCTTCTTTTTTTTAATCAATATATTAGCCTTGCCTTAAATGAAAAAGCATTTCAAAAAATTTAATTTTAAATATGTTTTTCTTAATATAGTGATAATATAATGTCAAACGTAGCAATTATTATTCAAATTCTGTTCATAACTATTGTTATGGTCATCTTAGGGATGATTCTAAATCATGTATTAGGATTAAAAAAACAAGCATTAAGTGATATGAGGAAAAAGGCATTAAATTTACAAGAACGTATGAAAAATGCTCAAGCTTTAGGTGATTACCAATTAATGGTTCAAACACAACAGGAATCAATACAGTTTATGAAACAGATGATGAAAAAACAATTTATTCCAATGTGTATTAGATGTATAATTTTTCTTGGTATTTTTGGAGTTCTTGGACTTATTTATGCGGATTATACCTCTGGACTATTACCCTTTCCACTTCTCATTTTTGGGAGTGGTTGGGTTGCTTTTTACATTATTTTCTCAATTAGTATTTCTTTAATAATATATGGATTAAAAAGATTATATAAGAAAATTACTGGGAAAGAAAATAAAACCCAGAGTTATCTGAGGGAAATTATGGGATTAATCTCACCCTCTCAACAAAACAATGATTTACCATTCCAAATTTCTTCTAATACAGACTATCAAGCGAATAATTATGGCGATGTTGCTATTAATAGAAGAAATGAAAAGTTATCGCTACCAAAAGATTCTTGGAAAGAACGTTTAGAAGAATAATATAATTTAATCAAGAAAATAACTAATTGTTTTTCAAAAAAACAATGAAACATAATCTAATTTTGAACATAATTTTTATCGCAATTTTAATCGTTTCATCAATTTTATCTTTGATAATTGATTTCTTATTTTTTATTCCCATTATCTGTTTTTTACCTTTTTCATTTAGAACAAAATCTCGAAAAAAAGTTAATAATGAAAAAAGCAACATTGTAATTTCAGCTGAGCAGGATTTTAAACGTTTAGAAATAAGATATTGTCCTAAATGTGGGGGAGAAATAACGAAATCAATTGCCAAATTTTGTTATCATTGTGGTGAAAAATTAAATAATATTTGAGATGAAGTAAGTTATGGTTGAAGAGAATAAAATGAAAAGACAAATGACCCTCTATTTTATCTTTGCTGTTGCTATGATCGGACTCAATTATTTAATACAGAAATTAAATCAATTAGTTATTGCACCCTTTATTTGCCAAAATTATGGTGAAATCGAATTTTTCAATGTATTTTATTGTTCAATTGTTCCATTTGACATGCCAGAGTTTATCGGTTCTATCTTCGCAGTGGGAATTACTTATATTATAAAATTTTTTTTAGATAAATTTATAGTCTTTCAGAAAGCTGGAACTGAATTAAAAGAAACTTCAATAGAATTTATGAAATATTTTGGGTTTGCCATACTTACAACTATAGAAAATATTGGGATTCAATTTTTATTAACAAATTTTCTCAGTACACCACTTGAAATCAGTTTTATTGTAGCATTATCAATAGGTTATTTAACTAAATTTTTTCTTGATAAAAAATACGTTTTTTCACATAAAATTAAAAATGATGTGTTATAAAAATTTGAAAAATAATAAAATTTAATAGATCAAAAGGTGATTTTAAACATATGCCAGAGGAAGATCGTGAGGAAGATAGCGACAAATCAATTGTTGATGCACTCTCAACGCTTGGCTGGGTAGAAGAAAAGGAAGAAGAAGAGGAGACCTTACAAACTGAAGATAATCTCAAAGAACAAATTAGATTCTTTATGGAAGAGAATAAGCGATTAATAGGAGAGATGCATGAAAAAAATGAAAAAATTCAAGATTTAGAAGAAAAAATCCAGAAATTTTCACAAAAAGTTGAAGATAAAGAAGTTCAGAACCAAGCCATTCAAAAATTATATGAAACCATTGAGAATAAAAATGATGAGATTGAAAATTTAAATTCTCGCTTTGATGAGGAAAGTACGAGATTAAACAAAATAATAAATGATCAAGTTGAGAAGATCAAAAATCTATCAAATCAGATTGAACAAATTCAATCCGATCAAACGGAAAATCAAGAATTAGTGAATAAATTAAATGAAAAAGAAGTAATGATTAAAGAATTAAAAGAACAATTACAATACCTCGAAAATGATTCAATCCAAAAATCTAAGTTTGAAAAAGTTGAAGTCCTTTTAGAAAAAAAAGATGAGATCATAACTGAAAAAGAGAAAACAATTTTTACTATTAAAAATGATCTGAAAAATGCTAATCAAAAAATACATGATCTTCAGCAACAATTTGAGACATTCAATTTAGTAAAAAAAGATCTAGAGAAAAAAATCGAGCGAAATAAAGCTTTAGTTGTAGAAATTGAAGAATTGAAGCAAAAAAATCTCACTAACCAGGAATTCATAGAACATCTTGAACAAAAGTTGGAGGATGCACATAAAAAATCTGGGAATCTCACTGGTAAATTTGAATTAGAATTAGCAAATATGCGAAGCATGCTTGATGATAGAAGTGAGGAAATTAAGAATTTAAAAGAAAAGTTAAAAGAATTACAGAGTTTAAAAGATGAATCAAAACAAACAGAAGAAAAAATTTTAAGCGATCTCCAAAAGATTAAAGATGAAAAACTAAAATCTGAATTAGCTCTCGAAGAAAAAATTCAAGAAGTAATCGAATTGAAGAAAAAAATCAAATTGATGCGTAGGGATATGCAAAAATTATAAAAATAACATTCTTTACTAATTTCTTTTGATATTATTAAAAAAAGAGAAAAAATAAAAATAAATAAATTAAATCCTTATTTCTCTCGCCACTCTACACCACACTCTCCACAACGGTATTTTTTACCGTACATACGTGGGTAGTCAAGAATTATATTTCCTTTATCAACACTTTCATGAATCATTAATGGATTATCATTACCACATTCAGGACATTTTCTTCGTCCTTCGATATGCTCTACTGTCAAAATTGAGCTATCTGTTCTGCCCGGTATTCCCGGTGCTGCACCTGAAGCTCTTACTTCAGATATATCTTCTTTTACTTCTGCGGGAGTAACTTCTTTTACCTCTGATTTTAATTCTGGGGCAATTGCTTCTGCTATTCTGTCATCTTCATCTTCACCTTCCAAGACCGATTCAGCTTTTAGTTGGACCGCGTCAGATTCCTTATAGTCTTCACCTCTTTCTAAAGCATTTATAAACTCTGCGTCGTCATCCTCCTCAAAGATTGTTTCTTGTTGTAATCCCGCTCTATCAGCATCAATTGAACGAGCCCATTGTCCAGCCTTAACCTTTTCAGTTACACTACACGTATTTCCTTGCCAAATATACACTTTATTTCCTAAATCAGCGACAAAACAATCTTCAGATTCTAGTGATTCCTTTTTGTAGGGGACTTGAATCATCTTCATAGCATTGATATCCTCAAATTCTTCTGAAGAAACACGATATAAAACATTCTTCCACTCGTGAAATTGTGCGAAATCGCCAGTTGTTACATCCTTAAGCAAAGTTTTTGCATAGTTCTTTTCTACTATTTTCATTGCTCCTAATGGATTAATGGCTTTCATAAATTCTTTTGATTCTTGCCCTTGATCAACTGTGATAATTTTAGCAGCACCTCCTCGCTGTTGGTCAAGAGTTCTAGCTTGAGCAGCACCAGCGGTTTTTTCATCAACAGAACATTTGTTCCCTATCCACACATAGATAGTCTTCTGGTCATCTAACAGGTAAACATCTCCACTGGAAAAGATTAGTTTATTGATTTCTTTTAAATTTCCTTGATCAATTAGGTATAGCTTCATTTTTTTACCTCATCAATTTTTTAAAAAAATCTTTTTCTAACTAAAATAATAAATTTCGATAATATATATGTATTTATCCTAGATGTAATTCAAAAATCATTAAGAGCTAAATTAATTCTATTTACTAATTCTGGTATTTTATTAATATCGATAGAACAATAAGCAATTCTTATTCCGTTAATATTCTCATCTTTTTGCTCAATTGGTATAATTCCTACCTTGTATTCTTTCAATAAGTAGTCCGCAAATTCTTTTGCTTTTAATTTGTTAGAATCTAGATTTACAAATACAAAAAATCCACCTGAATTTGGATCAATTGATATATTTGGATTATTTATTTTTTTTAGCTCCGAATTAATAGTTTCATACCTTAATTTAAGTAATTTATTTATTTTCTCCCTTGATTTGAGAATTTTTTCAAATCCATTCTCTTCAAACAATTTATGAACAAGTACTTGATAAAAACTATTACAATTTGATATTGTAGCACGGATAAATCCTTCTAATTTATTATGTATTTCTTCCTTTAAGTTTTGTAATTCAATATCATCTGCTATCCAAGATGGTTTTAATCCTATAGTGATAAACCCCACCCGACCTCCATAAATTAAGAGCTCTTTAGTAATTCCATCTAATTTAACTGGAATTACGTTCTCATTTAATTGGTGTAGATCATAAAAAATGGATTTGTTTAAAACATTTTCCTTATAAACATATGGTTCATAGGCGTCATCAATTAAAACAACTATTGGTTTTTCGTGAGTTATTTGGCTTTTTTTTAAAATATCAACTAAATTTGAAGCTTCTTCTATAGTAGGAACATATCCAGTCGGATTATTAGGAAAATTTAGAAGAATTACTATCTTTTCCTGAATTTCAGCAACTTTTTCTATGGCTGTTTTCAAACCCTTAATATTCATCTTGTTTTCTTTAAAAAATTCAAATGATTGAGTTTTTGCACCAATAAACTTGTAAATTATATTATCATAATTCCCCCATCTCTTATTTGGTACAATAATATATTCGTTTGGATTTAAAAACATTGAACAGGCTTGAAAAATTCCATTTGTAACTCCTCCTGTTATTACTGGAGTTGTTATATACTTTTTTAATCTAGATAATAATGAATCCTCCTTTTCGCTATATAATGATTTTTCAATAATCCAATCTTTCCATATCAATCTTGTCTCGAGTAGTCCACCTATAGACGTATATGGAATTATTTGTTTAATAGAAAGCTTTGAATAATTCTCAACTTCCTTAAGATAACATGGGAGCCAATCAGAACTACCTCCTTCAATAAAGTCCTTTTCAAATCCATACGCAGCTCCAAGAGTCCCAACTAACTCAGCTTCGTTTTTTGCTCTTCCAGACCAATAGAAGATACCATCTGGTAGAAAAATTCTTTTCCCAATTTCCGAAAGAGTATTATATAACGGTGTTTTCTGAATATAGTTAAATTTCATGATTAAATAGAGTATATTTTTAATTTTTACTAAAATCTATTTATCAATAAGTAATTAAATATGGAAAATGAAATTTACTTACTGAATTTAAATATTAAAATGGATTAAGAAAAAAATATGACTGAAGAAAATAATTTAAATGATTCTGAAAAGGAAAAAAAAGATCAAAATCTTCTTTTGAAAGGCTGGAAAAATTTCATTGATGGGGCTAAAGATGGTTTTGATAATTTTAAGGCTTCTTTAGAAAAACAAGCGAAGAAGAGTGAAGAGTTATTGGAAGAAAATAAAGAAAAAGTGGATGGTTTCTTTAACAAAATAAAAAGGGATTGGGATACTAAAATCGCACAATGGAATAAGGATATAGAACAGCAGAGATTAGAAACTAAAGAACAATGGGAAGCTCGAAAATCAAAAATTCAACAGGAAATAAAAAGTTGGCAGGAGAAAACTGAAAAAGATTGGAATGAAGGAGTAAAAGCTTTTAGAAGAGGATTCTTTAAAGCTTATATATGGGCTATAATAATAATTCTCCCCGTAGTTCTCATAGTGATAATTGTGTTATATATTATAAATCGACTTTTGGGATGATTTAATAACTCTTAATTTTCATTATTTTATTATACAAATTTTACCTAGAAATGATTGAAATTCTTACAATTTCTTTCTTAGTTGCACTTACAGGTGCTTTATCTCCTGGACCCGTTTTAACATTTACTATCTATAAATCTCTTAAAAGTAAAGCCGGATATTTATCAGGTTTATTTATTGTATTAGGTCATGCGCTTTTAGAATTTTTTTTGATTATCTTATTATTATTAGGAGCTTCCCTATTTTTTCAAAATATTATTTTTCTAATATCGGTTGGAATTGTTGGTGGGATTGTTCTGATAATTTTTGGCATTTTCACTATAAGAGATACATATAAAAAACAATATGAAGTAGATTTTAACATAAATGAGCAAGATATAAAAGGTTTTAAAGGAAATAGCTTTATTGGTGGTATATTCTATTCTATTACTAACCCATATTGGATCTTTTGGTGGTCAAGCACAGCAGTATTACTCATGATTAATTTAAAAGTGTCCCTTAATGAACCACTAGGGCTTTTCCTGTTCTTTCTTGGACATGAATTAGGAGATTTTGTATGGTATGTACCCATTTCTATTTTTGTTTATTTTGGGGGTAAATCTTTAAATCCTAAGGTCTATAAATATGTTCTTTTCGTTTGTGGAGCATTTATGATTATATTTGGAGCTTATCTAACCTTAAATATCCTAATTTTTCCTCCAACTATTTGAACAGAGAGGAGTGATTCTTATAGAATGAGCACTTAATATCGGTCTAGTTCTTGATCTTCTTCACTCTCAAATAAATCTGAATGAGGTTCAAGAAAATGGTTTTGACACATCGGACATGAATTATATTTTGAAAGCCAAAATGCAACACATAAATAATGATATGTACTCGCACAAAAAGGACAAGTAATAACTTTGTTTTTAGCAAAATTAATATATTTATGACAAACAGTGCATTGAACATCGGATTGAGATATTCCCTTTCGTACTTTCACCCTATTCGCAAGGATTTTTTCTAACTTTGAAACTTCTACCTGATACAAACCTAGAGAATTGCTTAATTGATTTATCTTAGATTTTATCTCAGAAATTCTTTCTTTTAATTCCTCTTCACTCAATCTTTCGGCTAAAAAGGAAGATAATGCAAAATTAAGAGGTAACCCCTCAAATTTCTCGGTTTGTTCAGTAATTTCAGTAATTGTCGCAAATAATATTCCTTCTTTATCGATTAATTCTTTGAAATTTTTAAATAACTTATTGAGAAGGAGTGATATCAGAAATGTTAACTGTTGTTTTTTACGATTTAAACTATCTTCCCAATATTTAATAGCATGATAAGCATCGATATCATGCGATTTCATAGAATCTAATTTTTTATAGACCTCATCTTTAATATTTTGGATTTTTTGATAGTATTCATTTAATATTTCCCTAATCCTTTTTAATTGTGGGAATTCCTCTTTAATAATTAAAGAAGCTTCATCTTCATACACTCTAATTAACTCATTAACCTCTGATATTTTATCGGATAAAAATCTCCTCACTTCAACCCTTAATTCTTCATCTTTTACGGTTTTAATAAAAGTTAAATATTCATTCTTTCTGCGATAGATTTCAGATGTTAAATTTGAAAATATTTTTCGCAATCCATTTGTTATCCTCTCATATGGTTTAAGTAAATACTCAATACTTAATACCCAATCTTCAATATCGTGAAGAATATTTGAAAAATCATCAATTTTTTGATAATAAAAGTTAGTAATTTCTTCAAATATCTCTGCTTCAATTACATCATGAATCTTCTCCTGGAACTTTTTTTCCAGACCAATAATATATAAATCAACAATCTTAGGAAAAAAAGT
>Ga0209635_10004179_pt1 | contig 11329 bp, 8 predicted proteins | sample DeeMarSWOR230_32_FD_187463 | JGI IMG/M metagenome (GOLD analysis project Ga0209635, IMG submission 187463) | Marine sediment microbial communities from White Oak River estuary, North Carolina - WOR-2-30_32 (SPAdes) (version 2) | ecosystem: Environmental > Aquatic > Marine > Intertidal zone >...
TTCTTTAACACTAGAAGATACAAGTGGTCCGGTTTCCTCAACCATATATTCAATAACTTTTTCTTCAGGAATAAATTGATAAAGATCAGATAGTCCTAGTTCATCTATCGCTATTGAAACAAGTTTATCTTCATCTGTTATGTTCATTTTTTTCTTTTTAGAATAAAATCTTCCTGCTATTACTAATGAATCCTTAGGTAGCAGACCTACGATTTCGCTGCCGGTTACTTTTATGCCAAATTTTTTTGCTTCTTTTTTCACTTCTTCAAAAACATTGTGTATATTAACTTCTTTATAATTTAGAAGATTCATTGAAACCTGAGCGATGTTTTCATCATACATCATACCTCCTGCTTGAACACCTTTAAATTTCCCCGGTATTTTTAGCGGTTTACCATCTGATCCGATTATTTTGTTTCCTCTTTCATCCTTTTTGATCACTCCACTTGTTCTAATCTTACCAGAAATATCAGAAGCAATATTTTTATCATTTGTATCTAGATTTATATTATATGCGAGAAGGATGTCTCTACAACCAGTAGCTGTTGCACCGCTTTTTGGAACAAATTCTGCCTTTCCAAAATCAGGTGTAAAAGAAGGATCTTTAAATTTTTCTTCTAGTGATTCATATTCACCTTTCCTTATATCAGGAAGTCTTACTCTTTCTTGTTTAGTAGCAGATTTTGCATATAGAAATACTGGTATTCCAAGGTCTTTTGCTATTTTTTCTCCAAATTTTTTTGAAAGATTGATACATTCATCATATGTTACATTTTTAATTGGAATAAATGGCATTACGTCTAGTGCACCCATTCTAGCATGTTCGCCTTTATGTTCAGTCATATCAATTAAAGCTAAACCGACCTTGGTCGACATGATAGCAGCATCAAGGACTCTTTTAGGTTCTCCAACAAAAGTATAAACTGTTCTATTGAAATCTGAACCGGGATCTACATTAAGTAACTTTACACCATTAACGGCTTTAATTGCACCAGATATTGCATTGATTACTGATTTGTTTCGTCCTTCACTAAAGTTAGGAACACATTCGACAATTTTTGTCATTAATTATCACCGCAAACCCTTAATCTAGGTTTCTCTTTTAACTATTTGGGAAAAATATATGGAAACTGTAGATATTCTCATTAAAAATGCTAATGAACTTATAACACTAGAAGGCCCAAAAACTCCAAGAAAATATGAGCAAATGAATGATTTAGCAATTATTCGAAAAGGCTCTGTTGCAATAAAAGATGGCAAGATTATCGAGACAGGTATTGATCTGAATTATAAAGCAAAAAAAATTATAGATGCATCTGGTAAAATTGTGATGCCTGGCTTTGTTGATCCTCATACTCACCTAGTTTTTGCGGGTTCTCGAGAATTTGAATTAGATATGAAACTCAGAGGTCTTACATACATTGAAATACTCAAAAAAGGTGGAGGTATCTTTTATACAGTTAATAAAACTCGAGAAGCAACTATTGAAGAGTTAATTGAACAAAGCAAAAACCGTCTTGATAATATGCTTGTTCATGGAACAACAACCTGTGAAGCTAAAAGCGGATATGGACTTGATATTAAAACTGAGTTAAAGATATTGAATGTACAAAAGAAGTTAAATGCAATTCATGATATTGATGTTATTTCTACTTTTTTAGGTGCACATGCTGTACCAAAGAAACTAAGTGCTGATGAATATGTTAATATTATTATTAATGAGATGATTCCAAAAGTAAAAAAATTTGCAGAATTTTGTGATGTTTTCTGTGAAGAAGGGGTTTTTTCAGTTGAGCAATCCCAAAGAATTTTAGAAGCAGGAAAGAAAAACAGTCTTATCCCAAAAATCCATGCTGATGAGATTGTTGACACAGGGGGAGCATTACTTGCTGCAGAAGTAGGATGTATTAGTGCTGATCATCTGTTAATGTCATCAAAAAAAGGTTTACAGTTGATGGTTGAAAATGGTGTTATTGGGATATTATTACCTGGGACTACTTTTTCTCTTATGATAAAAAAATATGCGGATGCAAGAAAAATGATTGATATGGGTTTGCCTATTGCTCTTGCTACCGATCTTAATCCAAATTGTTGGACAGAAAACATGCAGTTCATTATTCAACTTGCATGTCATAATATGAAAATGACACCCTCAGAGGCAATTATTGCAACAACATTCAATGCTGCGTGTGCAATCGGATTAAATGATAATATTGGAAGTATTGAAAATGGAAAACAGGCAGATGTAATAATACTTGATTGCCCTAACTATAGGAGCATCCCATATCATTTTGGAATTAATCTAGTTAAAACTGTTATAAAAAAGGGACAGATTGTTAAGGTATAAGTTAAAAACTATATTACTTTATTTCTTTTTTCTCTTAAGTAATCTATATTTTTCAATCATTTGAGCTGCTAATGGATATACCTTTCCTGGATCTTTTTTATATCCTGGATATTTTTCAATGAAATTTTCAATTAGTATCCTAATATTCTGGATTTTGTATTTTTCAATAAATTTTTTTAGCCGGGTATCTAGTATTCTCTCCCACATTTCCTCTTTGTGTGTCTCCATGATTTGGCAAGCAACATGATATATCTCGTTTCTATTAGTTATATAATTTGAATGTTCATTAATAAATTCTTCAACAATTTTTTTAACATTTTTCTCATTTTTTTCTATTATAAAATCATCCAACCTGATTGTCATTTCTCTGTCAAAACTAATTCTTTTATAATGTTCATGAATCTCTCTTGTAACAAAAATTATTTCAATAAAAGAGATTATTACAAGAATTGATGTTATTATAATTACAAATAAATTACCATATAAAATTGCATGTGTAATTAAAATGAATTCTAGAGTAAGAATGAAAAATGGGGGAATGAATGACATTTTCTCTACTTTTGGTGATTCATTATATTCATTAATGAAATTTCTTAATCTCTGGGATCTTGGCATCGTTTCTCGATATGATATAAGTATGTTTTAACACTTACGATTAATCAGATTTTGTTTCGATGAAAAGATTAGGTTAGCAGAAGCGTGATAAAATTTAAATTTTGTAATAAAGAGAAAATTCCTGGAATAATTTTTTAACTTTTACTTTTATTTATTTGCGGATCTAACCAAATTTTTTCTTAATGATGATTTATCTATTAAATTAGTCTCAGTAATTTAGTTTTTTTTAGAATATCCAAACATTCTTTATTTTTTTCTAGTTTAAACAGTCAATATATTATTTAATCAAGGGTATGAATATGCTTATCTTCAATTTAATTTATATTGCTCATAGGCTATAGTAATATTCTCCATCTCGTCTCTGCTTTCGGTCCATATATGAATCTGGTTTATTTACTCTAGGTCTTTGAGTTTCCTCATCTCTACGAAATGTGATATTGACATCCCTTAGGAAACGATTCATTCCTTCATGTAAACTAAATGGCCCACATCCTCTACCACTTTTACCAGATACACCGTCAAAAACTATCAATGCATCGCTTATCATATCTATGAAATATACATCATGATCTACAATCATCGCAGATTTTCCTGATTTTTCTATAATCCTTCTAACTGTTCTAGATGTAATCATCCTTTGTTCACTATCAAGATATGCAGAAGGTTCATCTATTAAATAGACATCTGCTTCCTGAACTAGTGAATTAGCAATTGCAACTCTTTGTAACTCACCACCGGATAGTGTATCCATCTGTTTATCAAAAAGATATTTCAAATTCAAAGGTTCAAGGATTTCTGCTTTATAGAATGATGAAGTAAACAACTGTTGTGATTTCAACTCAAGAAATTCTCTGATAGTGCCGCTGAAATCTGGTGATATATATTGTGGTTTGTAGCTTACTTTTATATCGTATTCAATTTTTCCCCTTGTTGGTTCGATTACTCCAGCTAGCATCTTTACAAAAGTTGTTTTTCCAATAGCATTAGGTCCAACCACACCTATTATCTCTCCTTGTCTTATAATACCTGTTTCAATTTTCAAATTAAAATCATTAAATGTCTTTGTCAGGTTATTATATGTAACTAATATACGCATTTCCTGTCTTTTTTTTGGAGGGTGTGTAAAAAATTCTATCCTTTCACCAAATCGTATATTTTCCTCTTTAAGATATCCTGAAAGATATGTATTTATTGCATGTCGCACACCACGTGGATGTGTTACAACACCATATGCTCCTTCATCACCATAAACAAGATGTACATTGTCGCATAGAAAATCTAAAACCGCAAGATCGTGTTCTATGACCATTACCTTTTTTTCCTTAGATAATTCTTTAATTATTTGTGCTACTTTCAATCGCTGAAAAATATCAAGATAAGATGATGGCTCATCAAAGAAATAAAGGTCAACATCTTTAAGTAGTGCTGCTGCTATTGATGTGAGCTGAAGTTCGCCGCCAGAAATAGTTACTTTTCCAATATCTTTATTGAGTATATTATTAAGTTCTAATTTTTCAACAATGTGGTCAAATTTTCCAGAAATATCTAATTTCATAAGAACGTCTTTGATTTTTCCTTTCATTATTTTTGGAAGTTTATCAACATATTGAGGTTTCACAATACTTTTTATTTCTCCATTTGCTAGTTCGAAAAAATGTTCATTAAGTTCAGTACCTGAGTAATATTCTATAACATCATTATATGATGGTTTCTTTTCATAATTTCCAAGGTTTGGTATTATCTCTCCTGATAAAATTTTAATTGCTGTAGTTTTCCCTATACCATTTGGTCCAAGTATTCCTGTACAACTTCCTTTTTTTGGAATGGGTAATTTAAATAAGCGAAAACCATTTTTATTAAATTGATGTATTAGATCTGTTTCAAGTTCTTCTGCAAGACCAATTATTTTTATTGCATCAAATGGGCATTTATGAATGCATATTCCACATCCAACACAAAGTTCTTCTGAAATGATAGGTTTTTCATCATCTCCTTTTATAACGGTTTCATCTCCGGCTCTAACTCTAGGGCAGAATTTTATACATTCCATTGAGCAATTTTTTGGTTTACATCTGTCTCTTAGTAGTACTGCTATTCGCATAATTATGGCTTTGAGATGATAAGAGACCATTAAAAGGTTTTTTATTTGAATAGATTATGTATGATTAAGGGTATGTTTACTTTTAGATACCAAAATATAATAAACATCTATTGATTTTGCCCCTATAAAAATAAGGAGGAACAAGATGGTAAAAATAACACTCGATGAGGAAAGTATCGATGCAATATTGAAATATGCAAAAACACATAGAAATGAGATTAGAGATATAATAAAGATAATAGGTGAAGAAGCACTTTCAGTTTTAAAAGAAAAAGAAGTCTTGAAAGAGGGAGCTAAGCTCTATCGTGAAATACAGCGAGAGATTAATTATACATATCGTAAAGACTAAGAATATCTCTAATTGATAAAATAATTTTCATTCTAATTTTATCCTATGGAGAAAGTTTTTTCATATGATTTATTTGAATTATTTGCAATATCATATGCTTCAATCCAATAAGTTAATTTTTCTCCTGATTCAAATTCTCCCAATTCATATCCATAGATGGGTCCATTTGAAATGTTTTGTAATGGATCTTCTATGTGTCTCTCTTGAATAGGATTGTCTCCGTATTGATACATTTCATTAGTGTATATTTCAGTTCCGTTGTCAAGATATAAAACAACTTTTTTAACAGGGAATTGACTGTTACTAGTTACATTTGCATATATAATTATATTACTTTTATTTGATGGATTATCTGGATTATGGTAAAATTTGATAATATCTGGACTATATTCATGTCCACTTTCATTTATAACAATATTTATGTTATTCATCGATATTTTTCCTACTTTGTCAATTGATCTTACAAAAATGATGTGTTTGCCAAGATCTTGAGTATTAACATTCCATTCAATAAACCAGGTTTCTTTGCCATTTGCTTCTTTAAAATTACTATCATCTAGGGCGACTTCAATTCGATCAATTCCAAGATTATCCCAGCTTTCTCCTGTGATAATTATTGGTCCTCCTTCTAAAATACTCCCATCAATAGGCTGTTTTATCTCTAATATTGGGGGAGTTTCATCTATTATTGTTATAGTTAAATTGTCCTGAGCATTACCACATTTTGCATTGATATTATATTCTCCAGGCATGAAATCAGAAGTATCCCACAAGTAAGACCATTTATTTTCTATTGTTGATCTTTTTATAGATTCATTATTTATGCATAGAATTATATCATCAGTAGCAATACCAGATACATTTATTTTATCACCAGCGTTGAGGATAGGGTTTTCGAATATAGTTGTATCTGGAATAACAATTTGTACATGATCAGTATCAGCAGATGTTTTAACTTGAATCGAAAAATTTAAAACAACGTTTGTAAGATATGCATGATTTCTAAACACTAGATAAACATCGGTTTCATTAATACGGAAATTTAAATTTGTTTTATCATCTTCGTTGTAGTAATAACAGTTGAATTTCCTTCCACTTTTATATTTTATAAAATTTTCATTATTCATAATAAAAAAATCTATTCCACCTTTATAACTATAAATTCCAATATCTTTACTCTTTATATTTTTCTGTAATTGATATCCTTTTGCATCGAAGGTAAGATTAAAAAGACAATTTCCTTCAGTTACTTCATTAACATAGTGGCGCTGTATTCTATTTGAAAAATCTGAAAAGAACACATTATATGTAGTGTTTTTTGTATCATTTAAGGTTCTTAGAGCGTTGTGTGTTGAAAATGGCCATGGGAAATGTAAGTCAGGTTGCTGAATTAGAAAAAGATATTCATCTCTTTTCCCAAGTTCAAATGTACATTCTCCATTTGGATTTGTATAATTCCATATTGTTATTGTTAACCCATCTATTACATCTGGGATTTCTTCAAATCTATTTTTGATTTTATTATATATGCTTTGAAGTATTTTTCCCTTGATAAACTCAGGAAATTTATCCCAGATTTTTTCTACAGTTTCCCAGACTCTATTTTTATACCATGTAATATCATTAATTCCTTTAACTAGAACAGTTATTATTGCCCCATCAACAGGGTTCATAAACCCATCTTTTACAATAAATTTTACAGTTATTCTATCTTTTAGGGGAATATATCTTGATGTTTCCTCACAAATAGAACCATCTCCATTAATAGTATATATTGCGGACATGTCCTTTCCCCATCCTTCTGTATATACTTGGGGGATATCGACGGTTCCACCGCCATCTGCCCACCAGTTGTCATTCTGATGCCATCCTCTTTCATAAAATTCCATCCAAACATGATCCTCTCCAATGTTACAAGCACCGATCGATGGCACAAGTCCTGATCTTTGTGCGGCAACAGCTATCCTTTGAATTTCCCCGCAAAATCCGTTGTGTTCATGTGCAATAATATTTGGTTGGTTTGGTCTATCCCCTGTTGCTAAATATGTCACAGTTTTACCTATCCAATAGCTTATTGCTTCTATTGCAGTTGGGTGTTCTTTGATAGATTTTTTCCATAATCTACTACTATTTTGGCTATAAGACTCGCAGTCCCATAGGTAATAAATATTTGATAATTTTTCTTTTAATAAAGGATGACCTAAATCATTATGATGAATTAGATAATCACGCCAAATTTTTCCATAGACATATTCCGCATTTTCGCCTAATAATTCTGGATGTACAACATACCAATAATAAATTTCCATTGGATATTCAAGTTGTTTTTTGGTTCCATTCTCTATGATGTAATATCTGATTGTAGAATAGTAATTTCCAGATTCATCGTCATAATCTATGATGTCTGCATATTGTACTAACTTATCAATTTTGTAAATATAATATGCGTTATCCCAAATTAGTTCTGCTTGAGCAACGTCTCCCAATGGAGAACATGCTATTGAGAAAGCTATTTCATCAGTATATTTTTTACTTGAGTTTAGGATAAGATCTGCGTATGTTTCAGGGTTGTCTATATTATTAAATTGTCTTGTGAGATCTCTTTGAATCCAACAAGGAGATTTTGCTATAGCAGTTTTTACATTGTTAGATAATCCATGCGTATAAGGATTAATTTGGTCAACTAATGTTAAATTTTGTGAGTCATATTTGATATAATAGTCGGTTCCTGCTGGTATTTCGACTTCTTTGGAAAGTTTAGTAACGATTTTATAATCGAGATTAGAATAAATTTGTACAGAATTAACATTAAATATTGTGATAGGGGTTAATAGAAAATAGGTTACAATTATAACAAGTGATACTTTCTTAATTTTATATTCTTTATTGGTTTTTTTAATTCTATTGGCCCCCATTATTATAATGTTTCACTAATATTTAAATAGTTTTAATTGTAGTTTTTATAAATGTATATATTAATGTATATTTATTTAATATTATTCTATTTGATTTTTTTATCACAATAGTTACGCATTGAACAATTTATACATCTTTGTGAAAAATTGTGATTTCTTTTTATTTTACCAGTTTTCAGATTTTCTCTCATTTCGCTAATGATATATTCAAGTTCATATCTTAATTTTGGATTAAAAGGCACTTTGAATTGTAGAGATGTATCACAGTATACAATTACACCGTATGGAATGAAAATTTTGTAGTTATCTTCCAATATTTGGCAGTAAGTAGCAAGTTGAAATATATGATTTTTTTTCAGCTCAAGATGATTACCGGTTTTTATTTCCACTGGAAAATAAACCCCTTCTTTTTTTACAATATAATCTGGTTTACCACTTATTCTATAACGCTTTGAATACAATGATCTTGAAGGAGAAATTAGATCCGAATATATTATTTCACCTGATTGGATTTTATTTTTAATTTTTAACCTATTTATATCTCTTTTTAATACAATTGATATTAAGATAGATAAAAGTGCTAATGCTAGTAAAAAAATACCTATTATAGTAAGAGTAACTATAGTATCACTCCATATAAAATTATTAAAACTGCAACTATTAGCAAGATATAACCGATAATTGAAAAAACTTTTGACCTTTTTGTAATAACCTGTGTATGATATATTATTTTTCCGAGATTTTTATGTTTATCTTTTCCTATATCCAAAAGAGGAGAAACAGGTTCATATCCACATTTTCGAAGATACCATGCAATTGAGCAATAGCAATATTGACCTATTTCTGATGCCCTAATAATATTTGATACTTTAAGTCCAGTTTGTTTTGTATGTTTTACCATCAATCCTTAAAAAGTAATTGTAACTATATATTCTTTGTTTTAGGTTGATTTAATGTAAATTTCTCCTAGAAAGATGTTTAAACCAATTGTTTTTTTCTGTTTTAAATATTCATGTAATAAAAGATTACTGAATTTATTAAATAACTTTTAGGATTGTATGATCCAAGTTGTAAGGATACATATATAAGTTTATATCTTGAAAAATTATAATAAAAAATTCATTGATAAGCGGGTAGGAGTGTGTAAATCTATTCTAAAAGGAGTTAATCTAATTTTTTCAGAAATTATGAAAAATATTTTCAAAGTTTTAGAAACAATACTGGAAGAAACATTGTTATCTTTGAATCACATGAATTAAATTTTCTAGAATATATCATTCTATCTATGAAGATTAGAGATCTATTGGTTGTTGATTCTTCTCCCTTCTTATGTCCTCTTACTAGATTAAAGGATGAATGGGATTCCCTACATTAATATTGATTGATTAAAATTAATAAATAACTTACTATATTAATAATAGAATATAAGTTTAGGAAAAAGAAAAAATTTACAAAAAATATAAGATAAAAGTTATAAAAACTCCTAAACTTTCTCAATTAACGATATTTTCGATACAGTAATGTATATATCATACCTACTTTATCCTAAAAACCAAAACATTTTCAATATGGTTTTAATTCATCAGATCATCAAGGTGAACAATAAGATGAATATCGATTTAAGAAAAGAAATAAGAGAATTATCAGAAATTTATGATGAGAATAGTCAAGATACGTATATCTCAGTTTATTTAAATAAAATCAGCGATAGTTCATTTTTAGAAAAAAGGGAGAATATATGTAGGTCTCTACTTGAAGGAAAAGAACAAGAAAATTTAATTAAGACTATTGAAGAAATATATAAATTTCTTCAAACAAATAAGGATAATAATATAGCAATTTTCGCATCTCATAATCATAGTTTTTTTAAATATATTCCTTTATCAATTCAGATAAATAACTCTCTAATTGTAGATTCATCCCCATATATACGACCACTTGCTAGGATTCTAGACGAATGGAACTCTTTTTCTTTAGTTCTTCTTAATACGAATCAAGCGAAAATCTTTTCTGTTTCTCTTGGACAAGCGAAACAACAAAAAAATCTTTCATCTGACATAATGAAAAAACATAAAAAAGGGGGATGGTCTCAAGCAAGATTTAATAGATTAAGGAGAGGGGCAATACATGATTTCTATTTGGAAGTTAAGGACTATCTTGAAAAAATTGCTGATGAACAAATAGTCATTGCTGGTCCAGGTACAGCTAAAATACAATTTAGAGATATACTTCCAAAAAATCTTCAAAATCGCATTTTAGATACGATTGATATAGATATAGATGATGAACAAAAATTATTGAAAGAATCTATTCATCTTGTTTCAGAACACGAGAAAATGGAAAGTCGTGAAGCAGTTGAACACCTAAAGAAAGAAATTTTAAAGGATGGTCTTGCGGTTTATGGATTCGATGATACATTAACTGCTGCTAAAAATGGTCAGGTAGATTTACTAATAATTGAGAAAGACTATAAACTTAAAGGATGTCTTTGTGAACATTGTCAAATATTAAAAGCAGGCCCAATAAAAGATTGCCCAGTTTGTGGTGGGCCTATAACAGAGGCAGATATAATTGAAGAAATCTTAGAATTTGCTGAAAGAACTAATGCAAAAATCGAATTTACAGATGATGAAGAAATATCTAAATTAGGTCATATTGGTGCAATTCTGCGTTTTAAATAACACTTGATATATTTCATGACAATTTATATAAAAATCTTTAAGATGAGATTTTTCAAGAGGAATCAATTATGAATTTAACATTTGGCGTTCGAAGAGAAGATAAAAACAGGTGGGAGAGACGAGTTCCTTTGGTACCAAACCATATAAAAGTACTGAAAGAAAAATATAATTTCGAAGTAATTATTCAACCTTCAACTATAAGAGCCTATTCAGAAAGGGAATACGAAAAAGCAGGAGCAAAAATCCAAGAAGATTTATCATCTTGCTCAATTATCTTTGCATTAAAGGAAATCCCTATTAATTTTTTTGAACAAAATAAAA
>Ga0209635_10004180_pt1 | contig 11328 bp, 10 predicted proteins | sample DeeMarSWOR230_32_FD_187463 | JGI IMG/M metagenome (GOLD analysis project Ga0209635, IMG submission 187463) | Marine sediment microbial communities from White Oak River estuary, North Carolina - WOR-2-30_32 (SPAdes) (version 2) | ecosystem: Environmental > Aquatic > Marine > Intertidal zone >...
ATTCAAGGACATGGGCATAATTACATTTCCATAAAAAGCATCTTTAATAGATCCGACTCCAAATGCATCGGCAAACACTCCGGACCATGTGTTACTTTGATATCCTAATTTCATTTCACCCTCCTGTTTTATAATTCTTTAACCTGTTATAGATTCGATTGTTAAAATAAACCGTGTCTTCATGATATGATAGAATGTCCCATTGCATCCCATGTTCCCATTACCTGCGGTACTCCACTTTCACTTCTTCTAATAACAGAAACTCTCGCTCTCGTATGAAATACCTGAGCTCTAAAGCCGAGTATCACCGTATCGCCGTTCTTTATCGCGATGCGGTTCCCTTTTACTCTCCCATAGTAATCGATACTGCTTGGATCAGGTAGCCATGTTTCATATCGATCTTCTAATATGCCACTCGCATCACTGCCTACAAGAGCTTTCACAGGATAGGGGGAAAATACTGGATCAATGTATAATCCCCCCCCATAGAAATAGGCATACTCATTGTAACAATGCGATACTTCACTTAAATAAAGAATAGCCGGTTTCTCAGGCAAGTCATCAAAGGCATGAGCAGGAGTCGTCCCAGTCATGCCATGACCGGGTTCCACGTGAGTAGCACCTCGCTTGGCCAATACCTCCAAAACGATAGTTGATGTTGATCCTGGAGTGTTGATCTGTTCTACAATATGCCCATGTTTTCTCAGCAACGCTGTGGCTTCAACAACAGTATCCAAATTTTGTGTCGTGTAGAGTTCCCTTTTAGTTTGGTCAAAAAGCAGGCAGGGGAAGCTGGTTACTCCAACGACTCTTACGTGTGGAAGTGAGTTGATCCTTTCGACAGTTTCGGCAAGTTGCTTAATCGGTATTCCTCCCTCATGCCCCGGATAGAAAGTATCTCCATCTTTCCAAACCCGTACCATTAGATTTTGAGAAAGACTAGTCCCTGCTAATGCATTGCTGATTTCTACAGCTTTTTCATACGAGAACACAGTCCACACTTCGGGACACAGATTAGCAATTGCCTTCGTCTCCGTTTTTGGAACCTGTACTAAATGACCCACATGCCCAATTTCCCCTCCCTGCGCTGCAATATGAAGCGCACCCATCCAATCCACAGCTACTACTTTCCCACAATTCATCTTTTTCAAGAGCTCAAGTATGGCAGGATTTCGACCTATCTGTTTTGTCATCGGGTATACGGTGAGCCCTAGTTGTGCTGCTTTCTCAGATATCAGAGTGATATTGTTCTTAATCGTATCGTAATCCAAAATAAATGTATTCGCCTTCAACTTTCCCTGTTGGTGAAGATCAGCCACCATTTGAATGAATTCAGGATTACGTCTACAGAGGGACTCTAAAAACATTCATTATGCTCCAGGTAAAAGAGGTTCATTACCCCTCTCACTAAGAATTTCATATACTATATCTACTTAGGTCGAACTCTGAAAATTTCGCTCAATATATTTTTACCTCTCTATATATTCACGCTATTTGTTCTCTTGATAATTTCGGATACTACACGAACAATTGATTGGAAGTGGGTATAATGGAAAATTGCTTTACAATGCAGTGAAAAAATCACCGTCGGCGTCTTCCGGTGACTTTTTCCAAAAGTACTTTCGTACTTCCCCCTTGGAAACTTCTTACCGATAAAGTTCCGATCAAGATGCATCCCATGAAAATATTTTGATAAGCAGGCTCCAACCCTAATAGATTAACTCCATTTATTATTATAGTGAGTACCAGACACCCAAGCACTGTACGTATTATGGATCCTCTTCCGCCGGTGAGTAATGCTCCCGCGAGCACTGGAGACGCAATAACCGGCATTAAAAAACCCTCTCCCATTTTTGGTCTTGCAGCAAGTGATCGACCGGCTGCAATCAACCCAGCGACTGAGGCCAGTACACTCATGAGTATGAAAATTAAAAATTTCACCCTCCTTGTCGGAATGCCCATTAGACGGGCTGCCCTTTCATTGCCACCTGTCGCAAAAACCCATCGACCAAATCGTGTGGATCTCAAAATAAATGCACAGGCTATTATGGCAATAATCATCCAAAGTACTGCTGATGATACACCCCCGAGCCAGCGACCGTAAAAGACCTGCGCAACCATATCATCCTGGAGCAACACCGTTCGGTAATTACTAATTAAGAAAACGACTCCTTGGACAGCAACCATGGTTGCCAGGGTCACGAGAAAAGAGGGAATTCCCACGCGAGTTGTGAAAAAACCGTTAATGATCCCAACTCCAACTGCTGCAAGTATGGCAAAAAGAATAATTACAAATGTATTGCCAGCACTGGTGAGTGCAGCAACAATTGCAGAAAGCTCAAGTGTTGCAGTAAAGGAGATATCAATCTCTCCAGCAATGAGTAAAAAGTTTTCTCCCATTGCCAAAATAGCAAGGATACTCATTGTTTCGACGAGGACCCTCATGTTTACAGGGGTAAGGAAGTTCGGGCTTAAGAAGGAAAACGCAATTATCAAACCCGCTATGGCGACGAGCAGGACAATGCCATTGATATCAAATATAGATTTTTTTAAAGCATAAAATCTCTTATTCACTTTCTTTTCTATGGTGTCCATACGCTCCTCAACATAATACACGCAATAAATATTTTAAAAATGTTGAATGATCTCTCTGAACGCTTCTTCCTGACTCAAACCTTGGATCTCTGAATCGTATACCACTTCCCCACGTTTTAAAACGACGATTCGCTCACATAGACGAACAGCATCATACAAGTCATGAGTGATGAGAATCATTGGACAGACCTTTTTTGTATCTTGTAAAAATTCGAATAATCTAACCTTCGCCTTTTCAGATAGAGCGGTGGTAGGTTCGTCCAGAAGGAGGATTTTTGGGTCAAAATACAATGCCCGCAGTATTGAAACCGCCTGTCTTTGGCCTCCTGAGAAATTGTTGATTTCGTCTCTCACATCAAGATCGAATCCCATTTTCGATAGAAAACGACTTGATTCTGATCTCATCTTTTTATTATCAATACGCTTGATAAAAGCATTTGTGCTGCTTTTTATAGGTTCTTGTCCCATAAAAAAATTTTCTGCGACACTCAACTGCTCCACCATTGCATTTTCCTGGTACACACACTGTATACCCTGTTGAACTGCATCCCGCGGGCTTCGAAAATCTTTGAGCTCTCCCTCAACAAATACTTCACCACTTGTAGGTTTGATAACCCCTCTCAATATCTTAACGAGTGTCGACTTACCCGCTCCGTTGTCACCAACAAGTCCAAGCATTTCACCCTTTCTCAATTTCAAATTCACATTATGAAGAGCCCGGACATGCCCATAGAACTTACTTATTTTCCTGCATTCAAGAGCTATGGATGCATCTTTGTTCGTCCCCGTTGACGTTTTAACGGAATTTATGTTCTCCATGTATAGTTGACCCCTCATTATTATTATACAAGGAATGGTAGCCTTTGACTGTTCTTCAGGCTACCATCCCCCTTACTTATGTCTCGTCTCATGATGTTAAAATCACCAATGATCGAAAGCCACGAAAAAACTATTTTTCGAGCATCTCCAGCACTTCACGAGGAAGATCGCCAAGTGCTCCCCGTGTCTGCTTGTTAAATCCGTCGACGAGATTGGCCCGGACAATTGGATAACACTTTGCAGCTGTATAAATGCCCCGTACCTCGTCCTGCTTGCCTAATTTCCATTTGATTGCCGCTCGTACCGAGTTCTTTCCCATCTCGATGCAGTCAGCAGCACCGCAACCCACGATTGGGTGATTAGGATCGGCAATAAAACGCGCTCCCACTATTCCTCCAAGATCTGGTGATGCAACGATGACCTCACCTGTTCTTCCAAGCTCGATGACAGCCTCAGCAGCACCGGTAGCAGGACCGTGCATCCATGTTGCCCAGATGGCATCGATTTCCGGATTGGCCTGTAACATGCCCAATGCTATGTCACGTGACTGGTTGGGATCTGTAAATCCTTTCTTGGAGACAATCTTAATTCCTGGATACTTCGCGAATGTTTCCTCGGCTCCCTTAAGGCGCATGACGTTGGTCCACTGCTCGAGTGCAAAAAAGATTATACCAACCTCGCCTTCATAATTCATCATGTATGCGAGGATCTCAGCCGCAGCCATAGCCTGCCCATATCCATCCGCATCCACCAAGCCGATATAGTTTCTTTCTTTGTCCAGTCCTCTCGGTGTAGTCCAGTTGTGGAGCTGAGGCACTCCAGCTCGTGCCAATTCAACAAATGCAGGCCCGGTTGTCTCCGCCTCATAGGCCTCGGCAACCACGAAATCGACCTCTCTCGCCCGTGAAGCCATCGCATTGATCTGATCAATCTGTTCAGATATCGATTCTGAACCCATAAAACCGATTGGCGATTTTCCTATACTTGCAAGCACTTCGTCCATTCCCACCTTATTCAGGATCTCTGTTGTATCCAATGTGGCTCCCATAAAAATATAATTCTTGAAGTTAATCTTTTGTGCAGCCTCAAGTTCAGCTTGGCTAAGATCTAGTTTCTTGGCCGATGTAATAGGCTCACCCGCAGGCCCCCCAGGTGTCATAATATTTTCCCTGAGTTGTTCTTCCAAATCCAATATCCAGCTGAGTGGTACCTCTCTGAATTTGCCAGTTGGTTCTTCTCGCCCTGGCTCACCAGCACCTAACAGAAAAAAACCTACCACGAAAGCAAGAACTACCGGTAGTACTCTTTTCAGCATCGTTTTGTTCATTTCTAGCCTCCATTTTTCAATAAAATTTTTCATAACGATGAAACGGCAAACGAGGTCTTAGTAACCAACCGATTGTCGCTTCACACATGATTTCATGGTAAATACTCGAATACACATGTCAAGAATTATTTATCAATAGTAACCAACATTCTTAAGAAATCATTTGATGAGCGATCAACCTTTAACCGCTCCTAAGGTCAATCCTCTAACCATATGCTTCTGGACGACGATTGCAATTATTGCAACGGGAATTAACATCACTGTTCCAGCAGCTGCGATATGACCCCATAACATACTTACCGGTGTTGCGTATTCATACAGACCAACAGGGGCTGTGCTCATTCTACTTGAACCGGAAAGTATGCTTGCGAACAAGAATTCATTCCAGCAGAAAATAAATGAAAGTAACCCTGCAGCGATAAGTCCGGGTTTCACAATAGGTATTACAATACGAAAAAACACGCCAAATCTCGAACAGCCGTCGATCAATGCAGCTTCTTCAAGCTCCAACGGCAGATCTTTGAAAAAACCCAGCAGTAACCAAACTGACAGCGGTAAATTCATAAATATATAGACCATTATTAAACCAAGATACGAATCTAGAAGACCCATGGTTCTAAACAATATGTATATGGGTACAACTGCAACTATGGGTGGAATTATTCGAAGCGACAATATCCAAAAAAGTACATGTTTACTACCGGCCAATTTAAATCGTGTGTATGTGTACGAAAGTGAACATGCAATCAACAGTGTTAAGAGCGATGCACTCACTCCAATGAGGAGACTATTTAAAAGCTTCAGAGAAAAACCACTCTCAATTAAAACTCTGTTATAGTTACTCTTTGTTGGTGTAAAAAACCAGGTTGGCTTGGTGGTAAACGCCTGGTTTAGTTCTTTAAATGAAGTTGAGATCATCCAGTAGATAGGAAATATGAACACCAAGATAAGAATAGACAGTACGAAATAACCGGCTATTGATTTACGATAGATATACAATGACCCCTCTCCTTACTTTCTACTCTCATTTACACCTGTAAATTTAAGAATATACGTAATGATTACAGTGACAAATATCAACATCAGCCAGCTCATCGATGCACTTTGATGTAATTCGAAAGTTTTGAAACCTGTCTCGTATATAAGCCAAGATAATGATGTTGTAGCATGAACAGGGCCTCCTCTGGTCATCATGAAAATAATGTCATATACCCTAAAGGCATCGATGGTACGTAAAACAATAGCGATAGTGGCTACCGGTTTCAGCATTGGAAGTATAATAAACCAAAAGGTCTGCCAACGGGAACATCCGTCAATCGCAGCAGCTTCCAACGGATCATCAGGTAGAGACTGCAGACCAGCCAATAAAATGATTGTCATAAAAGGCGTCCATTGCCAAATATCGGTAATCATCAATGCGGGAAGCGCAAGATTCTTACTCGCTAGCCATGCGTAACGCTGCATTCTTAAAACAGTGAAGAAATAATTGATTACTCCATATTCATAATTGAGCATGAAACGCCACATCAAACCGGCAATCGCAGGTGCAACTACTATCGGCAAAAGCAAGACCGTCTGGAAGATGCGACGGCCTTTAATTATTCTATGCAAATAAAGTGCAATCACCAGCCCAATGACAAACTCCACACTTACGGCAACTACTGTAAAAAGAACTGTGATCCACAGCGCATGCCAGAAATTAAGACTTAATATATTTTCTTTAAAGTTACGTAAACCCACAAAAGCATGTTCAGTATCCAGGAGATTCCAATCATAAAAGCTTATCCTCAGAGAAAATATCAGAGGGTATAATGCCATAAAGATTAGAAACAATAGTCCTGGGGTAACGACGAAATATGGTATGATTTTGCCCCGACGATGAGATCTTTTCATTTTTTATACCACGTTTTTATAACACCTACACAAACACAAATGAGAGGGGATGGTCAAGGAGACCACCCCCTCATATTTCATATCACGAATGTTTTATTTTTTTAACATCTTTTCTACAGCTGCATTCGCCTCTTTCAGTGCTTGCTCCACTGTCATCTCCCCTATCTGCACGGCGCTTAAATATGGAGATACAGTGATTTCCCATGTTTCCTCTTGTGGGAAGAACGGCCTGACCTTTGTTGTTTTCATCGCTTCATTCAAGGCTTTATAGCGGCGAAACTTGAGAATATCTGTACCCGGAATCATCTGATCCGTTAATCTGGGGTCGCTATAACTCGCTTTTCTAACCGGATCACCACCACCCATGTGTGCCTGACGAACATCATTTTCTGCATTCTCTAGCCACGCGATAAACTTAAATGCCTCTTCAGGATTATCAGATGTTTTGGGGATGACGATCGGCCATGCTGCAAGGTGAGGAACACTGTACTTCGCTTTGGGTACTGGAGCAAAATCCCATAATCCAACGGTAATCGATTTCGTCGGATCATCCACTTCAAACGCGCTCCATGACCAGTGGATGGCCATGGCGAGTCTTCCTTGGGCAGCATCTGAACTAACCTCAGCAAAAGTATAATCATTAATACCTGGAGGGGAGTATTTCAGTAGATCGGCCCAGAATTTTGTGGCTTCAATTACCTCTGGTGAAGTGAGAGTGGGCTTCATCGTACTCCAGTCAAATACATCGCCACCCCAACAGTAAATAAAGGTGAGCAACGTATGGATGTTCCCGTAGCCTTTTGTAGCTTGGGCTGCCCATCCACTCAGGTTTCTCCCTTCTGAATCGGTTCTACCATGGAAGAATGTAGCTACATCACGAAATTCATTCCATGTTTTTGGCACTGTGAGATCTCGGCCATATTTTCCCTTGAAATCTGCCTTGTTCTTGGGATCCTCAAACAAGTCCTTTCTGTACCAAAGCAGATGCGGGTGAATGGTTTGTGGTAATCCGTAAAGCGTACCACCCTTACCAAAATCACCATTCTTTCCATTCCATTGTCCAATTGCAAGTGCTAATGGTAGAAATTCAGATAGATCGACGTTATATTTTTTTACAAGATCATCCAGAGGATACAGGTGACCACCTGATGCGAACTCCGGTACCCATGGATAATCGATATTAAAAATATCATACTTAGCCTTACCTGCAATCGCAAGCGCGAGCTTTGCATGGATATCATCTCTGCCGACCAATTCAATATCTACCTTGACACCTGTCTGGGCCTCATATTCTTTTGCAAGTTCTTTCGCGGCTACACCCCAAGTGGCTCCCAAGAACATTGCATTCAACACAATCTGTTCTTCACCCCCACCTCCCTTGCCCTCACCTCCAGCAAAAGCAAGCGAGAAGACGAGAAGACAAGCAAACGTCAATACAACAATCTTCTTCATGACCAACACCTCCTGAAATATAAAAAAATTATTTAAATAATGGAGTCGTTGAGGACTCCAATATTTTCATATCCAATTCTTTATGTACTTTTCAGGATCAATGACACATGAGGTTTCAATACAAACTTCAATAAGATAGAACCCAAATTGCTTTACTTTTTCAATCAACCAAAGATTGATATTCAATAAAGGAAATACCCATATACAAGTACTCGCCCAAAATAGTATTCTCTTACTCCTTTCACAGCTTTTTTTCCAGATCCTTCATATATGCAATTGCATGCTTGGTATATTCATCAAAAAACTCTCTTCCGCCTCCCTTCTTCATAGTACCAAATGGATCAGCAGCAGCTGGTAAAAGTTCAAAAGTTATATACCCTTCATACTGAATGTCCTTTAATGCTTTTAGTATTGGGAGAAAATCAGTGTGCCCCTTTCCAGGTGCTGCTCTGTTACTGTCAGCAATATGCACATGGATCAAATCTTTGCCTGCAAGACGAAGTGCATCTGGAATTGAAGCTTCATCAATATTCATGTGAAAGGTATCACCCATAACGCCAACATTTGGAAGATCAACAGCCTGCATGAGCTTGAGACACTGTTCAATCCTATTCACAAAGTATGTCTCATAACGGTTCCATGCCTCTATACACAGTTTCACTCCTATTGAATTCGCATACTCCCCACCTTCTCGAATACTTTCCACCGCCCACTTCCATTCTTCCTCGGGATCTTTCCAGCCTTTGGTTTTCATGCACGCGCTTGGAGCAACGATCATCACCGGAGCACCTACCTCCGAAGAGAAGTCAGCAACCTCTTTTACGTAGTTGATTGCATCTTTTCTTCTCGCCGGATCGGGAGAAACAAGATCTCTCTTCTCGTTGTATATTGAACAGATTGATGAGACAACAATGCCATTATCTTTACAGAGCGTCTTCACTTCCGTTGCATCATAATCATCCGGTTCACCAACAAGTTCGATGCCATCGTAGTTGTATTTGGCTACTCTTTTTATACTCGTTGCAACATCTTCCCCGTAATATACCAGGGCATCATAGCTATATTTGAACATCTCGTGAACTCCTCTATAATTTATTTTGCATAATAAGGGATTGTTTTATTTGTTAGAATCACAAATATTTTTGAACTAAAACGATTCATATCTTAGAATATCCTTCTAATCTTGTCAAGCATTTTTTATTACAATAATAAAACAAATTAATTGTTTATTTTTCATGTTCAATATAGTATTATTATTATAACCAATAGAATCTAAATCGTTTAAGGAATTTACTTGGCTACATTAAAAGATGTGGCAAAATTAGCGGGCGTTTCCGTTGCTACAGTGTCCCTTGCTCTAACTGGGAAAGCTGTAAAAGAAAAAACACGAGAAAAGGTAATCGACTGTGCAAAGAAGCTCAATTATGTGCCCAATATCATTGGGCGCACCTTAATAACCGGAAAAAGCCATACCATTGAACTGGTGATAATGAGCACTGCAAAACATATAAAATTAGTGACTAATACCGCTCTATATCATTATATCGTCAGTGGTGCTCTCTCTATCACTGAAAGACATGGTTACAGTCTTAAATTTGATACGAAAACGTATGAGGATGAGGAGTTATACCAATATTTTAGACAAAAAATTATGGATAAATCGATTGATGGCATCATCGTTATACCACAATATTTGAAAAACTATAATTTTATATCGCTCTTTAAAAACAATGACTTTCCCTATATTATGCTGTGTCCTTCATTCGTGAACGACGGAAATATAAACTTTGTAGACATGGACAATTACTATGGTGGATGTTTAGTCGCTGAGTGTTTTCTCAAACAGGGGTTTATAAAGATCGCCTTCATAAATGGGCCCGAAAATCATTTGGATGCAATTGAGAGAGAAAGAGGTTTTATTGATACGTTGAGCAAGCACAACATCCACATACAGGATGGAGCTAAAAAATACGGAGACTTCACCATTGCAAGTGGCTATGAACATATGAAAGAAATACTTAAGATCTATCAACCCGAGGCATTGTTCTGTGGAAATGATTACATGGCAGCGGGAGCAATGAGATACTTGTACGAAACCGGGCTAAGAGTACCTGAAGATATTTCCGTTATTGGCTACGATAATCAAGATTTGACAGAGGCATTGATTCCCCCGTTGACTTCAGTTGACAACAAGTTCGAGCTGTTAGGAAAACATTTAGCAATTGAAATTTTAAACCTTATAGACGATCCATCCATAACTGCTGGGAAGCATATAAAACCTGAATTAATCCAAAGAGACTCTGTTTTATCATAACTTCTGTACCTGGTATTGACGAAATAATGCTGTATGCATTTTAAATACGAAAGGGGTGACTATGTACGCAATTACGGTAAAATTACAGGCAGCCAAGGGAAAAGAGGATGAATTGGGCAGATTGATGCGTGACACTGCTTCCAAGGTTGCAGAAAATGAAAAAGAGACAATCGCTTATCTAGCTCACCGAAATATTAATAATCCTTCGGAGTTTCTTTTATACGAACAATATGTAAGTAAGGAGAACTGGGAACAGGTTCACATGAAAATGCCATACATTACGGGATTTGTTGAAAAGCTTCCTGAACTTACAATAGGAGATTTGGACATTACTGAATTTGAAACAATAGATTGATTCATGAAGTTTAAACGCATTTGTCACACTGGAATTTGATCAATAAAGCGCCGGGTTACATAACACGTTTTAATTAATAGAGGTATAATCATTTATCTTGGTGTTACTTCATTTGAACCGGTAACCCCCTGCATGTTAAGTAAATACTACTTTCACATTCTATTTCAAGCACATATACAGGGTAATGAGCCTTTCGACTTCGCAGCGCATCCGCTCACGGGCATGGACTAAAATATCGCTCTCTTTGCGTGAACCAACGACATGTTGGGGGTTGGCATGATCCGGGGTGTCTGCCAAAGCCTCCTGCAGTCCAATCCAATAGGCACGTTTCAGTGCGGTCCCCACGTTGAACTTTGCGACACCAAGCTCTATGACCCGGTGAACAGCCTCATCGGGGAATCCGGTCGAACCATGAATAACGAGAGGTACCTTCACCATTCGATGTATCTGTTCCAGACGGTCGAAATCGAGCTGTTCCGATTTTCCCTTCAAGAGCACGTGAACATTACCTATTGACACGGCAAGGGCATCCACTTTCGTACGATCTACGAATTCTACCGCCTGGTCAGGATC
>Ga0209635_10004186_pt1 | contig 11315 bp, 7 predicted proteins | sample DeeMarSWOR230_32_FD_187463 | JGI IMG/M metagenome (GOLD analysis project Ga0209635, IMG submission 187463) | Marine sediment microbial communities from White Oak River estuary, North Carolina - WOR-2-30_32 (SPAdes) (version 2) | ecosystem: Environmental > Aquatic > Marine > Intertidal zone >...
AGGCATTCGTTGCCGTGGATGAAGCTGGCACCGAGGCTGCTGCTGCCACCGCAGTGATTATGAAATTAACAGCAGTACCTGAACCTCCTGTGGAAGTCACAATAGACCGCCCCTTTATCTTCCTGATTCGCGACATCGAGACGGGTGCCATTCTCTTTGTCGGGCGTGTTATGAATCCCAGCGCCTAAGCAAATACCTCCTTTACTGCACGAAGGCAAAGAATAGGGTCGAGGAGTCAACCTTGACCCTATTCGATTTGAGGTATTGACTTCCTGCTAAAAAAGTGCTACTTTAGCATAAGCTATTCCCACAGGTTTTATTCGTAAATTACTGTAGCATATAGAATTCACTTATGAGCGTGGCCAGCCAGGTGAGCCCGACTCATGTGGCAAAGCGGCTTAATATGAGCGAGAGGCAGTTGCCGGGCACTTTCAACGGTGGGCGCAGTGAAGTTTTTGTACGATGTTTTCAACGGAAAGGGGACTCTGGCTTTGCGCCTCACCTTTTGACCATTTGACGAAAGGAGGATACACAAGATGAAAATGGCGACTAAAATTCTGTCGGGGATATGTGTGCTAATATTGTGTTTAGTTCTTTTAGCCACAAACATATCGTGTTCCGCTCTTTTACCCACAAACATACCTGCCCAAGAATCCCCAGCTTTGCCGGAAGCGACAATCACCATTACCTATGACTTCCTTGAGCCGCATGTTGAGGAGACTTGGGAGGTTCCACCCCCAAAAGGCACCCTCCCTGTAGACGAAGGTTATGTTTCGGTAACCACGGAGGGTTTGCCTCAATGGAGTGAGGCGGGCTTACCCGTCTTGCCATTTAAGACAGCGAGGGTCCTGCTCCCCTATGGTCTTGATGTTGAGCACATCACAGTGACCTGCGGCAACAAAGTAGCGTTGCCAGGTTCATACGTGGTCGAGCCAGGGCAGGAGGCAGTGCCTTTGAACTACGGTTTGAACTACGAAGATACGGTGAAAGTGACTCCGCCTGATCCTGACGTGTATGATTCGTCAGCCCCCTTCCCTGGCAAGCTATATTCTGGTGACACGGTTCAAAGCAAGGCGGGATACAGGATACTGCTGGTGAATCTTCATCCTGTACAATACATTCCTAAACAAGGGCAGCTATCTTATTACGAAAGTCTGACCGTAGAAGTAACACTCGGAGCGGCGGCAGCAGCCGAAGGCGAGTGGTGGCGTGCCAGTTATCTGGCACAGGATGAGGACATGGTGAGGAAAATAGTGGATAACCCAGAAACAATCAGGACATACCGCGTAGCCCCGCCTAGCTTCAAGACTCTCTCCCTCTTAGCCCCCGCTGATTATAAGTATGTGATTATTACCAGTGAGGCTCTCAATGCTACTCCTGGGCCTAATAACTTCCAGGCCCTAAGAGATGAGAAGATTTCTCGAAACATTACCGCCACCATTGTCACCACGGAATGGATTTATGCCAATTACCCCGGCACCCGACCTGATGGAGGCGCGGATCACCAGACGAGCATCCGCGATTTCATCATTGACGCCCACAACGATTGGGGTACGAAATACGTGCTTTTAGGGGGCGATGGCGATGCCAATGATGTTGGTGGCGAGAGCGGAGATGCCGTCATCCCCCATCGCGGCCTTGCCGTTTTTGGCGATGAGGTGGATAGTGATATCCCTGCAGATATGTATTACGCTTGCCTGGACGGCACTTTCGACAACGATGCTGATGGCATCTATGGTGAGCCCACCGATGGACCGGCTGGTGGTGAGGTTGACCTCTTTGCCGAGGTCTATGTCGGCAGAGCACCGGTTGATTCCCAGACTGAGGTGCAGAATTTCGTCGGCAAAACGCTCGCCTACCAGAGTACGGCTAACACCGATGAGAACCTGAGGAAGGTATGGATGGTAGGGGAATATATCGGGTTCGGAGGTGTAGCTAACTGGGGTGGGAACTCTAAGGATGAGATTAAGGAAGGCTCCAGCGCCCATAACTACACTACCACCGGTTTCGAGGACTCTGCCTACGCTTCCAATTTTGCCGTATCCACGCTGTATGACCGCGACAACGATTGGCCGACAAGCGAGATAGTTGGCATTATCAACGACAACGCTCATCTGGTAAACCACCTGGGGCATGCCGACGTGGGCAACGTGATGAAAATGTATAACTCGGACGTCGACGGTCTGACTAACGAGGAACTCTATTTCATTGGCTACAGCCAGGGTTGCTATTGTGGGGCATTCGATAACAGGACAAGCTACGGAAACTATACCGACTACGATTGCATATCCGAGCACCTGACCACTGAACCCCGTGGTGCGGTGGCATTCATTGCCAATTCAAGATCTGGCTGGGGCACGTATTATAGCACAGATGGGCCATCCCAGCATTACGACCGCGAGTTCTGGGATGCCGTGCTTGGTGAGGGTATATTGAATATCGGAATAGCCAATCAGAACTCCAAGGAGGACAACGCCAGCCGTATTGGCGACTCGTATGACAGATGGTGCTATTATCAGATTAACCTGTTCGGAGACCCCGAGCTGACCCTCAAATTGTGGGAAGGAGTGACATACGAAAGCCACGAAATAGACGACAGCGCTGGCGGTGATGGTGACGGATATCTGGAGCCGGGTGAATCCATCACGATGCCGGTTACCCTGAGAAATGTCTCGACCAATACAACGTTTATTGATGTCACCGGTACTCTCACCGCAACTACTCATGTTACCACTACGATATTCTCCGAGGACTTTGAGGGGAGCTGGCCTGGGAATTGGACAGTTGAAGACTGGGACTCCTGGAGTGGTGAGGATTACTGGGGGCAGAGCGACTACAGAGCGTACAGCGGCAACTTTAGCGCCTACTGCGCCGAGGTGAGCGACGTCTACGGGCAAAACTACGACAATGATATGCTAGCCGTCATGGTCAGGGACGTGGACCTCAGCACGTATGGCTCAGTTACCTTCAGCTATAAATACTGGCTGGACTGCGAGTACGGCTACGACGGTCTCTACGTCATTTACTCCTATGACGGCTATTTGTGGTATATATTGGAGAGCTACACTGGCAGCAGTGGTGGCTGGATATCGGATAGCGTAGAGGTACCGCTAACGGCGATAGGAGTCGGCTTCGGGTTCTCTAGTGACTTCAGCATTACAGATGAGGGGGCATACGTAGACGACGTGGTTCTCACAGGCCATTCTTATGTTTATGTCACCGACCCTTATATCAGCATAAGCGATGATAGCGAGGAGTACGGCAATATCTCTCCGGGCGATACAGCCACGAGCCTGGACGCCTATGACTTTACCATTGACAGCGCATGTCCAGCTGGTCACGTGGTAACGTTCAATTTGGATATCACCGCCAGCAATGGTGGTCCGTGGACTGGTAGCTTTGAGCGAGTAATCATTACCCCACCCGAAGTTTCCGGTGTTTCCGCTACGCAGAGGAATGATGGCTCAGGTATAGTGGATATAAGCTACGACGTCTCGGATAATGAAACAGTATATGTCACACTTGAGTACTGGGCCAGTGATTTGTGGCATTCCTGCACCAACATTGCTGGTGATGTTGGCCCCGGCATAAATACAGGCACGGGTAAAGCTGCAACCTGGAACGCCAAAGCTCAGCTTAGTTCAGGAGCATACATACCAGGTTGTAAGGTCAGGGTCACAGCCAACGACGGCGCCGGTGGCACTGATAGTGAAGAGAGCAACACCTTCGACCTCGACCCAGCTCCACCGACGATAACTGGCTGGTATCCGACTGGCTCAGATGTACTTGTCGATTCAAGCATCTATATTGGTTTCAGCGAGTCTATGGACGCCTCTTCAACAGAAAGTGCCTTCTCCATCTCGCCGACTGTTCCTGGCTCATTTAGCTGGAGTGGCAATACCATTATAATCTTTGACCCCACCACCGACCTAGCTTATAGCACGGAATATACGGTAACCATTAATGGCACTGCTATGGATTCAACAGCAGGCAAGAGCCTTGATGGGAACGGGAATGGAATTGCTGAAGGCTCGCCGGCAGATGATTATACTTGGAGTTTTACCACTGAGGCGGCTGGTGGTGGAGGGAGCTGCTTCATCGCCACCGCCGCCTACGACACGCCTATGGCCGAGGAAATAGCAATTCTGCGTGGGTTCAGAGATGAATACCTGCTCACCAACCCGGTGGGACAAGCTCTAGTAGACCTCTATTACAGGGTCAGCCCACCGATAGCCGAGTTCCTAACTGAGCACCCCAGCTTGAAGCCGATAGTAAGGGCTGGGCTAGTGCCCGCTGTGGCCATGAGCACCATAGCCGTCAATACTAGTCCGGTCGAGAAGATGGCCATAGTAGGCTCGCTCATACTGGTTTCAGTGGCGCTGGTTGTATGGGCAGCGAGGCGGCGGGGCAGAGGTCCACAGTATATCTGAGAGTGAATTTGCCCATTAGCCTGAATTGATACTCTAGGGAAAGGGATAGGGTCGAGAAGTCAACCCCGACCCTATTCGATTTAAAGAATACCTCTGCTAGCCTTATATTACTACGCGGTGCTAAGCCAAAGCTTGTCTCTGGAGCCCTAATCTCCGAAAGGGGATTGCATTTTTCTGACTTTCGTGCAATGCTGTGCTCATCCGAGCAGATAGCCTCTCTGTAAGAATAGCGTAAAAGGGGTGTCACATTTATGAGAATAGCAATCATCGGGGCCAGCGGACAGATTGGAGCATTCATTCGCGATGAAGCACTGGCGCGGGGTCATCAAGTAACTGCGATTGTGCGCCATCCTGAGAAGATAACTGTGCGGAACCCGCATCTTACCATTGTGAAAGCGGACATTCTTAAAGATAAGGTCGACGAACTTGTGAAAGGTCATGACGCGGTCATAAGTGCCTATAATCCCGGCTGGAGCAATCCCGATATCTACAATGAGCAAATCGAGGGTTATAAGGCGATTATCAGCGGGGTCAAGAAGTCGGGAATCAAAAGATTGCTGGTTGTCGGCGGGGCGGGAACCCTTGAAGTCGCCCCCGGCGTGCAGCTTTTGGATACGGCGAGTTTCCCGGAGCAGGTGAGAAAAGGGGTGCTGGCAACCAGGGAAACGCTTAACATGCTAAGAAAAGAAAATGAAATTGAGTGGACATTCTTGAGCCCGCCAGCCTCGATCGCCCCTGGAGAACGGACGGGGCATTACCGAGTCGGGAAAGACCAACTCCTTAAGAACAAGGAAGGCGAAAGCAAAATCTCCACGCAGGACTATGCCATTGCCATGCTCGATGAACTTGAGCATCCGCAACACATCCGCGAACGATTCACTGTCGCCTACTGAGAATGTTTTCAAGCCTCCCAAACCGGCGACAGACACTTGACAGAGCAAGTCCAGGTGCTAGAATAAATTTATAGTGTCAAATAAAGCAAAGAGGTGCGAGATGAAGAAATTAATAGTTGCTGTCTTAGTGGCGGTGCTGGTACTGGTGCTCTTGACACCAGCCGCACTGGCTAAACCCGATAAGGATAAGCCACTGCAGGCGACTGGTGTCGAGCTGGTCAAGAAGGTCACCACTCATGGCAGGCCTGGTGGCGGAGGCAGAGGTAGGCCAGGCAAGCAAGCAGCCACTGGTGTGCTAGGTGAGCAACTGGGTACAGGAGCTAACAAGTACGCCATCCTGATCGGCATTTCCAATTACCCGGGTACAGCAAATGACCTTCAATATTGTGATGATGATGCGCAAGACATATATAACGCCCTGACCACGCTCTATGGGTATACCTCAGGTAACATTCACTTACTTCTGAATATGAGTGCAAGCTATGCCGCAATTCTAGGTGCTGTTAACGACATAAAGTCGAAAGCAGGGGCCGACGACGAAGTTGTCTTCTTCTTCAGCGGGCATGGCGCCAGTGGCAAGGCAGACGATGGCGACAAGGAAAAGAGGGATGAGGCAATTGTGGCTCACGATGAGAGCAACTTAGTTTACATATGGGATGGACAGCTAAAGAGTTGGTTTGCTGACTTCAATACCTCAAGGATTATTTTCATATTCGATAGTTGCCTTGCTGGTGGGATGACTGACCTTAAGGCTGATGGAAGGGTCATCAACATGGCTTGCTCTGAGAATGGGGTATCCTATGAAGATGGCTCATGGCAGAACGGGCAATTTACCTATTTCTTTGTTGAACGAGGCATGTCAGGGGGGCAAGCCGATATATATGACCATGACGAGGATACTATCTTGCCAGAGGCGACAGATGTGGTTGTCGAAGAGGCTTTTGACTACGCCAAGGCTAACTGCCGGATGCAAAAGCCGACAATAAGCGATTCTTTCAGCGACGATTTGCTTTTGTGAATCTCGGGCTTCTTCGGTTTGCGAAAGTTGAGTGAGATAAATACAGGGCTAGGCAGGCCAATAGTATTTCTCCTGCCATAATCTTCACACACGACTTCTATTAGCCGAATGTAAGCGCGCGTTAGTATCCAAATGTTATGTCAGTAATTTCGAAGTAATGGAATAGGAGTAAACAGTGGTTTCTGTGAAGGATGTGCTGGACAAACTCCAGAGCAAGGCTCAGCCAGGGCAGTTAAAAGGAATGGCTAAATACGGGATGACAGTGGAGCAAAGATTAGGCGTCTCGGTTCCTGATATGAGAAAACTGGCTAAAGAGATAGGGAGAGACCACAAGCTGGCACTGGACTTATGGAAAACTGGAATAGCTGAAGCAAGGATCATGGCTGGGATGGTTGGTGACCCTGATAAGCTAACTGAAGAACAGATGGAGGAATGGGTGAAGGGCATTAACTCGTGGGATATCTGCGACCAGGTATGCATGAATCTCTTTGAAAAGAACCACTTAGCCTGGAAAAAAATTGTCGATTGGTCTGAGCGGGAAGAAGAGTTTGTCAAAAGGACCGCCTTTTCGTTGATAGCCTGTCTGGCATGGCATGATAAGAAGGCCAGCGATGAGAAATTTATCGAATTGCTTCCCGTGATAATACGAGAGTCTACGGACGAGCGTAACTTCGTCAAGAAAGCAGTCAACTGGGCTCTTAGAAACATCGGGAAAAGGAACCTCAATTTGAACGAAGCCGCAATAAATACCGCCAAGGAAATCCAGCGTCTCGACTCGAAGGCTGCCCGCTGGATCGCCACCGGCGCCATCAGAGAACTTGAGAGCGAAAGTATCCAGAAAAGATTGAAATGATAGTTCTTGCTTAATAATTCACTTCATCACACAGCAGGCTATTTTGTATACCATCGTAATCAGGGTTAGTGCCAATGTCAAAACTGATTAGAATACCTCATCAAGTTCATGAATCCACGTGCTATGTTAATGGTCTGTTTGATGTTTTAACATGGAAGGGTGCCAAATATGACTATTTTCTATTGCCTATCATTGGTGGAATGGCTTCATTTGCTTACCTCAAGTTCAAGATGGCTAAACCTCCGTGCATGGTCTACTGGGGCAACAATCCCAAGTACCTTCTACAAGACCTTAGCGAGATCATTGGCTTCACCCAAATAATAAGCGAGGGCAAATCCTTCAAGAATGAATTCCCGAAAATAAAGATATGCCTTGATAACGATGAACCGGTTATGGTTGGTGCCTTAGATATGTACTACCTGCACTACTACCCTGAACTTTACAAAAGGGAACATATCCCTATTCATTATCTCCTGGTGACTGGCTATGATGACGAAAAACAGGTGGTCTATGTACATGACTGTAGCTTCGATGGCCTGCAGCAAATTCCTTTCGTGGAGTTCGAGGCCTCTCTCAATGTAAACGTCCCCGGTATAAGCAGGAAGAACACCTATAGAATATTCAGGTTGCCTCAGAAGATGCCATCAGAGCTAGAAGTGGCAAGAAAAGGTCTTGCCTATAAAGCTGGGCGAATGCTCAAACCACCCGTAAGTATGCTTGGTATCCCGGCTATGCGCAAGCTGGCAAAGGAGATCACAACTTGGGAAGATAAAGCTTGTTATAACCATATGGTAGCCTATGCTGGACTAACGCCGCCACTTATTGCAGAAGACCTATCCCATAACGATGGCCTACGATTTGAGCAAGCACGACGATTGAAGGCATTGGGTCAGAAATATCACAATACAGGATGGAGCAAGGCATCCGATCTGTTTATGAAATCGAGAGAGTTGATAATAAAACTGTGTGAAAAGGCCCTGAATTATGACGGTAATGCTTGTTCAGAATTACTAGATAGAATTGCGGATATAGAAGAAGAGGCATATAGATATCTTGATCGCAGCCGTTGAGGACTTCTTTTGCATGGGGTAAACTTGTTGTCATCTCAGTAAAAGCCGAAAAGAGGCAATGAATCATCAGGGAAGCAAATCCAGAGGGCCTATGAGACGAGTACTCTGGGCTTTGCTGGCCCTCATTGTGGTGGCTGCTGGGGTTATCCTAGGTATATCGGGTTATGCTGCTTCCTCGTTGACCCAGTTTGAGCGAGTACCCATTGAGAGTAACCCCGCCGACTTCGGGTTAGAATATGCGGACGTTTCTTTCCCCAGCCGGGATAGTCTGACGCTACGCGGCTGGTGGCTGGAAGCAGGTGATGATAACCCGGTTATTGTGGTGGTTCACGGGTCAGAAGGCAATCGAGCTCACCCAGCAGAAAGGATGTTAGGAATTGCCAAAGATCTGGTGAGTTATGGCTATAATGTCCTCATGTTTGATATGAGAGGGCATGGAGAATCAGAGGGGAAACATATCTCGGCAGGCTATTATGAGAAAAATGATTTGCTGGGCGCCATTGACTACATCAGGCAACGTGGCATTGAGAGTAAAATAGGTGTCCTTGGTTTCTCAATGGGAGCCGCTACTTCCTTAATAGCCGCTGCCGAATCTGAGGAAATCGCTGCAGTAGTAGCTGATTGCGCTTACGCTGATATCGTTAGCATCATCGAGTCCGAATTCTCAAAGCGAAGTAACCTGCCGAAATTCTTCATCCCAATCATCTTATTTATAGCCAAGAACATATACGATGTTGACTTCACTGCAATCAAGCCGGAGGAGGCGGTGAGAGAAATTTCTGTACCTGTATTCATTATCCACGGAGAACAGGACGACATGGTTCCTGTCCAACATGCGTATCGCCTGAAGGAGGCCAGTCAAAATCCAGATAGTAAATTATGGATAGTGCCAGAAGCCCAACACTCGAACGCATATCTCTTGAGGCCAGCAGAGTACAAAGAACAGGTCACATCCTTCTTCGACGAAACTTTTGACTGAGATTGGGATAGTAGCGAGGGGGAAGCAGCGCAGAGCCAGCCGCATGAACACTAATGCTGAACAATTGTTTGCTCTGTTACGTCGCTACACTTTTTAGCGATTTTGCTAAGCCTAAGCCCAAATTATTCGTCTGGGGGCAATAACCTGTTATAATTATGAGATAATGAACTTAGTAAGCAGGCAATTTGAGACATTTAGAATGTGCTAAGGAGAGAAATGCGTTATAAGTGCTTTACCTGCGGAATTGAATTCGATAGCATAGAGCAGCTAGCCAGCCATAAGCGACAGCACCAAGCTAGTTCACAAAGCTCCTCAGGAGTAATCTGCTTGAGCTGTGGTAAAAACATCCCTCTGGAGCCATCTAAAGCTAACTATAGAGGGCCACTCACCTGCCCTAACTGCCGACGGACGATGACCGTCGTCATAGAGAATGGTGAGGTATGTGCAGCTCGGCTTGGTTAGGAAATTTTGGTATCGCAAGGAAAGCTGAAATATTGAAGCTGAACATTTGCTGGGATTGTTACTACAGAGGCAAGAAAATGGTCGAGGAATGAACCTCGACCCTGTTCGATTTGAATAAAATTAGAGTTGACATCTTTTACCCCACTATTTGATATTGCTATATTTAACGTTCCGCCCACATGAAAAACCTAATAAGGAGGTGACAGTGGCAAAGAAACCACATCACCGGAAAATATCAGGCAGAAGAGAGCAGCTTGGCCCCTACCCTATGGAAAGGCTGAAAAAAGTCGAGCAGCCCACAACCCGAATCACCGACGATATCCCCAGATTCGACGAACGAGAGCACGGCTTCGCCCGTGCTATGCGTGGTGATTTCGGACCCGGCACTGCCCGCGAATTTGAACGTTTTATCAATAAACACCCTCTAGGTGCAGCCCTCACTAATATGGCCGGCATTATGATCCCTCTGGTCGTCGGCGAGGTAGCCCAAGCAAAAGCTCCCCTCCCCAAAGACCCCAAGGTCCTAAGCCGGCACATAAAGCAACTGGGGTACTTTCTGAGGGCTGATATTGTCGGCATCTGCCATCTGCCACAATACGCTGTTTACCACCACGACCTGGCCGGTAATCCGGTGGAGCTCAATCACAAAAACGCCATCCTGATCGTGGTCGACCAGGATTTCGATACCATGTGCGGCTCCACAGGGGATGACTGGATTTCTGGTTCCCAGAGCTTTATCGGATACTCGACCAGTGCCTTTATCGCCTGTATTATGGCCGACTACATAAGAAAGCTGGGGTACCCGGCCCGAGCTCACCACGTATTTAATTACCAGGTACTGGTTGTGCCCCTGCTTCTCCTCGCTGGTATCGGCGAGCTCTCTCGGCTCGGCATTGTACTCAACCCATTTCTGGGAACTCGTTTCAAGGCAACGGTGGTTACCACCGACCTGCCGCTGGAGCCAGATAGCCCGGTCGACTTTGGCCTCCAGGAGTTTTGCCAAAGGTGCCTCACCTGCGCCGATGAATGCCACGCCAGGGCTATCCCCTATGGCGACAAGATTATGCTAAATGGCTACGAGAACTGGAGATTTGATGCCGACCTTTGCAGCAAATACAGAGTTAACAATCAGGGTGGCTCGTCATGTGGACGCTGCATCAAGCTCTGCCCCTGGAACAGGCCTGAAGGCTGGACCCTCGATTTAGTAAGGTGGATGGCGAAACATGCTCCGTTTCTGGACAGGCTCCTGGTTAAGATGGATAATATCTGGGGTTACGGCAAACGGGATGAGAGGTACAAATGGTGGCTTGACCTGGAGGAAGTTGACGGGGCTTTAAAAATCCCCAGAAAAACGAACTAAGATAACCACAACGATCAGTAACTTAAACATGGTGAGTGTAGCCCAGCGGTCTAAGGCGCCAGGTTGTGGCGACCCGATTCCACTAGTGCCAGCCGGAATAGAGAACTGCGGACACAGTGCCAGTGCTTTACATCAGGTATCCAGCCAACAGGAGCCACGAACAAGCCAGAACTAAAGTAACAAAATAACCGGTACGAATGGGTGATTGACACCTGCCAAAACATGAGCCAATATTATATTGATAGTATTG
>Ga0209635_10004188_pt1 | contig 11313 bp, 9 predicted proteins | sample DeeMarSWOR230_32_FD_187463 | JGI IMG/M metagenome (GOLD analysis project Ga0209635, IMG submission 187463) | Marine sediment microbial communities from White Oak River estuary, North Carolina - WOR-2-30_32 (SPAdes) (version 2) | ecosystem: Environmental > Aquatic > Marine > Intertidal zone >...
GGGCTCATAGCCACAGAACGAATTGTGGTAGAGGAAGTAAACCTAAGGGCCAACGTTACAAGCTGTACCATCTATGTTAGAAACATAGGTAAAACAGCAATCATCGTGGACAACGTTTTCATCTCTCCCCCAGACGGATCCTTGTACAAGTTTGAGGAGTCTCAGTTCTCCACCGATTTCGATTCTGTGGTCCAAGGAGACCTAATGACCGTTGGCATCCCAGATCTTGGTTTTATTCCCACTGGCGGCGAGACCTACACGGTCAAAGTCTTTACGACAAGAGGCGTCGGTGACACATATCAGGTCGTTGCGTGACCGAGGAAAAGAGCTTGAAACGTGAAATTTTGCGCGACCGAAGAGGGATTTCAAAGGTATATACTTCCTTGGCATTCCTTCTTTTGGCTTTCTCCATCCTTACTCTACTTTTTTTTGCCTTCTTTGACTACAATTTTGCCGTACACGAGCAGATGAGAATTGAACACGAACGCTCACAAGAAAAAATCATCATATCAGGACTAGAGCTTAACCTTACAGACCAAACCTATTTGTCCCACATAATTGTCAACAACACAGGAACAATCGGAGTCAGAATCAGGGGCATATACGTCACCAACAGTACAACAACATCCCTCATATGCGATCCCTCCACCTACATGGACACCCAAATAGAACCCCTAGAATACCTTTCAATCCGTTTTCCAAAGGAAGTTCCCTTTGAACCGAACGCAAAAATAACTGTGGCAACGGAAAGAGGTGTAAAAACAAAAGAATACGAAGGACCCCTGATTTTCGGACCTCCGAAGCCTCAGGCGAAATATGACCCAACACGACTGTACATAGGCCCGCTGATGCTACAGTTCGACGCCTTCTGGTACAGAAAGACATTTCAAAATGGAACCTTAGATCTGACAGACCCTTGGCACCCTGGCTGGAGTATGCCGAAGGGCTTTGGATACTGCGCGTGGAACATAACCGTCATGAACATTGACGACAGAAACATAACAATAAATCGATTCTCAAGCTTCACCGCGGTGCCGAACGACTCCCCTTCCAGTCAACTAACTTGGCATCTCGAACCAACTAACCAAACAACCTTAACACAGTTCTTGGCCGTAAACCAAACTCAGAACATCATCTACATCTGGTCAACTCCCAAAAGTATACCTGAAGAAGGAGGAACAAACTCTGCGACAAAGATGACGTTGCCAGAGTGCACATGCATGGTTTTCTTAACATTCTTCGGGGTTTTCCACGAACACGACGGAACAACAACGACTTATGCTCAAACAATACCTTTCGAGGCCGCGATAACCGTTACATAATCAGGAGAAAACAAAATTGAAGAGACTAAGAAACAACGGAATATCGACAATATTTGGTTCAATACTCCTTGTTATACTAGTCTTAACTGTCGCTGCAGTTCTTTTCTTAACGCTTTACAAGTATAATCACTCCGTCCAAGAGGCAATCAAATTCGAAGAAGAGCGAACACAAGAGAGAATAGTCCTCTGTCGATTGGCAACCCAAAATCTAAGTGAAATCGAATACGTTTACGCATTTTTCGTCAACAACACTGGGTCCATAACATCCCGAATAAGAGCAGTTTATGTAGACAACGAATTCCTTTGTGATCCATCAAATGACACCATAAACCCAGGTGGCACCTACATAAATCCAAAAGGGTCATCATGGATTCTCTTACCACTTGGAGTCATATACGAACCAGAAGCCAAAATGACTGTCGCTACCGAAAGGGGAATGAAATCGACAGAATACGAGTGGAAACTCAAACTTGGCGGAGAATCACATCCTCCATATGAAGTGAAAGAATTCTACTTCGGACCTTTAATGCTGGATTTCAACAAATTCTATTACACCGAGTGCGACCCAAGTAACGGTTCCTATGACCCATCGACTTGGAAGCCAGGTTGGAAGATAGAAGTTGGTACCGGATCCATAGCCTGGAACATAACCGTGAAGAACGTTGACGATAGAAACATAACGATAAACCAGTTTTCCTGCTTTACACTGTTTCCCAACAAATCGCCTTCAAACAGAAGGGCTTGGTACATAGAACCCCTCAATGGATCATTCACTCAGTTCATAGCAGTGAACGAAACTGTCAACATAATATACATATGGCAAACACCGAGAATGAAGCAAATGAAACCGCAGAGCATCTACACCACAGTCTGTCGCAACAAAGTGTTCTTAACGTTCTTCGGAATCTTCCACGAAAAGGATGGAACAACAAAACCGTACGGTCAAACCATTCCTTTTGAGGCTGTTCTGTGCGTTCAAACCGGTGGAACCATTGACATCTCGGCATGGCCCACCATAATCCTTGCGAATTCCACTATGAGCTCCACAATAACAGCTAAGGTATACAATGTATATGGAAATCCGGTGGCCAACGCAAACATAACCTTTTTCACCGACCTCGGAACACTTTCATCCCTTTGGGCGATAACTGATGCCAGTGGAACTGCAACGGTAATTCTGTATCCGTCAACTTCACCTGGAATAGCCAGCGTAACAGCCACCTGGGAGAGAGAAAGTAGATCTACAACAGTCATCTTCAACGGGAGACCTGTTGCATCTTTTACAGAGTCAGCGGAAACGGTCTATACTGGTGAGTTAATCAGCTTCAATGCCAGCGACAGCTACGACCCTGACGGTCTCATCTCAAGTTACTTCTGGGATTTTGGAGACGACACGAACGCAACAGGAGTCGCTGCAAATCACACATACGTGGACGATGGCATCTACACTGTCACTTTGACGGTCACCGACGATAGAAATGCAACTGCGTCAACAACCGCCACCAAGACAATCCTGAATAGGTCTCCGATAGCATCTTTCACGGAATCTGCTGAAACCGTCTACACTGGCCAAGTTATACACTTCAACGTAACTCAAAGCTACGATCTGGACGGCACTATTACAAGTTATTTCTGGGACTTCGGAGACGGAACAAACAGCACGGATGCAACCGTGGATCATTCATATACTGACAATGGCATCTACGTGGTCACTTTGACTGTCACGGACGACGATGCAGCAACCGACACCACCAACTCAACCAAAACCGTGTTGAACAGATCCCCAGTGGCATCATTCACTGAATCAGCAGAAACCGTTTATACCAACGAACCAATATTGTTCAATGCGTCTGCAAGCTCCGATCTTGACGGAACAATCGCGAATTATTTCTGGGATTTTGGCGACGGAAGCAACGCCACAGGTGCCACAACCAGCCACTCGTACGCCGACAACGGAATATATGTGGTGACTTTTACAGTCACCGACGATGACGGTGCAGTGGGCTTAAACAACGCTACTAAGACGGTGTTGAACAGGCCTCCCGTCGCATCGTTTACAGAAAACGCCACCACCGTGCTCACTGGCGAAACTATTCACTTTGACGCTTCGACTAGTTACGACCAAGACGGTTCGATTGTCAATTACTTCTGGGATTTCGGAGACGGCACAAACAGCACAGGTATCATAACTAGCCACGCGTATACTAGCGACGGAACGTACTTGGTAACCTTGACAGTTACAGATGATGATGGCGCAACTGCGTCGACAACTGCCACCAAAACAGTTCTTCCAAGCGGCAGGGGTGTGTGAAAAAAGGATGAAACCTAAAAAGATCGTCAAAGACAGAAAGGGGCTTTCCCCCATGTTCGTTTCGCTTTACATGGCCATCTTGGCGATTCTTCTCATTTCGATGCTCTTCATCGCTTTAGATATATCCAACTCAGCGTTTGCCGAACGCATGAGAATAGAGCAAGAAAGGATGCAAGAAAGCGTCGCCCTAACTGGACCTGAAGCTCTGAACCTAACGCAGGGTTCCATCGTTGAAAGCTTACGAGTAGATAACAAGGGCTCCATAACCGTCAGAATTAGAGTTCTATACATAGATCATAAGTTCATATGCGACCCCTCAGAATTCGAAGGAGACGCTTATGTAGAACCCAAAGAATCCCTTTGGATTCAATTGTACCCCAATGTCAATATCATATTTAATGACACTACAGTAAATGCCTATTGGACCGTGACTACAGAGAGGGGCACCAAGGCATCCGAATTGGGAGGAAAACTGAAATGGGGAGAACCTGGAATTCCCTATAGTCCAAAAAAATTCTACTTTGGTCCACTGATGCTAATTTTTGACATGTTCCACTGGAGTACTGGATCAGACTCTTGGAGAAACGGATGGACAATCCCTAAGGGAACAAAAGACGTGACTTGGCGCATACTTCTTGTAAACATTGACGACCGAGACATAATCATTACCGACACCTCATGCTTCACTTTAATAAGCAATGACAACTCTCCAAAGGATCCATTGCCCTGGTATATCGATCCAATGCTCAGTGAAACCGTTTTCGAGCCAGGTGTCTTCAACTTTGTCTATTACTCATGGAACAAGCCATTCAGCAAGTCAGGTGCTTCAAGGCAAGACGTAACAGGTATGAAAGAATCAACCACATGCATAAACTTCCTGACTTTTTTCGGATCCTTCGTAGAACCAAATAGCACTCACACACCCTTTGGTCAAACAGTACCGTTCGAAGCTGTGTTGATAACCACAGAATCCATGGCGGCCTCAGTTGAACTCACTTCTGACCCACAGAACATCAAAAATGATGGAAATTCTTCTTCAACAATAACAGCTACGGTGAAGGACAACAGCGGAAACCCAGTACCAAACGAGTGGGTGGAATTCTACACAGGAGCAGGCGTGCTATCAACAACTCGCGCCAAAACAGACGCAAATGGAGTTGCCACAATCACGTTGACATCGTCGACTTCTCAAACAACAGCTTACGTTGCTGCCATATGCCAAGGCGTAGAAGGAACTTGTAACGTAGTTTTCACACCTGCCTCTGGAATCGAAGTAGAGGCAGTCCCAAACTCGATATCCAAAGATGGGGGGACCTCACAAATCACAACTCAACTCAAAGACGCAAACAATCAAACCGTCGCTCAGTCAGGAATAACAATAACCGTTGAAATATCTGAATGGACTGGTCCCAAAAGCAAGAAGCCAACACTTACTCACGAAGATCAAAGTGGGTATTCCGTGACGGCAGTCACAGATTCAAATGGGCAGGTAACCATCATCCTTACGGCCCAAGGCGCTACAGGAACCGCCAATGTAACAGCGTCAACAAGCGGAATGTTAAGTGGGTTCGCGGAGGTGAATGTCACCGAGTAGAGAGTTCTGCACATTTTTGCACCGTTTATATTAACTCCTCGGAAATGAATAATAGAGATGTAGACTTGATGAAATTTAGGAAAGGTAAGGGCAAACAAAAGAAAGAAGAAAACGATTCTGAAGCCCAATTGGAGACGGCGGAGTTTGCCGCGGAAAAGGTTCAACCTACTTTCAGGGAACATTATCCTTTGTTTGCGCCTTACTCGCGCGCTGCCATTGTAGAGGACGCCAAGGGGGGAACCAAATACCTGTTGTTGGAGCCTACCTTAACGCCGTTTGATGAAGCTTGGATCAGCAAAATCCATGATATCCTGTGGGATGAGCTCTATCTGAGTTCCAAAGATTTCGAAAGTAAAGAAGAAGCTGAAGATTTTTTGAAGAACAAAGTCGAGGACACAGCAAAGAAATACAAAATAGAAGTGGACCCCCACACCCTAGACAAATATCAATACTACATTACCAGAGACTTCCTAAACTTCGGCAAAATTGATGGCCTAATGCGAGATGAACACATAGAAGACATTTCATGCGATGGCGCAGGTTACCCGTTTTATGTCTGGCATCGTAAATACGAATCTATACCGACCAATATGTTCTTCAAGACTCAGGAAGAGCTTGACAGTTTCATTCTCAAGCTAGCCTACCTCTGCGGCAGAAACATCTCTATTGCTCAACCCCTCTTAGACGGCACGCTGCCAGATGGAAGTCGAGCTCAACTAACCTTCGGCACAGAAGTCACTCCAAAAGGAAGCACTTTCACAATAAGAAAATTCAAAAGTAGCCCGCTCACAATCACAGACCTCATCATATACAAGACATTATCGCCAGAAATGGCAGCCTACTTTTGGTACCTCATCGAAAATAGACATTCGGCTATGATTGGCGGCGACATCGGAGGCGGAAAAACAACAATGCTCAACGCGTTCAGCCTTTTCATCAGACCAACCCTCAAGATCGTGAGTATCGAAGACACACAAGAGATCCGGTTACCACACGAAAATTGGCAGATGATGGTCACTCGCCAGGGTTTGGGAACGGGATCTGGAGCGATCGGAGAGAAGGGACGCGGCGCCATCAGCATGTTCGACCTTTTGAGAGCTGCTTTCAGACAGAGACCAGACTATATCGTCGTCGGCGAGATCCGAGGAGAAGAGGCCTACGCCCTATTTCAGGCAATGTCAACCGGACATCTTGGTCTTACAACAATCCATGCTGAAAACGTTCAAGGCGTCCTACATCGACTAACAACCAAGCCAATGGACATACCTCACACACTGGTTGAAAACTTGGATGCAATCGCGATTGTCCGCAAAATGGTTGTAGGAGGTGTTTCATTAAGGAGAACATTAGCGGTTTCCGAAGTTTTAGGTTGGGATTCCGAGAAAGACTATTTTAAGACTCACGACGTGTTCAGGTGGGACGCCAAGAAAGATCTCTATGAGTATACGGGAGAAAGCCAATTGTTGAAGGAGATCTCAAGCCAATGGGGCTATTCCATGAGAGAAATTAATCAAGAATTAAAAAAGAGGAAAGTCATTCTTGACTATTTGGTTAGAAAGCATATACGAACCTACGCTGATGTTTCTAGAATCATATTGGACTACTTCTCTGATCCTGAGGCTGTTTACCGGAAGGCGAAGGTGAGTTGAGAAAATGAAGTTTGAGCCATGGACGTTTGCTTACAAGCTGCTCGGGAAAAGAGTTCAGAGTCTCCTACCGCATTTCCAAGACCTTCACAACCAGTTAAAGAAAGGTGGGGTAAGGATTGCTTTTCCAGCATACCTTTCATTCATGTTGCTAATGTCCATTGTATCCTTCATCGTTCCTATGATAGTTCTCCCCCTTTTGCTGGCAGTCGTTCTCCGCACTAGTCTCTTCTCATTGGGAAACTTTATGCTCAGTTTGATGTTGGCTACGTTGTCGTCCATCATGACAATTATGATGATCTACGTTTATCCAGGGATCAAAAGCAGCAACAGAAGGATCCCCATCGAAATCAATCTTCCCTACATCTCAAGTTTTTTGACCTTGCTTTCGAGTTCAAACGTTCCGCCCAGGACAATTTTCCGTTCTGTAGCTAAAATCGAGACTCTTCGCGAAGTTCGACAAGAATTCAGCAACATAATCAGAGACGTGGAAATCTTCGGCCAAGACCTGTTGACTTCAATCTTGGAAAACGTAAAGTATGCACCAAGCAAGAAGCTGCGAGAGATTCTCTCCGGATACGTAGCAACCGTCAGAACTGGTGGAAACCCAACAGAGTACTTGCGAATATCCACAGAAAACATAATGAAGGAACGGATGGTCAAGCTGGATTTGATGTTAGAGTCCCTTTCAGCCATGGCTGAAATCTACATAATGGTATTGGTCGCTATGCCCCTGCTTTTCGTCGTGATGTTTGCCACGCTTGGAATGTTGGGCGGTGCGGGCACAATGAACCCTGCGTTGATGCTTTATCTTCTAACGTATGTAGGCATACCCATCATGGCTACCATTCTAGTCGTGGTCGTATCTACTTTCTCTGTGAAGTGAAAATTATGAAAATCGTTAGAAAAACCCTCAAGAGAATAGCGATAGTGTCTTCCATCGCGGCAATTGTCTTGCTAGTTGTTTCGTTGTTATTTTTTTGGACTTCTCCTGACTTCGACTACTTACTTGTCGTAGTTTTCACCGTAGGTGTGACACCAGCTAGCATTGCAACCATAATCCACAACAGATGGAAAAGCAAAATTGAGAAGGCGATGCCAGAATTCTTGAGAGACCTTGCGACATCGATTAAAACCGGAGTGCCGATACATGCAGCTCTAGAACATACATCCAAACGGACGTATGGTCCACTGACACGCGAACTCCAGATACTCGTTTCCCACATGAGTTGGGGCATGAACTTTGAAGAGGCATTGAAAGAGCTCAGCGAAAGAGTTGATTTGTCTCTAGTCACAAAGGCAACTGTTCTCATTTTGGAAGCTGGCAGGCACGGAGGAGACCTTTCTGACATTTTTGATTCAACCGCCCAGTATGTCGAAAACGTTAACACTTGGAGTTTGAGGAGGAAAATGCAGACAATGCCATACGTAGCCATCTTTTACTTCTCAGTCGCTCTCTTCCTGTTCATAATCATTCTGATTTCGAGAATGATTTTCGTTCCAATAAGTGAACTATCTGAAAGCGGTGTCCCCCTCATTAGACCGATACTCACCTCAACACAAACCAGGAGGGTGTTTCTGCACACATCGCTACTAGAAGCATTCTTCGGAGGCATTCTAGCCGGCAAAATCAACGAAGACTCCTTCTTAGCCGGGTTGAAACATGCGATGGTCCTAGCAATAGTCTCAGGCGTGGCGTTCTTCCTCTTCTTCCGATAGGCGCTCTTTTCCCAGTTTAAATAGATTCTCTGTAAAATGAAATGTTGGATTCAAACAAGAACAAACGATAGTTCATGTGGAGGATACTCTGATTGGGAATTCTACCAAGCTTTGTTCTAGATCTTGCTGTGGTTTTAGTAGCATGCGCCGCGTTGCTTTCCTTGGTCTGGTACTTTTCTAAAAAGTACCGAAAAAGAATAGTGAAAGAACGTGAAGCCCCGGATGCGGCAGAAGAGAGGCAATCGCCTGCAAAACTGAACTTCGACGAGATTAAGGAAACAATGCTTACAGGACCGGACGCAAAAGAAAAACTTGAACTCATGAGGACCGAAGCTTATCTTGACCGTCCCACACAAAAACTTCTGCGAAACCTTCTGGAAAATGGGAAAGGAGCAGCTATCCTTCCCACTTACGACCTGTCCTTTGGGTTTAGATATAAAAGTGTTGAGTCAGTCTTCGATGAGGACCTCAGAGGATCCACATCAAAAGAAGTAGAAGACCTTTTGATGCGTCTCAATCACCTCGGAATTCTAGAAAAGAGCTTCTTTGACACAGTTTCGGCCTGTCCAAACTGCGGCTCAACATCCATTACCCTGCACTATCGTTGTCCAAAATGTGCCAGCCGCCACGTTGTCCAAACAGGCTTGACTGAGCATATTCCCTGCGGAAACATTGATGAAAGAGACAAGTACAACCAAAAAGACATTTTGCATCCAACATGCCCCAAATGCGGAGCTACGTTGGCTGAAGGCGAATACAGAGACATGGGGCTCTGGTACGTCTGCAGAGAATGCGGAGAAAAGTTCGAGCACACCCACTTAGATATGGTCTGTCGCAAATGTAACAACCAATTTACGATTCAAACAGCACTCATACGGGAGATATCAAAGTATGCCCTTGATCCCACCAAAGAAAACGAAATCAGACAAAACGTTACGAGCTTGGAAAGCCTTAATGAGCTTCTAACCGAACTTGGCTTCACTGTTGAGATGCCAGCCTCAGTGATTGGAGAGAAAACTGGCATTCAACACAACTTCAGTCTCATAGCTAGGAAGAAGTTTGGAGAACGCGAAACTATCGTAGCTGTCGATCACGCTGTGGGAGACATCGAAGTAAGCGCATCTTCGCTGATACTCTACACTTACAAAATTTCAGAAGTGGACGTCGACTTACCGATTTTCGTTGCCATCCCAAAGCTAAGCGAAACCGCAAAAAGAATAGCTGAAGGCTACAATCTATTAGTAATTGAAGGTGTCCCTAAAGAGAAGGAACAGTTAGCCCTGCTACGCAATGTCATCCCACAAATATTGAGCAAAAGAATTATTGAAGAGCGCCAAACAGGGCTTTTGCGTCCTCAAGAGATTGACCTTGTACATCAGTGGATCATTCGTAGAGGTAAAAGAGTAGACGTTTGGAGAGATCACGAAGGTAGGTTTGTGAGCGCGCACAGAGATTTTCTTCTGGAGAGGAAAAAATGAACAAAGCAATGCTGGCTTGGCTCGCCACGATCTGGACCATCTTTGGGGCTTGGCTTTTCACAGCTATACCTTTTCCATTAAACATCGGCTTACTGGCTTGGCTATCCTTCTTCGGTTTAGTTATTTCATGGCTTATGCTCATAGAGGATAAAAGCAAAAGGTAACGAAATTTTATGCAGGAGCATCGCTTCGTAAATGCCTGTCGGCGCGGATGACAAAGGCCATAGTGCACCAAGTTGCTTTTGTTCTTGCCTGAAACATTTGGCACATATGCAAAGATCCTCAAAGAATTCCATGCGCGCAGGGTACGTAGAGCATTGTAAACAACTCCACTTTTTCTGTTTTCAAAATATTTTGCTCTGCAAAAAATGTGACGGGACAATTGTGCGCGCGAACCTAATACTTAGGCTACCCCTACGCATACGCACATCTCTCTACCGTTGAATCCATTTTTGATTAGGCAATATCCATGAAATGTGAGGCTTGTAACAAATTGCTTTGCGCGCATAACTGGGTTGTCTTCGAATGTCGATATTCTTAACGTGTGATTGGTTGAAATGCTATACGAAACTTGTAGATCGCGGGTGCTGATTGGGCATCTAATTGCAAATCTATCTCTGCTATTTCCCAGATGCCCACATATTTTCCTTTTAAGTAGTCTTCTATTTGAACAATAATTCCTTTTCGGTATCTTTTCAACCCGTCATGAATTTTCTTTCCATCTTCTTCAACAGCCTCACCCGCCAAAAGAAATCCACCATGGTAGTCTTTGAGGATTTCAATGAAGCGATTTTCTATCTTCAAGTTATTGATCAACACGAACATTTTTTGACCTCATTGGATTGCTCGCACGCACCTAATAAGATTTTTCAAGTAAATTTTGGATCTGCCGCTTCCACACACGCGCGTTTTTGAGTATGCGCGCGCGTTTGCTTTGGTGCGCACGCGCACTTTCCCGGTGTTTGTTCTAAGAGAGATTCCACCAAGCCTCGTATCGATAGTTGAATTTGAGTTCTTCGTTCTCGCTATCTTCATTTTAATGTCTCTGCTGATTTACACCGTATTCCGATACTTGTTTTATGCCTATCTTTCAACAGCGTTGTTGTGGCTACCTACAAGTGAGATAAAAAATGCGCGAGCGCGCGAATTTTTTTTAAGTTCTCTTCTCTAGAGGGTATAGAGGGGAATTAGAATGAAAGATAATTGTCTTTCGTGGAAGATCGGTGGTGAAGCAGGCTATGGG